>Ga0209777_10000545_pt1 | contig 61140 bp, 49 predicted proteins | sample FrelakmetHBP12HB_FD_187147 | JGI IMG/M metagenome (GOLD analysis project Ga0209777, IMG submission 187147) | Freshwater lake sediment microbial communities from the University of Notre Dame, USA, for methane emissions studies -HBP12 HB (SPAdes)... | ecosystem: Environmental > Aquatic >...
CTTCCGATCTATGGCCCGTCGCATGGGCGATCGCATTCACGATGGCGGGAGCCGTGACCATGTTCGAGCATTCGCCCACGCCCTTGACCTGAAGCTCCGGCGGCTCCCCGGGATCCCCCACCAGGATCGTCACGATCTCGGGCATGTCTCTGGTTCGGGGAATCTGGTACTGCTTGAAAGCCGTGGTCCGGCCGGGAACGAACTCCTCCTTGAGGGCAAAGCCCAGGCCCATCGCGATCCCGCCTTCGATCTGGCCGACTACGCCCTCGACGAAAACCGGCTGGCCCACGTCGTGGGCCGCGACCATCCGCAGGACGCGAACGTCACCCGACTTCGTGTCGACCTCCACCTCCGCCATCTGGGTGCCGGTGACGAACATCGCATACGGCTCGCCCAGCCCGCCATCGGGATCGAACGCCGGGAGTTCGACATCGAAGAAGCCCTCGAACGTGTTTGCTAGCTTCGCGTCGGTCCTGGCCCGGGCGATCTCCGACAGCGTCACGCGGGCCTCGGCGCCTGTGCGCGTTCTGACGTATCCCTCGCATAGCTCGAGCTCGCCCGCCGGGCGACCAAGCACTTCGCCGGCGGTGGCCAGGACTCCGTCCCTGAGGCCGACGGCCGCGGCCCTGACCGCGTTGCCGACGAGGAACGTAACCCGGCTGCCGACCGTGGGACCGGCGTCCGGGCTTGTCGCGGTGTCGCCCAGGAAGACGGCCACGCGCTCGAGCGGCTGGCCGAGCTGCTCGGCGGCAATGAGGCCCATGGCCGTGGCGGTCCCCTGACCGAAATCGATCGCCCCGGTCCGCAAGGATATCGAACCGTCGTCCAGCAGGTCGACTGCGGCTCGCCCGGGCGCTCTCCCAACCGTTGCGGTCGGGTCCATGCCGGGAACCGGGCCCCCTCCGCCACCGCCGATGCCGTACCAGATCGAAGCGACACCCACGCCGCGGCGCAGCGTGCCGGGCGCGCCGGCAGATTCCCTGCACCGCTCCAGCGCTTCGAGCCAGTGCGGCCGGACAGCATCCAGAGTCGCGCCGTAGGCGGGGTCGCGCGCGAGGATCTGGCCCGAAAGGACTCGATCGCCCTTTCGAAGCCGGTTGCGCTCCCGGAACTCGAGTGGATCGATGCCGAGCTTCCCGGCGAGGAGGTCCATCTGCGATTCGACCGCGAACGCGACCTGCGTCGTGCCCGGGCCGCGCATGCAGCCGGCGTTGGGGTTGTTGGTGTACACGACCCGGCCGTGCAGCTCGACGCCAGGCCAGCTGTACGGTCCGGCCGCGGAGCCGAAGGTCTTGACCATCAGTCCCGGGCCGAAGGAGGCGTAGGCTCCGGTGTTCGCGAGGATGTCCATCGAGAGCGCCGTGAGCTTGCCGTCCCGCGTCGCCCCGGCTCGGCAGCGGATCGTGTAGGGGTGGCGCTTGTTCGTGGTTTCGAACGACTCGGCCCGGCTGTAGACGATCTTCACCGGCTTCCCGGTCCGATACGTTGCGAGCGCCACCAGGCACTGGCACGAGATCTCGGTCTTGCCTCCGAACGCTCCCCCGCTGACCGTCGGGACGACACGGACTCGCTCGAGGGGCAAGCCCATCGTGTTCGCGATCTCCCACCGCTGGTAGTGGGGATACTGCGTCGACGTTCGCACGACGAGGGTGTCGCCCTCCCAGTACGCCAGCGCCGCCTCCGGCTCGAGATAGGCGTGCTCATTCCAGGGCGTGGTGTAGGTCTCCTCCACCACGACGTCGGCGCGAGCGAACCCCTCGGCGACGTTGCCGGTCCGCAGCCACTTCTCGGACAGCAGGTTGCCCCCGGCCTCGATCAGGGGCGCCCCATCCGCGAGCGCCTCCTCCGGGCTGAACACGGCGGGAAGCAGGCGATACTCCACCTCGATCAGCTCAAGCGCAGCGGCGGCCGCCTCGGGTGACGTGGCCACGACCAGGGCCACGGGATCCCCAGGCTGGCGAACCCGGCCATCGACCAGGACCGGCTGATCCTTCAGCCTGCGTCCGTATCGGTTCTTCCCTGGGACGTCCCGCGCCGTCAGGACGGCCTCGACGCCGGGCAGGAGGAGCGCTCGCTCGGCGTCGATCTTGAGGACCTCGGCGTGCGCATGCGGGCTCCGCAAGGCCGTGGCGTGCAGCATTCCCTCCATCGAGAGGTCCGCCGCGTACACGGCGCGGCCCGTGGCCTTCTCCAGGGCCTCGATGCGCGGATTCCTGGGTGCCACGGCAGGTCGGTGCCGGTCACCGGCCGGTGTTCCCGAAAGCGAACCGCGTGGCGTGCCAACCTGTCCGCCGGCGGCCCATTCGATCGCATCCAGGATGCTGTTGTAACCAGTGCACCTGCACAGGTTGCTGCCGAGCCAGCGGGAGATTTCACTCCGGCTCGGATGCGGATTGCGCTCCAGCAGAGCCGCTGCCGCCATGATCATCCCGGGCGTGCAGAAGCCGCACTGCACGGCGTCAGCCGCTGCGAAAGCCTCCTGCAGAGGGTGCGGACGTTCGGGGCTCCCGAGCCCTTCGATCGTCAGGACGTTCTTCCCGGCCGCCTCGGTCGCGGGCGCCTGGCACGCGCGCACGACTCTGCCGTCGACGATGACCGTGCACGTGCCGCACGTGCCGTCATCGCAGCCTTCCTTGGTCCCGACCAGGCCGAGACCGTCGCGGAGCAGGTCGATGAGCCTCCAGCGGGGCGGGGCGTCGAGACGGCGCGGGATGTCGTTCACCACGAGATCCACACTCGTCCCCTGGGTCATTCCACAAATCCTCGTGTCGGGTCCGGCCGGCCTCGAGATCTCCTCGGCTGGTCGAACAGGTGGCCATGGGCGCCATGTACACGACCGGCGAGCCCATTATGCGCGACCCCGCGGCGGCCCCGGGCGTTCACTCCGCTCACCTGATTCCACCAACTCTTGCTCATGGACGGGGACTGCGGCGCCGACACCCCAAGCAGGTCCGCGGCTTCGATGTGCTGGGCTGCGGATGGGCGTCATCGACACCTGGAAGGGGCACCGTCCGTGCTGGCGACCGTATTGCTCTGTATTGCCGTCCTGGTGACCGTCTCCGGGGCCATCGCCATCTCGCTGTCCGGCACCGGCCGATCCCTGACGCTGCGCCTGGGCATGGCCGCCGCCGGAACGGGCGCGACCTGGGGAGCAGCCGGACTCGCGCTCGGAGAACTCGGTCCCGGGATCGTCTCCGTGGCCTTTGCTCTCGCGGCCGCGGTCTCGACCCTTGGCTTCGTCGCGGTCGTCCGTCTCACGCTCGCTCTGCCCGTCGCCCGGGCTGCCAGGATCGCGGCGTCGATGGCCGAGAGCGGCACCGCCGGCGGCATCGAGCCGGGCGGCTGGGGCGAGACCCGCGATCTGCTCGGGGATCTGGCTCGGCTCGAGAGGCACCTCTCTAACCATTTGAGCGCCGTGCGTCGTTTGGAAGGCGGCGACCTGGCTACCGACGTGGTCCCGTCCTCGGAGCGAGATGCGCTCGGAGCCGCCCTCGGCGCGATGGTCGTCTCGCTTCGGACCGCGGTGCGCGAGGTGACGTCGACCTCCGAGAACATCGGCCAGGAGTTTGGTCACGTTTCCGACGCGTCGCGGAGCGCGAGCGCGGCCGCCCAGCAGATCAGTGGCCGCCTGGTCGACATCACCTCGGACAGCGAGGCCCAGATGGTCCAGGTATCGGCGACGAGCGAGGCGATCGATCGCGTCGCGAGCGCCATCGAGCAGCTGAGTCGAGGCTCTCAGGAGCAAGCTTCGGCGATCGAACGGGCCGTCGCGGTAACCGATCGAATCGGCGCCGAGATAGTCGTCGTGACCGGGAGCGTCGAGGCGGGCGCCGAGGCCACGCGCCTTGCGGTGGCTACGGCGCGTGGCGGCGCGGAGACGATCGATTCGAGCCTGCGGCAGATGGCGAACATCAAGGCCTCCACGCGCAGGGTCCAGCAGAAGGTCGACCTGATGGGCGAGCGATCGCGGCACATCGGCTCAATCATCGCCACGATCGAAGGGATCGCCGACCAGACCAACCTGCTGGCGCTCAACGCCGCCATCGAGGCCGCTCGAGCAGGTGAGAACGGCAAGGGGTTCGCGGTCGTGGCGGACGAGGTTCGCAAGCTCGCCGAGCAATCTGCCCGGGCCACGAAGGAGATCGCGGGCCTGATCGGCGCCATCAGGCAGACCGTCGCCGAAGCCGTGGAGGCCATCGAGGCAGAGGTCCGTGAGGTGGAGGAAGGAGCGACTCACAGTTCCGAGGCGGCCGCGGCGCTGACCGGCATCGTCGGGACCGTCGACGCAATACAGGAGCGGATGGCGGAGATATCACGAGCGACCGAGGAGATCGGCGGTGCCACAAGCTCGCTCTCCGAGGCCATGGCGACGGTCTCCGCGGTCGTCGAGGAGAACCTGGCGGTTGCCCACGACATCGCCGGCCGTGCATCCGAAGTGTCGAGCGCCGTGGCGTCGTTCAGAGAGCTCAGCAGCCACACGGACGCCGCCCTGGCCGAGATCAAGGCCGCGGCGGCCGAGACGAGTGCCCAGGAAGCGGGCGTGGCCGACAGCATCGAGCGAATGAGCAGCCTTGCCGCCGTCCTCGAGCAGCAGGTCATACGACTGAATGTCACGAAAGCCGAGCGGAAGACTGTCCGTGGCATCGCCGTCGTCGGACGGATCGAGTTCGTCAAGCAGCGCTATCCGGATGGGCTCAGACGCGTCCTCGGACGGATGGCACCTGAGCACGCGCGAGTGCTCGGCGGCCAGATCGACTCGGAAGGTAACTATCCATCCGAGCTCCTCGACAGCCTGGACCGCGCGATGAAGCAGGAGCTTGGCAAGGGGCGGCCCGAGTTCCTCCGTGAGATCTCCCGGTTCAGAGCCCGCTATGACTTCGTTCCCGGGGCTCCGCTCGCCCGGCATTTCCGGGCCGGCGATCCGGGCTTCGCGATGCGGCGGATGGATCTGATCCTTCGCCACAACTGGGGCGAAGGAGTGGTCACGAAGACGTTTGACCTCGGGCCGGATCATGTCCGCATCGAGGTTGACCACGGGCTCCAGCAATCGCGGGAGCGGTGCACCCACAGCATGGTCGGATGGTCGGAGGGGATCGTCGATGCCGCGGGCTGCTCACCACACATCGAGAAGACGGCGTGCATGCACGACGGTGCGTCCGCCTGTGTCTATGACGTCGCCTGGGAGCCGGCCCGGACCGGGGCCGGTCCCGGGACCGCGATCGCCGCGTAGGCGGCATTCCGGAGCGTGTCGCTGCCTTCGGCCGCGGCTTCGAACCCAGACGGGCGGGTAACCTCACGATCGAACCTTCGCCTCGCCCGAGTTCGCATCGACCTGCACGGTGACCGTTACCGTGCCGGTTGCGGGGGCCGGCGACCCGGATGACCCCAGGCCGATCTCCCAGTACGAACGCTGCGAATCGCCCGAAAGGTCCATTTGCAGCTCGGCCGACATGACGATCAGCCCCGGCCTGGAGGCCGCCGACTGCGCCAGCTCGACCGCGCGGCCCTTCCCTACCACGGGCGCGACGATCCCGCTTCCCCACCCGCTGACGTGATCGACCAGCGCGAAGACCATGCCGCTCGACCCGTTCACCAGGATCTCGATGTCGTGCCACAAGTCCCAGGCAACGGTGGCGCCGGGCAGTGGCGTCGGGTACTTGTCGTCGGGGGGCGAGAACCTGACGTCGACCAGGGCCACACCGGCTTGGTGGACCTCGCTCGCGGACTCCCCGTAGCGAGCCAGGTCTCCGCTTGCCACGTACCCCGCCGCCACCACGTAGGCCTCCGCGACCGAGCGGGCCCGGGAGAAGTCCACAGTAGGACTGTCGCTGTCGGGCATGCGGGTCTCGAAGACGGCCTCGGCCACCTCGCCCTCGAAGACCAGGGCAATGGAGCTGCCGCCCCGGACCTCCCAGTAGTAACGGTTGCCGATGCCGGGCAGGAGCTTCGTGGATTGCCCGTCCGAGCCTGTCACGGGGACCGCGAAGCCCGCGGCCGCGCTGGCGTCGGCAGGATCGGGTGGAATGGCGCAGCCGCAGGTGACGTAACAGCCTGAGGCCGAGACCGAGAACAGGCCCACCAGAAGACCCGCGGCCAGAACCCTGAACGCCCTTTTCATCGGCCTTCCCTCCTCGCAACGTGCGGACCTGCCGCCTCACGCCCGGTCGTCGCTCCTACCCCCAGCTCACGGAGCGCTGCTCGTCCGACCACCCCAATCGCGCGACGTAGGCTCAGCGGCAGAGGGACGACGGAAACCGACGCGGCGGGCCGCGGGTCGATCAAACTCCGTCGATCCGATCAAGCGACCAGTCCATGGTAGGAGGGCGGTCAAGTAGAGAGGGCAGCGATCATTCCGCACGCGCTGATCGCGAACCGGACCGCCGAAGCCATCCTCGCGGCATTGCGCGACTCCTCATCCTCAACGACGCCGGCCTTCGACAGGGTTGAGGGTAGATGGCACTACGCTTGACACATCCGAGGGTCCCTTGCACCTGTCCGGAGGGAAGTCGCGCCGACTACTGGCCCGCGAGAGTCGTCCAGGAGCCGGACACCTGGCCAAACGGTCCGGCGGGGTTCGCGCGAGTAGACTTGGCAGGTTGATCCGCCAGAGCCGGAGACGAGTCCTTGAAGCGGGACACACACAAGGCAACAACCATCGGCGACCTCGCGGCGGCCCTCGATCTGTCACCGGCCGCAGTCTCGGTGGCGCTCCGCGACAAGCGTGGAGTCTCCAGCGCAACCAGGGCCCGGGTCCTCGAGGCGTCGGCCAAAATGGGCTACCAACTCGCGTCCACGCCCTCCAGACGCAGCCGCGATCCCATGACCGTGACGCTGGTGATCCGGGCGCTCCCCGAACAGCCAACTACCAACGTCTTCTACGGCCCAATTCTTTCGGGGATCGAGGAGCGGTGCCGCGGACTTGATATCCGCCTTGTCTTCGCCATCATGCCGGTGGACGAGCGCAATCATCCGCTCGAACTCCCCCGTTCGGTAACCGACCATCCCACCGATGGGCTGATACTGGTCGGAGCCGACATCGGCACCCGGTGGACGTCGTTGCTCCGCGTCGGCGCGGTTCCTGCGGTGCTCGTGGACGGGTACGCCGAGGACAAGGCGCTCGCCTCGGTCGATATCGACAATGTCTCCGGCGCTCGCACGGCCGTGCGCTATCTGATGAGCCGCGGGCACCGCGAGATCGCGATCGTCGGGACTGCGCCTAATGCATTTCCCAGCGTCCGTGAGCGTCGAGTCGCATACGAGCAAGCGGTGAGCGAAGCGCGCCTGACGCCGCACTACGTGGACGTCCCCTACTACGATCACGAACGTGCCGCGGAGGCGGCCGTGCAATACGTCCTCGCGCACCCGGAGGTGACGGCGATATTCTGCGCCAACGACCTGACCGCGATCGCCTTCCTGCAGGCCGCTCGCGTGGCCGGAATATCGGTCCCCGACCAGGTTTCGGTGGTCGGCTTCGATGACATCGACCTGGCCAGCATCATCCATCCGGGGCTCACCACCATGGCGGTAGACAAGCCGGGTATGGGCCGCCTTGCGGTCACACTCTTGCTGCACCAGATCGAGCTCGGGAAGATCGCCGGGAGCACTACCCTGGTGAAGCCGACGCTGGTCGAGAGGGCGACGGTCCGCACGATCGAACGAGAGGCGCCAGAGGTTGGCACGGTGCCAGTCTTCGAGCCGGCGCCCGCGTAGGCTACGCGCGCCGTTCCGGCACCCTCTTCCGCCCTCTCGCGATCTGCTACCGAGGCCTCGGCCACGGAGAGAACCTTGTGGCCACGGCGTGGCGAGCGCACCGGTTGCCGTCTTCCTCCTCCATCTAGCGATCAAGTGGGCGTCGTAGCGCGTCGGGGCCGGAGCGGACCTGGCGACCCCTTCCTCCCATCTCAAGCGATCTGCTATAACTTCCCTTGCTCCGAGCGGGAGTAACTCAGCTGGCAGAGTGTCCGCTTCCCAAGTGAAGTGCCGGCCCGGCAGACACTCCCCGCGGTCAGCAACCGCAACCGCACGATGAGCGCGTATTCCGAGGACGCATGGGACGGACCGCGATTGTCACAGACTCGACGGCCGATCTTCCGCCGCATGCGGCTGAAGCCGCCGGAGTCAGGGTCGTCCCCCTCTACGTGCGCTTCGGCCAGGAGGAGTTCCGCGACGGCACGGAAATCTCCACCGAGCGGTTCTGGGAGCGCTTGCTCGCCCCGGGCGCGCCATTTCCAGCGACTGCGGCGCCTTCGCCGGGCACGTTCCGGGAGACCTTCGAGGCCTGCTTTGCCGGGGGCGCTGACGCGGTGGTCTGCCCCACGATCGGCTCGAGGCTTTCGGGCACCTTCGCGTCGGCGACTATTGCGGCCCAGTTGCTGCCCGATCGGGAGATCCACGTTATCGATACCGGGACCACGTCGATGGGGACCGGCATCATCGCGCTCCTGGCGGCCGAAATGGCATCAAGGGGGATCCCGGCGGCCGCGGTCGCGGCCGGCGGCCGCGACCGTCTGGCGGACATCGACCTGTACGTCGCGGTCGACACGCTCGAGTACCTCCGGCGCAACGGGCGCCTCTCGGCCGCGCGCGCGGCGATCGGCACGGTGCTCTCGGTGAAGCCGATCATCACCGTGCGCGACGGCATCGTCGTCCTCGCCGAGACGCCGCGGACACGGGGCAAGGCGCGCGAGCGGGTCATCGAGCTCGCGACGGCTGCGCCGGTCGAGAGGATCGCGATCCTCCACACGCCGACAAGCTCGCGCGAGGAGGTGGAGGCATTCCGGGACCGGCTCGTCGCGCGCGCTCCCGGAGGCGTCGAGTCAGACCGCGTGACGATCGGGCTCATCGGTGCTTCGACAGGCCCGCACCTCGGGCCGGGCCTCATAGGAGTGGTCGTCCTCCGTCGGCATTGAGCAACGTACTCGACGCCGAGCGGCATCTTCAGCCGACTCGAGTCCGAGTCCAAATAGGGCGGGATTGAGCCTCCCGCATGTGTAGACTTCGCCCCAGGGACTTCCCATTGCGCGGCGCGAGTCGGAGGCAGGCAAGCGATGGGACACATCGGGCGCGCTCTTGTCGCCATCGCCCTTTCGGCTTCCGTGTCCATGGCCGGCGGGGGCGGGTCGGTTCCAAACCCGGACGCTGGGGTCGACCGCCAGGATGGGATCCTGGCCGTCATGCCGCTCCATCTTCCAAGCCGCGGACAGGCATGCCTCGGCAGCGACATCCCCATGACCTTCGCCGTCAAGAACGTCGCCCCCGGCGTCGAGGTCCCCATGCCGGTAGTGGGCGCCACGGTCACGGTTCGCGACGACCGCGGAAAGGTGCGCGCACTCGAGACGAACGGCGCCGGCATCGCGCGGTTCACATGGCCGGCCGACACCGAGGGCCAGATCAGCTTCACGGTGGATGCCGCAAAGCAGTTCTACAAGCCGGCCGGGACCTTCTCCTTCCGGGTCCAGGTCGCCGCCTGCCAGTGGGCGCTCGCGGTCGACTTCCACGAGGAGTACGCGATCGTCTCGCAGGTCTCGCTCGTCGTCGGCGCGGACGTTCGGTGGCGGGGGATGTTGACATCCACACCCGGTCAGGGTGAGGACGCGGTCAGCGACATCACCCTCGCGGGTGGCACCGGAACCTACCAGTTCTACGCCTCCGACAAGATCGGGGCGCCCTTCCACTTCACCCTGGACCCCGCGATCTCGGGCCCGTGGGACCTGCACGGGAAGGGCCAATCCGACGGGAGGACGGTGAGCCTCGACCTGCAGACCGTCGCCGAGACGTATCCCGAGATCGTCACCCTGAAAGTGACCGACTCCTCCAACCGGGACATCCAGGTCAACTTCAAACCGCCGGTTCCGCTGTCCGGTGGAAACGGCCTGTTCATCGAACTCAACAGGCTGAGCCAGCTGACGTTCCCGGCGAGCGGCGGGGTCGTGTCGATCAGCAGCGGCATGTCGTGCTACTTCTACACACCGAACCGGACGGCGTACTCGCTCACGATCAGGCTGTACCCGGTCAAGCAGCAGAGCGGCGGCCTCGGCAGGGGAACGCTCGCGGAGGTCCTCCCGTGAGGCGGCCGTGGGGCTCCGCCCTCCTCGTACTGGTGGCCGTCGTCGCCGGGTGCGGTTCCCCGGCCCCGAGCTCGGGCCCATCGGTGGCCGGCGGCGCCTTTGCCCTGGCCGAACCCACGGCCGGCCTGGACACGTTGGCTGCCTACCGGGCGACTCTGACGATCGCCTTCTCCGGTACGCAGGCCGGCGCGGCGAGCCACTGGTCGCAGGCCTACACGCTCACGTCGATCAAGCAGCCCCAGACTCGCATCCTGGCCTACACGGAGATGGGCCTGGGAAGTGGAACGGCCACCTATCCCGCGTTCGAGGGCTTCGTCGGCACCGTCCACTACCTCAAGGACCCGGCCGGCGCGGCCTGCACGGCATCGTTCACCGAGGCCGGCGACGACCCGGCATTGCTGCCCGAGCCGGCGCGACTCCTGCCCAGGGTCCGGACCATGACCTCGTCCGGCCCGGCCGGGCAGGTCGCCGGCCTGGCGGCGGCTCCTTTCACCTTCGACGCGGCCGCCGTCGTCACGGGGAGCTCGGCCCAGGCGGCCGGGTCCGTCTGGCTGGCGCCGGACACGAAGCTCGTCGTGAAGTACTCGCTCGAGCTGAAGGGCGGCCACGACGTGTTCGATGCGGACACCGAGGGCACGATGTCATGGACCTACGGCGTCGCCACGATCGACCCGGCGACAACCTCGGTCCTGCCCGACGACTGCCCGACGCCGCTGCCCGACGTTCCGCTCACGGCCGACGCGACGAACGTGCAGCGGTTCCCCGGCTACGTCGGCTACGAGACGGCAGGCGACGTGAAGACGGTCGCGACCTTCTACGTGAAGGCAATGGCCGATGCCGGATTCACGGCCGGGGGCGACGCCTACGTCGGCCCGATCGGGACCTCTCTCGTCTACACAAAGGGCGGCCAGGGGGTCCAGATCGCGATCGCAACCGGCGTGCCGACGACCGTCCGGATCACCCGCAAGGCACCCGCCGGCGCCCCCAACCCCACGCCGGTCCCGGTTCCGACCACGGCGGCCGAGGCCGGCATGGTGCGGGTGTCGCAGGCGCTGACCCGGCTGATGGGGACCGACACGACGCCCTCGGTCTTCCCCTCGTACCACCTCGAATACAACGGCGCGGCCCCTTCCTGGGTTGACGGCAAGGTGGCGCCGGCCCAGACGGTCATCAAGGCCGACGTCGAGGGCAAGAACGTGCACTTCACCGACGTCGAGACGAAGCACGGCTCGACGACCTCGAGCGACGTATACAAGATCGGCGACAAGTCCTACGAGGTCGTCAACGGCAAGGTGCAGGCCGGTGTCAGCCTCGCCTCTATGGCCTGGCTCACCTGGCAACTCAACGCGGTGGTCGCCCTTGGAATCGGGTCGTTCCAGACGACCCCGGCCGGAACCGAGACACTCGACGGCCGGACTGCCGAGGTCTACCGACTCGCCGGAAAGCTCAGCGACGACAAGACCGGCACGTTCGCCTCGTTCGGTGTGCCGATAACCTCGGTCACCGGCACAGTCTGGGTCGACGCGACCACCGGAGCGCTGCTGAAGGCCACGCTCGACTACGCGGCCGACGTGAAGGACACGTCGGGCGCGGTCCAGGGCTCCGGCAACGGGCACATCGACATCGTCGTCAGCCGGATCGGCGGGTCCCCGGTCGCGCTACCGTAGCCCGGCCGCCCGGGGACGGGCCGGGCGATCACAGGCTTCGTCCCCGATCAGACCCGGTCACCGCTCGTGGCGCGAAGTGGCCCGTCACGTCGAAGATGACATGGGCGGCCTGGCCCGCGGTCGACACGGACGTGCTCGAGAGCGTGCCTTCGCCGCCAAGCGGGACGATGACGGCGCTCGCCCGGCGCGCTGTCCCGAGTGACACTGCGACCGAGAGGCGTCCAGCTAGAGGATGTGACGTTCAACCACGGAGTGCTGGGCGGGGTGGGTCTCCAGAGCGCTGGCCCACGGCCTACCTGCTCCGTCCGGTATGTCTCGCCCGTATTTGTCCAGCCTACTCCGGAGAATGGGGCTTCTGCGCGTGGATTCCACCCGCTCGCCGTACGCTCGTTCGTCTGATCCAGTCGACAGACCGGCTCTGATACCGGCGCCCTCGGGCCGGGCTCAACAGGAGCGGTTGCGCCGAGTCACGCGACCGGTCGGCGATCAGCCGACCCAGCGGATCTCCGGCTCCCTTCGAGCGACGGGCGGCGTCTCTGCCTTCGGATAGCCGACGATGATCGGTGCGACGGGCACCCAGGCCGGTGGGAGGCCGAGCGCGTTCTTCCCCTCTGTCGTATTGAGATAGCCCTGCGCGAGGCCAATCCAACAGGTGCCCAACCCGACTGAATACGCAGCCAGCATCAGGTTCTGGGCGGCCAGCGCGCAGTCTTCGGTAACCCAGGGTCTCTGAGAGCTCCCCGAGATCACGATCAATGCCGGGGCGTGATAGAAGAGTTGGTAACTGTCGTCGGTGAGACTCGCCCGGCGACGGTCTGACTCTGGGCCGGCGGGCAGGGCCGCCAGGAGGTAGGACTTCGCCTCATCGGAAACCCGGTCGAGCAGAGCCTGATCGCGAACCACGGTGAACGTCCACGGTTGCCCGTTCGAGGCACTCGGAGCCTGCACGGCGGCATCTATGAGACGCCGGATGGTCTCGTCATCCACGGCCTGGGCCGTGAAGTCGCGAGCGGAACGGCGCCCCGAGATCGCCGCGTTGATATCCATCGATCGGTCCTCACTCTAACGAGCCTTCGTTGGACACGTGGCGGGGTCCTGGTGTCGGCGTACCGAGCGCCTGGCCTATCGACGCCCGGCTTCTCGGACAGTCCTCCAAGCGTACAGGTTCCCCAACGTGCCCGGCTCGACTGGTCGGACTTGGCCGGTTCAGGGCTTACACCGATCTGCTCTAACTCTCCCTGCTCCGAGCGGGAGTAACTCAGCTGGCAGAGTGTCTGCTGCCCAAGCGAAGCGTGACCCTGAGAGCCTCCCGACCCCACCCGTGGCCCGTCAGCGGCGGCTTGTCGTTCGGCGTGCGACGCGAGTCGCCCACAAAGTGGCCGCGATGCACAGCCCGCCGATGACGGCGAAGCCGGACGCCAGCTGCCCCGGGTTCCAGCCGCCGATCAGGACACCGCGCATCGACTCCAGCACGTAGGTCGTCGGGTTGAACGCGGCGGCCACCTGCAGCCAGCCCTGGAGCTGAGCGCGCGGCAGGAACGTCGGCGCCAGGAAGACGAGCGGGAAGAACACGAAGGTGGCCGCCTGAGCCGCCGCGGCGTTTCCCGCCAGCAGGCCCGTGGCCACGGCATAGCCGGCGAACGCCATGCCCCACAACAACGACAACACGAGCACGACCAGCAGGCCGGTCGCGCCCGTGGCAGAAGTCGCCCCCAGGAGCATGCCGACCCCCAACACCAGGGCCGCCTGCGCGAGCACCAGGATGGCGCCGACGATCATCGGCGCAAGCACGATCGCCACCCGGCTTATCGGCATGGCCTGCAGCCGCCGGAGATACCCGGTCTCCAGGTCGGTGACCAGGAGTTGCCCGGCGACCGAGCCGGCCAGCGACGCGTTCACGATCGACACGGGCAGGATGAACGTGAGGAAGCTCGCCCCGATCAGCTTCTCGAATCCGGCCGAAGAGCCGAAAGCACCCGTGTAGACGGCCAGGAAGAACAGGCTTATGGCCAGGTTGATGTAGGTCGTCGGAGACACGACCAGCTGGCGCAGGAGGCGCCCGAGCAGGATGGAGACCTGTGTGACAAAGGAGGGCGATGCGGGCAGCAGTGCTGATGTGTCCGGGAGCTGAGTTGCAATAGCGTTCATGCGGCCACCTCCTGTGGCTCGGACTGCTCGATGAGATGACCGCCGACAACGCGGCGGAATACGTCGTCCAGCGTCGGGCGGGCCAGGGCCACGCTGAGGGGTTCGATCCCGGCCGCGGTGAGGGCCGCCAGTGTGCGCGGCACCGCCGCACCGCCGTCGCGGACCGCCAGGGCAACCCGGCCGCGTCCTTCGCCCCGGCCGCCGAGCAATGTCGCGGCCCGTTCCTCGAGATCGGGGCGGACGTCGACCGTCAGCACGTCGCCACCGATGCCTCGCTTGAGCTCGTCGGACGTTCCTTCGACCCGCAGCCGGCCCGAAGCGACGATCCCGATCCGGTCGGCGAGAGCGTCCGCCTCTTCGAGGTACTGCGTGGTCAGGAGCACGGTCACTCCATCGTCACGGAGCCGTCCCACGCGCTCCCATAGCGCCTGGCGCGAGATTGGATCGAGGCCGGTTGTCGGCTCGTCGAGGTAGACCACGCTGGGTCGACCGACCAGGGCGAGCGCCAGGTCCAGGCGCCGCCGCATGCCCCCGGAGTAGGCCTTGAGCCGTTTGTCGGAAGCGTCGGCCAGATCGAACTCGCGCAGCAGCTCGTCGGCCCGGCGTCCGGCGTCAGACCTGGAGATCCCGAGCAGCCGGGCATGCCTGGCGATCAGGTCGCGTCCGGTGGCGGCGGAATCGACGCCGGTCTCCTGGAGGGCGACTCCGATCCGGCGCCGAACGTCGACTGCCTGGTCGACGACGTCGAAGCCGGCAACGCGCACGGTCCCCGATGTAGGCAGGAGCAGCGTCGCCAGGACGCCGATCGTGGTCGATTTGCCCGACCCGTTGGGGCCCAACAGGCCGTAAATCTCTCCCGGTCGAACCTCGAACGAAAGGCCGTCGACCGCGGGCGGAGCATCGGGAGCGTATCGCTTGACCAGATCGTCGACGACGATGCCGGGCGAATGATGTTGGTGCATGCCTGTTCCTCACTGAGTTGGTCACTCACAGTTCGAGAGATCAGCCCATTCGGATGGGGCCCGGGCTCCCCGATATACTCGATCGCGATCCGGCGGCCTATCGACTGCCGCCGGGGTGCGAGGCGGTGGTGGAGGACGCTGAACTGCTGGCGCGGATCGGAACCGGCGACCAGCGCGCCCTCGAGATCCTCCACGAGCGCTTCTCGCCCGGCATGTACGCCGTGGCCATGCGCGTAACCCGGTCCGAGCGGCTTTCCCAGGAAGCGGTCCAGGACGCCTTCATGGCCGTGTGGCAGGACCCGCGCAGGTTCGACCCCGCCCGTGGCTCCCTGGGGCCGTGGATGTTCACGCTGGCCCGCTACAAGGCAATCGACGCCGTGCGCCGCGAGGCGGCCGCGAAGCGTCAGACCGCCGAGGTCGACCTGGAGCTGTACGAGGCCCCGGACGACGTCCACGACGAGGTCTGGCGGGGGCTTCGCCGCGAGCGACTCAACGACGCGATACGCAGTCTCCCCGAGGATCAGCGGCGGGCGCTCAGCCTTGCCTTCATCCAGGGGCTGACCCACGTGGAGGTCGCCGAGCGCGAGAGGATCCCACTTGGGACGGCGAAGACACGTATCCGGACGGCATTGCTTCGACTTCGAGCGGCCCTGGAGACGGACCTGTGGGAACGCGAGTCGCCCGGCGACGGCGGCGAGCCGCGCGGCGTCCCCGGCACGGGAGATCGCATGCGAGCATCGGAAAGCCCGAGCGGTCGGACGCAATCCCGTTTGGCTCGATGCGCAATCCGGTTTGGCTCGATCATCGAACAGGCATTGAAAGCAGCGCGGTTCGTGACGGCACCCTTCGATGCCGAGCCTACGGCAGCGGCAGGAGGATCTCGATAATGGATGACTCGCCGATGCCGAATCTCCCCGAGGTTCCGGCCCAGCTATCGCCGGACGGAGACGTCGCGGCGCCCGAGTTCCTGGCTTCCCTCCTTGCCGACGGCGACGACGACATGGCGGCCTGGGTCATGAGCCAGGCCCTGGCCGAACGCTCCCGGGCCGAGGTTTACGACGAAGTCGTGCGACCGGCGATGGAGCTGGTGGGCACTCGCTGGCAGGAAGGCCAGTGGTCGATATCGGTCGAGCACCTGGCCAGCGTGGCGCTCAACCAGGCGCTCTCGCGCGTCCGGCCACCCGAGAACCCCGAGTCGCGCATCGGGCCCACCGCTGTGCTGGCCGCGCCCGAGATGGAACAGCATGTCGCAGGCCTCGCCTGCCTCGCCCAGGTCCTCGAGGACGACGGCTGGCATGTCGAGAACCTCGGGGCGAACGTCCCCGCGGACGACCTCGTGGGCTTCATATCCGCCCGGGAGGTAGACCTGGTGGCCTTGTCGATCGGCACGGCCGATCGGCTGGAAACGCTCCGCCGGGCCGTCGATGCCCTCAGGGCCACCGGCCGCGGCACGGACGAGCTGCCGCTCCTCGTCGGCGGGCACGGGGTCGCCGCGATCGAGAACTTCGCGGGAGCGAGCCTGGTCTGCCACTCGCTGGCCGACGCGCAGCAATTCGCCCGCACGTTGAACGTGACCTCGGGGGACGCCGACCGTCGCTGACGCCGACGCACCGCCGTCCGGCGGTCAGGCCGAGAGGCCGCGCCTCTTCTCCAGCACGAGCTCGAAGTCCTGCGTCAGGCCCGTGGCAAACCCGGCTTCGCTGATCGCCAGGTAGTACTCCCACATCCTGATGAAGCGCTCGTCGAATCCCTGCGCGCGGACTGTGTCGAGGTTCTCCATGAAGCGGCGGCGCCACTCCTGCAGGGTGCGAACGTAGCTCGGCGCGATGTCGGTCACGCTGGAAACCAGGAGCCGGGTCCGATGAAGCGACCTCTCGATGACCGAGAGGGACGGCAGAAGGCCGCCCGGGAATATGTAGATCTGGATCCAGTTGGCCCCTCGCCGCTGCCGCTCATAGGCGACGTCCGGAAACGCGATCGTCTGCAGGCTCAGTCGGCCGCCCGGCTTCAACGCTCGATCGCAGGCCGCGAAGAAGGCCTCGTAGTACTCGGCGCCCACGGCCTCGAGCATCTCGATGGACACGATGGCGTCGTAGGTCCCCTCGATCTCACGGTAGTCGCGCAGCTGGATGTCCACGAGGTCCTGCAGTCCGGCGGCCCTGGCCCGCTCGACCGCGAGGTCCCACTGGGCCTTCGAGATCGTGACCGACGTCACGCGGCAGCCCAGCTCGCCGGCGGCGTAGATGGCGAAGCCACCCCAGCCCGAGCCGATCTCCAGGACGTGCATTCCGGGTCGCAGGCCGGCGCCTTCGGCCATGAGGCGGTACTTGTTCCGCTGGGCGTCGGCGAGCGACTGCTCCGGCGACTCGAACACGGCGGATGAGTAGGTCATGGTCTCGTCGAGGAACAGGCGGTAGAAGTCGTTGCCGAGGTCGTAGTGGGCGGCAATGTTGCGGCGGCTGCCCCGGAGGGTGTTGCGCCGCGATTGATGGAGGAGAGTTCGCGGCAGCTGGGTTATGCGATGCCACGGACCGCCCGCCAGGTCCAGGGATTCGAGGTTGAGCGCGGCCAGCGAGAGAAGAGCGGCCAGATCGGGGCTCGACCACTGGCCATCCATGTACGCCTCGCCGGCACCTCTCTCTCCGTGCATGACAACGCGCAGCGCAGCGGCCCTGTCGTGGACGCGAATCTCGGCCCGAAGATCGGAGGAAGTGTCACCGCAGACGCGGCGTCGGCCGTCCGGTTCCACGACGGTCAGGCAGCCGACCTGGATGCGCGAGGCCATTGCCAGGGCCGCTCGCCAGGCCGTAGCTTCAAGCCATGGGAGGCGAGCGCGGCCTCTGCCTGAGACACGCTCCATCCCCGGGGCGGCCCCTCCGGTTCCGCCGGCCCTAGTGACCCCGGCGCTCATACTGCTGCCCCCGGTCCGGGTGGCTGGGTCGCGGCGGCTCTCGTTCCGTGGTCCCTCGCCGTCCCGTGGCGGTGGAAGGCCGCGCCCTTCAGCCACAGCCGCAGGGCGTGCCAGTAGATTGCGCCGATGGTCTTGAGCGTCACGAACGGGTAGCGCGCAAGAAGGCGGCCTACGGCCCGATTGGTCGCGGGGAGGCGCCGCAAGACCACGCTGGCCGTCAGCACGGGAGATCCGTGCTCGGTCTCGTTGATCGCGATCCGCAGCTCCTTCGGGCGATCCCAGGTCCGGACCGTGTAACCCGCGTCCATGCCGATGAAGGGTGAAACGTAAAAGTCCTTCTGCATCGAGGCCGTGTGCTCGTCGCCTCGCCGCTCCGGCCATAGCGTATACAGCCGCCGCTCGCCGTGAGTGTTGTTCACCTCGACGATCACCACGCGCAGCTCGCCGGCAGCGTCGCGGCACAGGTAGAAGCTGGCCGGGTTGAAGAGGTGGCCCAGGATGCGAAGGTTCGTGACCAGCGTGATCCGCCAGTCCGCCGGGTCGACACCGCGACTCGAAAGATGCTCACGCACGGCTTCCGCGAGCGATCCGGCGGGCGGCAGCATGTGGTCGTCGTCGCGGAAGGTCAGCACGTTGCGCCGGTTCCGGCTCACCAGCCTGAGCTTCGAGGCCACCTCGTCGATCTCGTCAAGGTCGAGGGCGAAGTACCAGACGTCGTGCTCGAGCTCGTAGACGAATGGGCTCGAACGGCGATGCCGGACCTTGCCCTGCAGGAGGTGCGACCTCATGCCGCCAGATCCTCGATCGAGGCCGACACCATCGCCGCTGCCTCGTAGCCGGAGCGGCAGCCGTCCTCGTGAAAGCCGTAGCCAAGGTGCGCGCCCGCGTACCAGGTCCGGTTCCGGCCCTGGGCCGCGCGCAGGTCCTTCTGGGCATCGAGCGTCCGGAACGTGTACATGGGATGGCTGAACTCGCGGGCGAGGATCACTCGGTCGGCCTCGATCTCCATCCCCGGGTTCAGCGAAACGAAGTACTGCTCGGGGCCGGGCAGCGACTGCAACCGGTTCATGTGATAGGTCATGGTCACCTCGCCGCCGGGGCGGCGGCAGTCGGCCACGTCCACGTTCCAGGAGGCCCAGGCCCGATGCGCCTCCGGCATGACCTTCTCGTCGGTGTGGAGCACGACCATGTTGCGAGAGTAGTCGAAGCCCGCGAGCGCGTTCCGTTCCGCGAGGTCCGCGTCGCGCAGCAGGGCCAGGGCATTGTCGGCGTGCGTGGCCATCACAACGGCGTCGAAACGCTCCGCGGTGCCGTCGGCCGTGGTCACGGTAGCGCCGCCCGCGTCCCGGGTGACCGACACGACACCGCTGTCGAGGCGGACGGCGCCTTCGGGCAGCGTGGCCAGGATCTTCTTGACGTATTCGTTCGATCCGCCCTTCACGACTCGCCACTTGACCTTGCTCGGATAGCCGATGAGACCGTGGTTGTCCAGGAAGTGGAGCAGGTAGTCGACAGGGAATTCGAGGATGCGATCGGCCGCCGTCGACCAGACGGCCGAGGTCACCGGGACGATGAAGTGGTTCCGAAACGCCGCGCCGTAGTGGCCGCGGTCCAGGAAATCCCCCAGGGTGTCTCGCGTGCTCGCGCCCGAGTCGAGCCGCCGGCGGGCGTCACCGTAGAAGCGCAGGACCTCGCGGACCATGTTCCAATGCGACGGCCTGAGGACCGTGCCGGGGCGCGGAAACCACCCGCCGGCCCCGCGGCTGCTGTATTCGATGCGGCAGGAGTCGCAGGTGCAGCCGAAGGACATGTCGCTCGGCTGCGTCTCCACGCCCAGTTCGGCCAGGAGCCGCGTGAACAGCGGATATGTCTTCTCGTTGTAGACGATGAAGCCGGTGTCCACCGCCACGGGTCCTCGATCGGTCTGGATCGAGACGGTGGCGGTATGCCCGCCGGCGGCGGGTTCTCGCTCGAACAACCGGACGTCGTGCTCGCCGTTCAGCACATACGCAGCGGTCAGGCCGCTGATCCCGGAACCGACTACGGCAACCTTCATGCTGTCCATCGCCCCCTGTTCGAAGCGAAGTCGAAAACGGATGGGTGCAGGGGCGGCAATCACGATCCGCCGACCTGGCTCGCGGCCCAGGCGGCCGGGACTATGCGCCAGTTCTCCGGGCCGACACGGCAAGGGCGGCTGCCTGATGCGGGGCCGCGGTTTCTCTCGCCGCCATCTCGCCGAGCGTCTTCTCCATCCCCGCGAGCGCGTCCTTCGCGATCTTCCGGAACGACCCGCCCAGGAACGGCTGGACGAGCCTCAGCAGGCCGCCCAGCCGGATGTCGGCCGTGTAGTCGATGTGCGTGCCCGTCCCCAATCGCTCGAACCGGATCTCGTCGACCGCCGAGACTCCCGAGCCCGAACCCGTGAGCTCGACGCGGCTCATCGGCTCCAAAGCGGAAACCCGGTATTCCATCGGGGCGAACCGCCCACCCACACGTACCATGAGCCGGTATCGCGCACCCACTGCGAGCGGCCCTGAGTCCAGCCGCTCGGACGACTTGACGCCCGGATCCCATCGACTCGAGTTCGCGAAATCCGCGACAAACGGAAATGCCACATCCAGCGGGAGCGGAGTTTCGATCTCTTCATGAAGCCTGGTCATCACGATCTCCTGTAGGGTCCCTTCCGGGACCGGGCAATACGAGGTAAGAATTGGATCCGAGGAACCTTCTCGACTGGGCGCTCGAGCTGACGGTCGTCGGCAGCTTCGGCCGCCCAGGACTAGTTCTCCGTCGGCGGCTATTTGGATGGGATTCGCCCGCACCGAATTCCATGGCGGGACGGACCGTCCTCGTCACCGGCCCGACCTCCGGGCTCGGACGGGCCGCCACCGAAGCCCTGGCGGCGCTCGGCGCCCGGGTCGTCCTCGTGGGCCGAAGCCCGGAACGGCTGGCCGCACTTAGAGATTCGCTGGTCCGCGAGCACGGCGAGGATCGCTTTCCGGTAGTGCCGGCCGACATGGGTTCGCTGGAGTCGGTGCAAGCGGCCGCGAACCGGGTACTCGCCACCGAGCCGCGGCTCGACGTGCTCATCGACAACGCCGGGGCCATCTTCCCGGAACGGACCGTCGGCCCGGACGGAATCGAGGCGACGCTGGCCACGCTCGTAGTGGGTCCGTTTGCGCTCGAGGCTGCGCTACTGCCGCTGTTGGCCCGCACGCCGGGGTCCCGCATCGTTGCCGTGACCTCAGGCGGCATGTACACCCAGCCCGTTCGCCTCGACGACCTGCAGTACGAGCGCGAGCCCTGGTCCGGGCCGCGAGCCTATGCCCGGGCCAAGCGGATCCAGGTGGCGCTGATGCGAGAGTGGAACCGGCGTCTGGCCGGGTCCGAGATCGACGTGGCAGCGAACGCCATGCACCCCGGCTGGGCAGACACTCCGGGACTGGCGGAGGCCCTGCCGGACTTCTACCGGCGCATGCGGCCGCTCCTTCGCACCCCGGCCGAAGGGGCGGACACCATCGTCTGGCTGGCCACGCGCCCTGCGGCGGCCGGAGCGGCGCCGGAGGCCGGCGGTACGAACTCACCGGGGACCCGGCGGGAGCAGCGCGCCGCGAGCGGCGGACTCTACCTGGACCGCCGGCCGCGGCCTTTCGACCGCGTACCAACAACCAGACTCTCGGCGGCGGAGCGGCGGCGGCTGTGGGACGCGGTGCTGGAGCTATCCGAGTCGCCCGATCCGATACGAGGGGCCGGCGGGACGGCACTCGGATCGGCGTTGGTCTGAACCGGGACGGCCGCCCCGCCCAAGCCTGTGCGCCAGGGTCGGTACTGCTGATCCCGCTGTGCGAGCAGGCCGATGGAGGCAGCACTCAGGGCCCACCCTACCCCACGCCAACCTGGATCTGCTTCATCGCGAGCGGTTATCGAACATCATCGCGATCTCGCCGCGCTCGATCGCACCAAGCCCCAGATGCTATCCCTGAGCCCAAGATCGGCCTCGCGACCTCCCGCTGGCCGGCCACGGCGGCCCAGGGCGATCAAAGCGGTGCGAATCGAGCCGTGAAATGGCGCAGCTGCGGCGGCTGCGAGACGATGCGGAGGCCGCGCAGCTGGTCCGCCCGTTCGGCGACCCAACGGATGACCTCGATCGCGTAGTCGATGTGGCTCTGGGTGTAGGTCCGGCGCGGGATCGCCAGCCGGACGAGGTCCATCGCAGCCGCCGTCTCGCTGCCGTACGGATGCTGTCCGAACATGACTGTCCCGATCTCGCAGCCACGGATGCCGCCTTCGCGGTACAGGGCGGCGGCCAGCGCCTGGCCGGGGTATTGCAGCGGCGGCACTTGCGGCAGCAGCGCACGCGCATCTATGTAGACAGCATGGCCGCCGATCGGCTGCACGACGGGGATGCCGGACTTCACCAGGCTTTCGCCCAGATACTCGGTCGATCGGATGCGATAGCGCAGGTAATCCTCGTCTACCACCTCGCGCAGACCCTGCGCGATCGCTTCGAGGTCCCGGCCGGCCAGACCTCCGTACGTGATGAACCCTTCGGTCAGGATGAGGACGTTGCGGCATTGCTCGGCCAGCCGATCGTCGTTCATGGCCAGCCAGCCGCCGATGTTCGCCAGGCCGTCCTTCTTGGCGCTCATGGTCATGCCGTCGGCCAGCGATGCGATCTCGCGCACGATGTCGGGGATGGTTCGGTCTGAGTTGCCCGGCTCCCGGCACTTGATGAACCAGGCGTTCTCGGCGAAGCGGCAGGCGTCGAGGAAGAGCGGGACGTGATGGCGGTCGCAGATCGCACGCACTCCGCGAAGGTTCTCGAGCGAAACGGGCTGGCCGCCGCCCGAGTTGTTCGTGATCGTGACGAACACGACCGGCACGCGCTCCGATCCGGCTGACCCTATGCACGCTTCCAGGGCGTCCAGGTCCATGTTCCCCTTGAAGGGGTGGAGCGCGGCCGGGATTCGGCCTTCGGCGATGACGAGGTCCACGGCCTCGGCGCCAGTGAACTCGACGTTGGCCCTGGTGGTGTCGAAATGGGTGTTGTTCGGGATGATCTTGCCGGGGCCGCCGAGCACGGAGAACAGGATCTTCTCGGCGGCGCGGCCCTGGTGGGTGGGAATGATGTGCCGAAACGGGAAGAGGTTTCGTATCGATTCCTGGAACTCGTAGAACGAAGGCGACCCGGCATAGCTCTCGTCGCCGTGCTGTATGGCAGCCCATTGGTCACGGCTCATCGCGCCGGTGCCCGAGTCGGTGAGGAGATCGATCAGAACGTCGTCGGCATGAAGGTTGAACAGGTTCCAGCCGGCCTCTTCGAGGGCGCGCTCGCGTTGGGCCACGGTGGACATCCGGATGGGCTCGACGGAGTGGATCCGAAACGGCTCGAAAATCGTCTTCCAGCGGTCCATGGGCCAAGGATAGAGCCGGCACGCCAACGACACTACGAGATGTAAGACCCGGCGACGACAGGGACCTCGATCGCCGCGCAGCTCAGTCCGGTCGTCTACGAATGAGCGCTCGCGTGCCCCAGCTCGAAGTAGTCCGGCTCGTTGCCCAGCTTCCACTTGATGTTGCAGCCGAGGCTCGAAAGTTGAGGTTCGGGCACGGGCTCTTTGGCCAGGACGGCATTGCTCGATCTACTGCGGCCGCGGGCCGAACAGACCTCCCTCACGATCAGGCTCGCCACCCCCACCTGCGTCGACGCCGGGGAGTGGGAACCCCAGGGCGAGGTCCTCGGTGGTTGAAACGTCTTTCCGGCGGAGTACCTGACCGAGCGTCATCGCCACGATCCGCGCGTCCAGCCGCAGGCTCCAGTGGTCGATGTACCACACGTCGAGCTTGAGCCGATCCCTGAACTGGAGAGCGTTGCGCCCATTCACCGCGGCCCAGCCGGTTATCCCCGGCCTCATGTCGTGGCGACGATGCTCCTCGGGAGTGTATTTCTCCAGGTACTCGGCAAGGAGCGGTCGTGGGCCGACGAGGCTCATGTCGCCCCGCAGCACATTCCACAGCTCGGGAAGTTCATCGAGGCTCGAAGCCCGCAGGAACCGTCCGAGGCGCGTGATACGTTCGTTGTCGGTCAGGTAGTAGACCTCGCCCGGGCGCGTTGCCCGCATCGTCCGAAACTTGTAGATCGTGAACAGACGGCCGCCCATGCCCGGTCGACGCTGCCGGAACAGAACCGGCCGGCCCTGTGTGACTTCCACGGCCACAGCCACGCAGGCGATCACGGGCAAGAGGAGCACTGCCGCCGTCGCGGCTCCCGTTACGTCGATCAACCGCTTGATTCTGAGCCGCAACCCTCGCGCCCTGCTGGACCCGCTCACGTTCGCGGACCTACTGCCGCTGCGCCCAGCTGACCAGCACCGCCCCCATTCCCGCGGCTTGCCCGACTCGCCAGAGCGGGCGAAGGAGATGCTCGCTCTGAGCCCGGGCCAAGTTGTGCGAAGTCACGTAGCGCCAATCCGTGGGCGAGGTGGTGAAAGTCGTACCCGGTTCGAGCTTGGCCCGGCGCATCGTCCGGATCAGCGAGCTCGGGGTAAACGAGTGCAGGTGATGCGGGGGTGGAACGGTTGCGACCAGCGAACGCGGGCGCCGCAGGGCGGCTCTTGCCTGGGTCGCGAGACCGCCCTCGTTGGGGGTGACCAGGAGCAGCAGGCCGCCTGGGGCCAGCACCTCCCCGACCTTCAGGAGAACGTCCAATGGGTTCGGAAGGTGCTCGATGACGTCACGGAGCTTCACGAAATCGAACGAGCCGGCCGGCAGATCGCTATCCGGCATGGCAACGCAGCGCAGATCCACCTTCAGCTGCTCTCGTCCTTCGCGGATGAGCTGGGGGTCGATATCGATTCCAGTGGCCTTCCACCCAAGGTCGGTGGCCGCCCGCACGGCCGCTCCGGAGCCGCAACCGATATCCAGGAAACGCATCGTTCCGGCGGAGTCGTCCGCGCCCGAGCGGAAGCGGGAGATGACCCTCAGGTTGGCTTCGAGCTGTCGTCGCTCGAAAGCCAGAATGCCGTCCGTGATCGGTTGATGCATGTACTCCGTGTACTCGAACGCGCGCGAGACATCGGAGAACTCGTCGTTCGGCTCGAAGAACGGAGCGGGGTTCACATAGACGAGGCCACAGGCTCGGCAGCGCCCGATCGTCCACCCATCCACACTTGACAGGGGGTCGTAGCTGTCGGCTCCGCACGCGTTGCAGACGATCAGCCGCGTTTCCAATGTCGCGCTCCTCTTGTGGGTTTCCCCATCGGTCGACCCCGCCGGAAACGGGCGATGCTCACGCGCCGGTTCCATTGGCAAATCAGTTGTGCTTCAAAGAGACGCGCGCCGTTCGGCCAGCATTGCGCAAGAGATACCGGACTCGCGTCTTGAACGGCCCCATGTCATGACGGTCGAAGATAGCGTCGCATTGACGCCGCGCGTACGGCGCTACGTACTCGACCGGAGTGTGTCGCTCCGACAGGAGGAACGCGAGGCTGTAGCCGGCATCACGTACGAAATCCGTCCAGTAGACGCCCGATCTGTACCTGTTGCTCTCTGTCAGGACCCCTTCGGTAAGGTGCCGGTATTGGATGAGGGGGAAGTTGACCCCGCATCGAACGGCCAGAAGCCCCGAGAGGTTGTGCCGTCCGTTGACCTCCATGAGTTTGTACACGCCGTCCCGGCGGTCGCGCTTGAACTCGGTGCAGGCGAACCCTTCGAAGCCGATTGCGGCGAGGATCCTGCGCCCCGGCTCGATGACTTCGGCAATCCGCTCGCTGACCACCACCCGAGGCGATCCGAAGGCAGGCGGCGCCTTGCGTAGCTGGCGTGCCGTGAACTCGGCTGCCGGTTTCCCGTCCCAGAAGTAGGCGTTGTAGTTCACGACCGCTGAGTCTTCGCCGGGGATGATCTCCTGGAGCATAACCGCGAGGCCCGCATCCACGGCGGCGGCGTATGCCGACTTGAGAACAACCATCGTTTCCGCTCGGACCATCTTCGTCTTGAAGCACTCGTAGAAGCGGTGGCTCTCGGCCGGCTTCAGCAGCAGCGGAAAACCGATCGACCGGCTCTGCGACTCCAGTTCGGCCGCTGATCGGGGGACGAGCGTGCGCGGAGCCGGAATGCCGTTGGAGTCGGCAATGGCGTACGTCTGGGCCTTGTCGATGAACCGCTGCGTGACGGCCCAGTCAGGGCAGGCAACGGTGCAGTACTGGGCAAGGAGGTCTTTGTGGCGCGAGACACCGACCAGGCTGTCGTCCGAGGCCGGCATGAGGATCGAGCGGCCGAGCCGCCTGGCCTCCTCCACGATCGCGTCCACGAAGCCGGGCTCGTCGTACAGCGGATGCGGGATCCGGACGTCCGAGACCACGTATTTCGAAGCCTGGGCCATGTCGCGGGCGTCGTAGTGAAGAACCGCAACGGGAACTCCCGCCTCGCCGAGCGACCGAACCACGGCCAGCGCCATCGTGTGGCCGGACACTACGAGGGCCGGGATTCGCCCGAAGGTCAAGCGACGGCCTCCGCCAGCGCGGAGGCGACGTAACGCACATCCTCCTCTGGCAAGCGGCTCGAGAACGGCAGCGCCAGGGTGGTCGCGGCCACGCGCTCGGTGACGGGGAAATCTCCGGGCTGGTATCCGAACGTCTCCCGGTAGAACGGCTGGAGGTGCAACGGTGCGAAATACGGCCTAGTGCAGACGCCGAACTCGGCCAGCTTCGCTATGACCCGGTCTCGATCGATCCTCGGGTCGAGGCGAATCACGTAGACGAACCAGTCCACCGACTCGTCGACGTTGGCACGTGGGAGCGTCAACCAGTCGAGCCCTCCGAGCAGGCGCTCGTATGCCCGCGCGACTCGGGCCCGGCCCCGCCGCAGTTCTCCCAGCCGTTCTAACTGGGCGACCCCGAGGGCCGCCGAAAGCTCGTCGAGACGGTAGTTGTAGCCCAGCCGAACGTGGCGAAGCCATGTTCCGTCCGCGTCCCGGCCCTGGTTCCGGAGACTTCGAATGACCTCGGCGAGTGCAGGATCGTCGGTCAGGACCATGCCGCCCTCGCCGGTGGTGATCTGCTTGTTCGGATAGAACCCGTACGTGGCCACATCACCGAAGCTGCCCAGGGCCCGGCCTCCGACGCTCGAGCCAACCCCTTCGCACGCATCCTCGATCACGGCCCAGCCGTGCCTCCGGGCGATCTCGACGAGTGGCCGGATGCGGCATGGCTTCCCGAACACGTGGACCGGCAGAATGCCCCGTGTCCTCCGGGTGGCAGCTGCCTCCACCAGATCCGGATCGATGCCCAGGCTGTCTTCCTCAATATCGACGAAACGCGGCACTGCTCGCTCATATAGCAGGCAGTTGGCCGAGGCAACGAAGCTGAAGGGCGTGGTGATGACCTCGTCGCCGTCGCGCAGGCCCAGGGCCCGCACCCCCATGTGGAGACCGGCTGTCCCGCTGGAGCAGGCGATCGCCTCCCGCCGGCTGGCCAAACGGGCTGCGGCCGCCTCGAACTGCCTGGCAAAGGGACCAAGGGCCAACACGTCGCTGCCGAGGACTTGCGTCACGAGCTCGAGCTCGCGCGGTCCGATGTCCGGCCTGGCGATGCCGATGGTCCGGTGGCTGGGCGCCGCCACGCCGGCGGCGCGATCTCCGACGGAGCCGGCGGACAGGGGTGCCGTCACCGGCAAGACGATGCCCGTCGCCGCGGATTCGGAGCCGGTCCGCTCTCCATCTGCCCTCTCGACCGTCATTGAGCATCCTCCCCCGAGTAAGGGGCGGCCGGCGCTGGCATGTAGGCGGCCGGTTCTTCTGCGGCCGCCAGGCCGTGTCCGGAGGGGGAGGCGCCGCCCCAGCGCCCCAACTGAATCGCCAGCAGATCGACTTCCGCGCCGTCCTTCTCGTCGCAGGGGGCGGGCGGCATCGTCATGCCGACGCCCTCGCTGATCCGTACGTAGTCGAGCAGGGCCGCCCCGAGTTCCGGCTCCCGATCTCCCGTCGCCATGGCCAGGAGGCGCGTGGCGTGCTCGCGGACATCCATGGGCGGCGGGGATGCGATGGCACGGAGAACTTTCTGGCTCGCGGTCGGCTCGACCTTCTCGGTGTCGTAGAAGAGCTCCTCGTGGAGCCTTTCACCCGGCCTCAGGCCGATCGTCTCGATGGGCTGGCTGTCGGGATCTCGGCCGGTCAAGCGGACGAGATCGCGGGCCAGGTCGATGACCCGGACCGGCTCGCCCATGTCGAGTACGAACACGTCGCCGTCAAGACCCAGGGCGCTGGCCTCGAGGATCAGCCGGCACGCCTCGGGGATCGTCATGAAGAAACGGGTCATGTCCGGATGGGTGATGGTCAGCGGCCCTCCTGCCTCGAGCTGCTGCTGGAAGAGCGGGATGACGCTTCCCGTGGAGCCGAGGACGTTCCCGAAGCGGACCGACACGTACGGTCGACCGGTGCGCCGGGCCGTGTCCGCCACGAGCATCTCGGCGATGCGCTTGCTCGCGCCCATGACGCTGCACGGGCGAACGGCCTTGTCCGTGGAGACGAAGACGAATCGCTCCACCCCCCCGGCCGCCGCCGCGTCAAGCATGACCATGGTCCCGCGGATGTTCACGTAGGCGGCGTCGGAGGGATGGCTCTCCAGCATCGGCACGTGCTTGTAAGCCGCGGCGTGGAAGATCACGCTGGGAGCCGTCGCGGCGATGACACGATCCATCGCGGCCCGGCTGGCCACGTTGGCCAGGTGGACCTCGATCTCGCCGTGGGCATGAGCGCGATCACGTCGCATCTCCAGCTCCCGCTGCACCATGTAGAGCGGGCTCTCGGCGCGATCGACGAGGACCAGCCGGCGGGGTCCGATGGCGTAAACCTGGCGGGCGAGTTCCGACCCGATTGACCCGCCGCCCCCGGTAATCACCACCGTGCGGTCGCGGATGATCTCCTCGGCCCCGCTTCCGCAGTTCGCGACCATCGGCCGGCGGAGGAGGTCCTCCACGCGTACCGGCCGAATTCGGTACGCGTCCACGGTTCCGTCCAGGAGATCCGTCATGGAAGGGACGGTGCGGACCTCGAGATTGAGGGCTATCGCCGCGTCCACTACCTTGCGGACGGCGCTCCCAGCCGCGCTCGGCATCGTGATGAGAAGGGCCTGCGCGCCGGTCTCGGCGACCGCCCGCTCCATGCACTCGAGACCGCCGTACACGCGGATCCCGGCGACGATCCCGCCGCAGAGCGATGGGTCGTCGTCTAGGAACCCGACGGGCAGCACACCCGACCCGGGATTGCGTTTGGCGGACCGAGCCAGCAGCGTGCCGGTCTCGCCGGCGCCGTACAGCAGGGTTGGCCGGCCGATCGCCACTCCGGCACGACCGCGTCGCACCGTGGCGTCCGTCACCGCCCGAATCCCGAACCTGACGCCGCCTACCGCGGCGACGCTCAGGAGCAACTCGATCGGCCAGAACGAACGCGGGAACCCGTCGGCCCAGCTTGTGCCGGCAAGCGCCGGAGCGCCGTAGAAGATCGCCATCGTGGCCAGCGACCCGACCACGACCGCTCCGACGATGCGCTCCAGCTCCGGGACGCTGGCATGAAGCCACCGGCGGCTGTATAGGCCGAACCTGATGTTGACGGCCGTCCTCACGCCGAGGAGGAGGAAGACGGCGAGGGGAAAAGCCGGGACGAGGGCCGGTGCGCCGAGTCTGTCGAAGCGCAGGGCAACGGCGAGATAGGCGGCCGTCGCGATACCCACCAGGTCCACGGCCAGCAGGTAGCGGCCACGCAGCCGGCCCGCCCATTGCCGTAACGGGCGTTCGGATGGCGTCTCAGTGGCGGCGGGCCCGTTACCGAGAGACGCGGTTATCATCCCCAGCGATGAGGTTGGTGGAAGAACCGCCAATTAGAACCCTCCTCCAAGGTCAGCCGACACCAGGGCCCCAATGGCCGACCCACCGCCCGCGAACCCGATTCGCGACGGCCGAAACCGAACCTCGGAACGCCGACTCTAGTTACTTTGGGGGACTGCGGCTAGTACCATTGTTCACCGACGAAGCCTTTGCCACGATCATCCCGTTGCCTGTAGACACCGGTTTCGTGAGATTGAGATGGATATGGTTGAGCCAAGCCAAGTCGACGCGGCGTGCCCGCTGTTGGGGTTGGCCGCGGATCGGCACACGCGATACACGTTCCCGCACCCCGGCCATCGATGCCGGGCGACTTCGACTGCCGCCTTGATAGAGCCGTGGCGTCAGGCCGCGAACTGCCTCGGGCCCGGCTTCTCGGCATGCGATCGCTACCTTGCCTGGCAGTCCGAGAGTGCAGGAGCCACGCAGCCGGGCCCGATTCCGGAGCCTCCCGCGGCGCCCGCGACCGCCGCCGAGGACTCAGCTGCCCTGAAGAGCCCCGCGCGGCCGCGGCGTGCCAGGTCGAGCCCGCCGACATTGGCCGGAGCGGAAACGGCCGATCAGTCGCCGCCCGCGGCCGGAAGGAAGCGCGCGGATCGAGTTGACGTCACCCGCCGAGCGGGTCGATGATCTTGGGGTAGCTCCAGATCGTACTAGCGCCCGGGGGTCCGGAGCAGAGAGGGTGAATCTTGGACCTGCGGAGCCAGATCGCAATCGTCAGAGCGTGGCTGCCGCTCCTGGTAGCCAGCGTCCTGTTCGCCGCCGGCGCCGCCTATCTGGTTAGCATCGAGCTGCCCCCGACCTACGAGGCGAAAGCTACGCTAGTGGTCGGTCAGTCCCTATCGACGGTGAGCCCCGACTACAACCAGCTGCTCGTCTCGCAGATACTGTCGACCACGTACGCTCGCGTTGCGACCACCCGACCGGTTCTCGAAAGCGTGATCAAACAGCTGGGCCTGAGCGGCACGTCCGACGACCTCGCCAAGCGCGTGAGGGCCGACGCCGCGCAGGACAGCACGCTTCTCACCATCACGGTTCAAGATGGCGATCCGGCTCGAGCCGCCGCCATAGCGAACGCTGTCGCGGACGCCCTCATTGCGGCCTCGCCCGCGATCCAGGGCCGGCAAACCGAAATCCAGAAGTCGATCGACGCCGACCTGAAAGCCACCCAGGATCAGATTGAGACGACCCAGACACAAGCCGATGCTCTGCTTGCGCTGCCGACCCGAACGGCTCAGCAGGACGCGAACCTGCAAACCTTGCAGGCCCAGCTGGCCACCCTCCGCTCCACCTACGCAGCCCTACTGACCTTCTCGTCCGGCAACGCGTCGAACCTGATCAGCGTTATCGAGCCGGCCGTGCCAGCGACCTCGCCGGTATCGCCGAAGGTGTTCTTCAATGTCCTCATTGCCGCCGCTCTTGGCCTGGTTGTCGCAACCGCGATCGCCTTCGCCGCAAAGCAGCTAGACGATCGCCTCAAAGACGACGATGACGTGCGGAGGGTCGCAGGCCTGGGCACGATGGCCGCGATCGAAGTGATCAAGGGCGAGCGAGGCGGAGGCGAACCGAGCCGGCTCGCGGCAATGCTCTTCCCGCGATCCGGAGTGGCCGAGGCCTATCGGACGCTCCGGACGAACGTCGAGTTCGCCTCGGCCAAAGCCCCGATTCGCACTCTCCTGGTCACGAGTGCTGTCGCCGAGGAGGGGAGGACTCTCACCGCCGCAAATCTGGCGGTCGTCTTCGCCCATGCCGGCCGGCGCGTGCTGCTCGTCGATGCCGACCTGCGGAAGCCGGGCATTCACATCGTGTTCAACCTTCCGAATGACCATGGCCTGACAACGATGCTGCGCAGCGACAAGGTGGGTCTGGATGCGGTCGCCCACGAGGCCGAGCAAGAGAACCTGCGAATCCTCACCACCGGCCCGCTGCCGCCCAACCCGGCCGAACTCCTCGGCTCACAGCGGATGCGTGATGTTCTCGAAGAGCTCCAGCAGGGCGATGTCCTGGTAATCCTGGACGGCCCAGCGCTACAGTTGGTGACCGACTCCGCCATCTTGAGTTCCCTGGTTGACGGAACCTTGCTGGTGATCGACGCCGGCCGAACGCATCGGCGTGATGTCGTCCGCGGGCAGGAGTCGCTGGCCCGGGTCGGCGCCAACATCCTGGGCGTCGTGCTCAATCGCCTCCCGGCACGATCCCGCGCCGACTACGCCGGATACGACGCTTATCTCGCAAACCGCGGTCATCCGACCGATAAGTCGGAGGAGCGGGCAAGTGCATGATTGGCGCTGCAGGAAGGAGCGGCCGGCGTTGCGATCGCAATGTCGACGCGCGTAGGATCAAACGGTCGCCCCGGATGCCGGCTCCCGGCCCTCGACCACGGCCGCAAACGTCTCGCACAGTAGCGCCATGTTGTGCTCGCGGGCGACGTACTCTCGACCGGCGACACCCATCGCCGCCCGTTGCTCGGCGGTCGTGCCGGCCAGCTCCAGGAATGCACGGGCCAGGCCATCGGGGTCATCGGGGGCGACCGTTATGCCCGACCCCGTGGCGGCGACCGGGTCGTAGGCGCTCTCGGTCGCGAACACGATCGGTCGTTGGGCGGCCATGTACTCGAAGAGCTTGTTGAAGCTGATGCCGTAGCGGTAGACAGGGGTGGCCGTGGTGTGGACGACGGTACCCTGCAGGGCGGTGATGATCGCCGGGACATACTGGCGGGGAACGCCCGGGCCGATCACGACCGCGGGCGTCGACTCTGCGAGTTGTTCGAGCTCGGCCCGTTCGGGCCCATCGCCCACCAGGATGACCCCGACGCGACCGGGGGCCCGTTGCTCGGCGATCGCGGCCGCCCGGACGACCACGTCGAGCCGGTTGACCCGCCCGAACGAACCCACGTAGCCCAGGACGAAGCGGCCCTCGTCGCCCAGGCGCCGGATCTCCTCCAGGTCGCGTCTGACGGCCTCGGGCGCATCGGGGCCGACCTCGATGTGGGCATCGAAGCTGGCGAGCTCCACGCCATTGGGGATGTAGACCACGTGGCCGGACGGCAGCCGGCGTTCGTCGAGGTAGTCGCGCATGCCCGGCAGCAGGGTGATGACCGTCGAGGCCCGCCGCACCAGGAACGCCTCGAGCGCTCGCAGCAGCCGCTCCCCGGGCGATCCGACCCGCAGGGCGCCCAGATCGACCAGCGTCTGGGGCCACAGGTCGCGTATCTCGAACACGAACCTGGACCGGCGCAGCCCCGCGGCCAGCCAGCCGCCGAACGCGGCGAAGGGGTGAACCGTGGACCCGACGACCACGTTCGGCCTCGGGAAGCGCGTCTGGACAACGACGAAGGCGGCCAGGTACGAGAGCATGTTGAGCTGGCGGCGCCACGTGTTGCCCCGGTATGGCACCGTCCGCAGCCAGACGAACTCCACGCCCTCGTACATCTCGCTGCGGTACAGGCGGCGCCCGGACAGACGCTCCTCGCGGCCGGCCGAGTGGGAGAAGCCGGCTGCGAATACCGTGACCCTGTGGCCTCTCGCCAGGAGCCCTCGCGCCAGGTCGTAGTGGCGGGAGCCCTTCATCCGGTCGGGCGTCGAGGCATAATGAGCCACGATCCAGACACGGTCGCGGCGCCGCGATCGGTCAGCCATCGCGTCTCTCCTCACCGCTCGATCGAACCACCCGGTTCATCCGGCCGGCGCCCCCGATCGTCAGACGAGCTGCTCCAGCAATTCCTGGTACTGCCTTTGCTGGCGTGCGCCGGCGACCGTGTCGTTATGGTAGAGCACCACCGCATCGCCGCGATGGCGACGACAGACGTCGACGACGGCGCTCGTTCGACGTGCCGCTTCCTCGGGGGCCAAGTTCATGTAGCCGAACAGGCTGGCGTCCATGACAACGAGCGGACGCTCGCGGAGGGTAAGCTGCCGGCGTCCCAGGAGATCGAAGACGGGATGCTCGCGACAGGTGCCGGAGCGGAATCCGACCTGCTCGGCGAAGCCGATCGTCGAATCGTGGCTCAGTCCCGCCGCCTCCTGGTGCAGCCACGTTGCCGGGTTGGCGAACCGCAGATAGTGCTGGCGCACGCCCCACGACGGCTGATCGAACCCAGCGGACCGGCACACCTCGATCAGGGCCGTGGCCTCGGCCCGTGTTCGCTCGGCGGAGCCGTGACTGCTGTAGCTCGCGTGCAGGCCGATCTCATGACCCCGGGCGTGGATGTCGCGCAGGATCGGCGCGAAATGTGCATTCCCGAGGTCGTAGCGAGAGTCCGCGTCTGCCGGATCGTTTCCGACCAGAAAGTAGAAGGTGCTGTGGAGACCGTGCCTCTCGCTCGCGGTCATGAGGAAGTCGAATGTCACGAACGGATCTCGATCGACGCGTCCGGACCGGGCATCGGCGACCGCGCGCAGGCGGCGGAGAGCGAGCCACGGGTCTCGGCGGCGAGCGAGGTCCGCGGCCGCGGAACGCGCGATCCTCCAGGCAGGCTTGCCGATTGCCGAGAACGGGCGATCGATGTCGTGCGTGAGTCGAAGGCGGAAGTCGGTCGACCGGCGCTCGACGCCCGGCCAGAGAGTTCGCAGCGCCGCGAACAGAAGGTCGACGTACTCATCGACCAGCGCTCGCCCGACGAATCCCTCCGCGTGCGCGACCGAGGCCGCCACGGGAAACCTATCGTGCCCGTCGCGATCGACCCGGACGATTTCCTCCATCCGGCTCAAGCAGAAGAAGACACTCCCCACGATGTCCACGGTCAGGGCGAGGCCGCTCGCAGTCTTCCTCCATGCTGGGCCGTCCGCCACCTCCTCGCCGAATAGCACCGGCAGCGGTGCAATGCCTCCGAACGCCACCGAGCCAGCGTCCGCGCCAGGCATCCGAACCCGAGGAAGAGGAGGTCGAGGGAGCGATCTCTCCGTGAGCCACGCCTCAGATGGCATGGCGAACAGAGTGTCCGGCATCACCAGTGCCCTGTCGAACGGGTCTCCGGCCATCCGGATCGACAGGTTCGGTTCGCGGCCGGCCTCGAGCGCATGAGGGAGGCCAAGCCATTCCCCGAGCACGAGGTCCAAAACGTAGCGTCGCTCGGGATCGCGGCCCTCGGGAGCTCGGACGATCAGGAGTGGCCCCACGGCGTCCGGCGGCGCGGTCACAGGATTCCCGCAGCGTCTCTAGCCGCGATCGTGAGCACGCTGCGGCTGAACTCGCCCCTCGGGCCGACGCGGCGAAGCAGTTTGGGGACGTCCATCGATCTCCCGCGCGCTAGGCCGTCAACCCGGGCGCCGCCGCGGGCGCCCGGCTCGCGGGAACGAGAGTGATCAGGGCCGCGCCTCTTCTCAACTGTAGCCCACGCGAATCTTGCTCCGTATCCAGCGCCGCTCCAGCGCCCGACGCTGGGCGGACGTGAGAATGGTCAGACCACGCTTCTCGACCAGATGATCCAGGAGCGTGGTGACAGGCACGAACCAGCCGTTCTTCGACGCGAGACGCCGCATCAGCTCGCGAAATCGCCCGTTCAGCTCTCCGTCGCGCCAGAAGCCCGACGCGAAGTGGGTGTATATGATGCAGGCCCCTCCCTCTACCTCGAGGCGATCCTGCTCGGCCTCGCCCAGACATCGGTTGAAGGCCTCGACATCCCTTCCCTCGGCAGAGGCGAACCAGGCCCGGACATATGGGCGTTTTGGGTCGTGATATGGCATCACGGGGCAGGCGGCGAGCGTGTTCACGTCGGCGTACGTGAAGTTCCGAACGTATCGGATCCGCTCCCTGCACAGGTCGCCCCAGAACAAAGGGTCGCCCTCCTGGTGGCCGCGGAAGTAACCCCGGCGCTTGAAGCCGGTCATCAGGTTGTAGGCGAGGCGCGAGGTCCCGCTCACGCGGTCGTCGCCCCAGTAGACCGACTCGCGGCACCCGGAATGATTGGCTAGGGCGTCGGGGTCGTGGCCGAAGATCTCTCGGAAACGAGCGAGCGCGCGAGCTACGACCTCGCGCTGCGATGTGGTCGGGGTTGCGCCGTGCGAGCCGATCTCGAAGCCCGCGGCCTGGAGCTCGAGCGTCCAGTCGCGGTAAGCCGGGTCGTCGCACGTTGCGCCACCGATGGTAGGCACGCCCTCGCCCGCCATGGCCCACACCGACTTGGTTGTCCGCATCCCCAGGTCGCGGAGAAGCCCGTAGACCGGCCCCACGTTCTCGACCGTGGCATTGTCCGTGTCGTCGAAGACCGTGAAGGCGAACGCCCGGCCATCCGGCCACTCGACCCGCCCGCTCGCATCCACTCTTCCCTCCCCGCACCGTGCCTCGACCCGCTCGGCCGGTCGATGGGCTCTTTCTGTCGGTCCCCGGGCCGGAAGTCGGACTCCCGACCATCGCCGCGACTATCTGCGTCCGGCGGTCGTGCGCGCGACGCCGCGCATATCATACTGGGCCTGTGTGTGGACCCGGCGGTGCCGCCGTGGCAGCAGCCGGGATCAATCAAGAGGGCGTCGATGGGCGATTTCGGCGACATCCCCAGGGTAGTTACGGAGCCGAAAGCGCCTGCCGAAACCCTCCGGTGGCTCGCTAAGTGACCGCGAGCCGGCCGGCCCGAGTCGTGCTGGAGCGCATACCGTACGACCCATCCGCCTGGGAGGCGACGATCGGCGGGCACCCGGACCTGGAGGTCTTCCACGGGTCGGCCTGGCTCGACTACCTCGCGGCGTCCCAGGACGCCGAGCCCGTGATCGCCGTCGTGCGGGCCGATCGACGCCCCGTCGGCTATTTCGTCGGAGCGATCGTGCGGCGCTACGGCATCCGCATACTGGGGAGTCCCTTGCGGGGCTGGGGGACGCAGTACATGGGGTTCCTCCTCGAGGACGGATTCAATCGGCGCAGGGCTGCGGACGCCCTCCTGCCGTTCGCCTATGGCGACCTCGGATGTCTCCACGTTGAGCTGGCAGACAGGCATCTCACTGGCGATCAGATGGCCGGATCCAAATACTCGGTCGAGGTTGGAAGAACCTTTGTTGTCAACCTTGCGCGGCCCGAGGAGGAGATCGTCGCCGGAATGACTTCGAGGACGCGGCAGTATCTGCGCCGGGCCGCCCGCCAGGGCATCTGCCCGGAGGTCGCGACCGGACTCGACTTCGCGGATGACTTCCACGAGCATCTCGTCGACGTATTCGCCCATCAAGGACTCGTCCCCACATACGGGGTCGAGCGGGTGCGCCAGCTGATCACGGCCCTCCAGCCGACGGGACAGCTCCACATCGTGCGGATCAGGGAGCCGGGGGGCCGATGCGTGGCATCAGGCGTTTCAGTTGGGCGCGGTCGTACGGCCGTGCTCTGGGGTGGGGGCTTCTTTCGCGCGGACTCGGAACTCCATCCAAACGAAGTCCTCTGGTGGGAGGCAATGCGGTATTGGCGTGCGCGAGGGGCGCAGAACTGCGACATGGGCGGTGGCGGCGACTACAAGGCCAAGTACGGCGGCGTAGAGACGCCCACCTACCACTTCCATAGATCCCGATTCGGCGTCATGCGCTACGGGCGGTCGGCCGTCCGCAGCCTCTTCCGCGCCCGCCAGGTTATTGCCGGTCGTGGGGCTCACGACGTCGCCGGGCACGGACCGGAATGAGCGTCCTGACGTTCAACAGGCGCCGTGCGGGATCCCGCGAGTGGACCGCTCTTGCCCTGTTCTGCGGGGCCGTGGCTGGCGTGGCGGTGGCGACAATGGGCCCGATGGTCGGCGTCGCCGTGATCGTCGGGGCCCTGACGCTCGTCGGGGTGATCTCCACTCCAGGCATCGTGCTGGCCGCCTACTTGCTTATCGGGTTCTACAAGGGAGCGCTTCAGGAGTACAGCCCAATCGACATCACGGTCTACCTGGCGCTCGCCAATGCAGTCCAGGTTGTTCCCCTGCTTCTCAACTCACGCCCACGGGCGGTTTCTCGTCTCGGCATCGTCCTTTGGCTGTCCCTCGGGCTACTGGTCCTTGCGGGCGTCCTGTACGCCCCCGACCAGTCGCTCGGGATGGGAAAGGCCGTGTCGTACTGGGCTCTCGTCGTCGTGCCGATCGTACCGGCGGCCATGCGTGTCGGAGCCGAGCCGCGGCACATGAGGCAATTCCTGTGGACCTTCTTCGCAATGGGCACCGTGACGGTGGCACTCGGCCTCGCCCAGTTGTCGGGCAGCGACCGGCTCGTTTTCCTGGGGATGAACACGATCCAGGTGGCCCGCGCTGCGCTGCTCGTTCCCCTGCTCGGGATCGCGTTCGTACTGCCCCAGCGGCGCCTGCCCACTTCTGCCATCGCCGCGGTGGCAATTCCCGCTTCGTTCATTGTCGCCCTCGCGTCGGGATCGCGGGGGCCACTGATCATGCTCATGGTCGTCGGTGCGGTCGGCGCGGTCGCGTATTTTCTGCGGTCGCATACGATTCGCTGGCGGCTCGTGGGCGGCGTGGCCGGCCTGGCGGTGGCGAGCGTCGTCGTCGTTTCTATGGCTGCACCGTCGCTGCCGGCCCCGTCGCTGGGCAGGTTCACGATTCTCGAGGACTTCGTCCAGAGCGCTCTCGCCGGCGACCAGAACATCGCCGGTGATACCTCCGCCGCGGCCCGCTTGCAGCTCTTCCAGCTCGCGATCGACACGTTCGAGGAGCATCCACTGATCGGCTCCGGGACGGGAGGTTTCGAGACCCGGAGCGTGGCCGCCATGGGGCCAGGCGCCAACACGTACCCGCACAACGCCATCTTCCAGATCGCCGCCGAGCTTGGGCTCCTCGGGCTCGCACCATTCTTCGGAATCCTTCTGATCGGGTTGTTACGGCGGCTCCCCAACGATCCCGCCTTCGTGGCACTCCGCGCCCTCTTCCTCTTCTACATCCTCAACGCGATGGTAAGCGGCGACATCTTCGCCGACCGCGAGACGCTCGGAATCGTTTTCCTGATCCTCGCGGTAGAGGCGCCGGGCGCCCTGGCGGCGCTCAAGCCGACGCGTACCTCCCAGGCGCAGGCGTCACCGGCGTCAGGAAACGCCAGGTTCCTCCAGCCATGGAACTAGGCGCTTCTGGACGAGGAGGTCGGCCGCGCATCGGTATGGCCCTGTTCGGCGACTTGACGTTCGACAGCCGCGTCCGGCGCGAGGCCGCGACACTGGCTCAAGCGGGCTACGAGATCCGGCTCGTCTGCCTGGAGGGCGCCGGGTCCGCGCCGGACTTGCCCACCGGAGTGGAGGTAATGCAGCGCCGGCCAACAGCGACGGGTGCTCTGCCGGGGATCGCCAATCCCTACCTTGGCCCTCCCGGGAACCGAGCATCACGCCTCGTGCGTCGACTCCGGTGGCCGGTCGACTATGCCCGCAACCTCCGGGCATGGGGCGCGCTCGCGGTCGAAGCCGCCGGCCCGGTCGACGCGTGGCACGCGCACGACTTTCCGGGCCTGATGGCGATCGCCCCTCGCGTCCGGCGAGACGTCCCGATCGTCTACGACTCGCACGAGATCTTCATGGACGCGGGGACCGCGCGCCAGCTGCCAGGGCCGGCCCGAGCGCTTCTGCGGGCCTACGAGAGGCGACTCGTTCGGCGCGTCACCTGTCTGGTAACCGTGAACCAGTCGCTGGCCCGGGTCCTGGGACGCCGGTATAGACCCAGGCGGACCGTCGTAGTCCACAACTGTCCGAGCCGTTGGACGGCCCCGACTGCCGGGTCCGGGCGCCTCCGGGTGGCCGCCCGGATCCCTCCCGACGCACCCGTTGTCCTGTACCACGGTAAGGTCGGCCGGGAACGCGGCATCGAGGAACTGCTCGCGGCACTTCTGGAACCCGGCCTCGAACGCGTCCACCTGGTCGTTCTGGGGCCGGGCGAAGGACGCCACGTCTACGAGAGACTCATGGCGGACGATCGGGTCGGCGGGCGCGCGCACCTTCTGGATGCCGTGCCGCCGGACGAACTTCTGTCATGGGTAGTCGAGGCCAATCTGGGAGCGGTTCTGATCCAGCACACGACGCTCAACCATTACCTTTCCACCCCGAACAAGCTCTTCGAGTGTTTCGCCGCGGGGGTTCCAGTCGTCACCAGCGACTTCCCGACGATGCGGCAGATCGTCCTGGGCGATCCGACAGGCGCGCTCGGCACCGTCGTCGACCCGACCGACCCGGTGGCCGTCGCCGTTGCCATCAGATCCATCCTGGAACTCGACGTTGGATCGGCAGCGGAACTGCGGGCCCGCTGTCGGGACGCAGCCACGGATCGTTGGAACTGGGAGGTCGAGTCAGCGCGTCTCGTGGCCCTCTACGACGAACTCCTCAGCCGACCCGGCTAACGGCCCGCCTGGCCGGCGCCCAGCGACACGCACGCGGCTCAAATGCGCCGCGGGTCGACATGTGTTGTCGACGGTTCAGACGCCCCAGTTACGTTGATGCGGTGTTCAATTGGCGGCCGAGGTCGGCGATCGCCCCATGGCAATCGCGGCGCTCAGGTTGCGGTCTCGGTGACCAGTCGCACCGTTCGCTCAGTCGGTTCCGCCGGCACCCGCCGCTGGGAGGTTTGGCGCTCCTCGCACTCCCTGCCATGACTCCATCATCCTCCTGGCGATGGATTCTCCACCCAAGTCGGGACGGCTCAGTCATGCGCCGGGGCGTAGATCGGGCGCATCGCCTCCGCCGAGTCCTCGCGGGACCGGCCGGGCGTGGGCACGGATGGCGTACCAGGAGCCAACACCGAAGGCACCGTACGTGAGGCATCCCGCGACGCTCAGGAGGCCAACCGCGCCCATCGGTGGAAGGTGCAAGACGGTGGAGACGATCACCGCCCCGGAGAGCAGGCCGGCGCGCAAGATCCCGAGCACGAACTGCAGCTCCTGGCGCTCGAGGAAGTCGAGCGTGCTGCCGGTTGGGTTCGTGACGAAGACCGCGAAATACATCGGGACGAGGATCGCGACGAACAGGCCCAAGTCGCTCCATTCCTTGCCGAACACCGGCCCGGCAAGGACCGGCGCGAACACGGCGATCAGGGCGAACGGGCCGACGCCTGCCAACGCCAGCGTCCGGGTCGTCCGCCAGAACAAGGCTCGCAAGGCTGCGGGTTGCTCTCGAACCACTCGCGCGCCCTCGGCGAAGAACACCTGTCCGACAGACTCGGAGACCAGCGCCACGCAGACGCCCAAGAGTCGATCGGCGAGTGCGTATCGGCCGCCCACCGCTGTCCCGTAGAGGGCGACCAGGAAGAGGAGCGGCGCCTGCTGGCCCACCGTGTTCACGATCGACGACGGCAGTGAGAAGATCGGAAAGCGCCGATACCTGCGGGCTGCGGCCAGTACTCCCTGCCGGGTAACGCCCCTGAGTGCCGCCGAATCGATCTGCCACGCAGCACGTGCCAGACGAATCGAACCCAACAGGCTTCCCGTGACGTATCCAACCAGCAGGCCGAACGCCCCGACTCGGGCTACGCCGAGTCCGGTCTGAACGGCGACCGTCGTTGCGGTCTGCGTGAGGTTCGTCGCTGCGATCGCCGAGAACTTCTTGGCACGAACCGCCCAATATGAGAGTGTCACCAGCGAAGCGCCGACGATCTGGCCGAGCACGAGGAGCATGGCGTATCGGCTCAGGACCGCGGTCCCTATCAGACCGAAGAACTGTGGCCCTGCCAACCACAGGACGACGCCCGACACAGCGCTCACGGCGAGGGCGGCGCCGAGGCACAGTGCCACCACATTCGCAGCACCAATGGCGCTCTCGGGGAGTGGAATCGCGAACTGGTAGCTTAGAGTCGAGATGGTTACGAGGATGGCGAGAAGGGAGATCGCGACCGCGTAGGTACCCACTTCGGCCGGAGCGTAGAGGCGGGTAATGATTGGTGCGCTCGCGGCCGAAATGGCTTCGGCGATGGTGGAAGCCGCCATGAGCGTTAGGACACCACGCCCGAGGTGACCCTGCGGCAGCCAACCTCGCACTCGGCTGACGGCCCTCATGACGGCAGCGTGACGAGGTCGTGGCCTGCGCGTGCCCAAGGCTTGGGATGCAAGGCGCCAGGTACGTCGGCGCGGCGCGATGGACGTACCGCGCGGCGTCGCCACGGACGACCCCTGCGGTCCGCCATGCCCTCGTTAGAGCTTTCGAGCCTCCCGCCAGTCAGCAAGGATTCTTGCTCCTGTTCTGAGCGTGTAGGTTCGGACGCCGTAGTTCGTGACAAGACGAGCTCCCCAGTGCGATTTGGACGCGGCGACTGAGGCCATGTTCGCGCCGCAGAGGTCGATGCCGGTGGCGCCTGCAGCGCAGACGTCATCGAACGAGGCTCGCCGTACCAGCTGTGGCGCACCATCCCGCAGCCGGGCGGACTTGGTCCCCGCTACCCACTCCATGGCTCGGGTGCCCGGTGAGTGGAGGATGACCAGGGCAGATACGGGCTGACCTGCGCGATCGAAGCACACGTACATCCTGAGGCTCTCGTCTCCGAGAAGATTCCGCGCCTCGTGGAGCTCGCGCGGCCCGAGACCATATGCGAACCCCTGGCGAATCTCCGTCTCGACGAGACATTCGAGGACTGGCTTGAAGTCGGTCACTCTCTCGACGATCAATCCAAGGCCCGCTGCCTTGTCAAGGACGCGGCGTATCTCCCGGTCCATGCCTGCTGCGAACGGAAAGTCGAGGAAGTACGTGTAACGAACACCAACAAAGAAGCCGCGCCATTGCCACGGCCGAACGTCCTCCACCTCAGGTGACAGGTAGAGCTGGTTCGCCGAGCCCCGCCGCCGCATCTCATCGACGAGGGGGGCTGCGACCTTGTGCCAATCAGCCGTCCGTCCGCTCGGTCGTTGCCGGGCGGACCGGAAGTACACCGGAAGATAGGGATTGCCCCTCGGCAGCTTCACGCGACCCCGACGATCCAGGTAGAGGACGGCGCGCGCCTCAGGCCCCTCTGGCGTCAGGGCCAGCGAGAATCGGTGGGACTTCAGACCGGTCCGCCACGAGTTGAACTCAAGCCAACCGGGTAGCTCCAGCGGACCGAACGTTTCGTTCATCCTTTGGCAGCCGATCCGCCCTTCTCTCGGCTCGTCCATATGGCCCGATGGACGTCTCCTGCGGTTGCGTCGCCGCCAGATGCAGCTCTGCCTGATCCGGCCTAAGAATAGGGCATCGTGAGGTCGCGCACGGGAGGGGCAGCGTGCGACACCTGGCCCCGGCCGGCGATCAGGACAGGGAGGCCAGCCGCCTCGCTCCGTCAGCGTAATTAGAAGTGAAGGTCTGCCTGATCTAGCGCGCCGCCGCCGTCCCGGGTGAATGTCCCCCCAGCCCGAGCCTGCGCGTACTGGCGTGACCGAAGCTGAAGTAGGTGGTCGGGCTCGGTCCCCACGAGGAGTCCTTGCAGAGGACGAGGATCGAGTAGACGGTGTCTCCCGCCGTCGAGAGGTCGACGTTTGTGCCCTGGCCCGAGACGGGGGGTTTGCTGTGAGGTCAATCGGCCGACCGACGCCGCATTCGGAGACAGTCTTGGTCCAAGAGAGGCCGCGATTTCTTGGACCTGACAGAATCACTCGGCTACGACACGGACCAACGGCGTACGATCTGGGTCTGCCTCACTCGACTGCAGCGCCTAGCCCTCATGCCGAACATATCAAACGTCCGCACGGACTTCGGCTGGTATGTCGGAACAATCGGGTCCCTTGTGGGAAGAGGTGAGAGGACCGACACCCGATGAGCACCCGCTTCACCAAGCTCGCAGGCGCTGCCTTCTTCGCGGTGACTCTTGTCTTGCCGCTCGTGTATTACCTGGTCATCAACCCCATCTTCACGAAGCCCAACACCTTTGAGGACGGACAGGGATACCTCGATAGCGCCCAGCGTCTTCTTGCCACTGGGTCACCGTATCAGGACTGGCAACTTGCCGGACCGTATGGCGCGGTGACCGCGACCGACACGTTCCGATATCCTCCTCCCTTCGCTCAGTTCGCAGCCCTTTTTGTGCGGACCGGGACGGGCTCGCTCCTCCTGGCTACCCTCGTGGTCACCTGCTTTCTCGCGCCCCTGGTCCTGGCTCGGAGTCGCCGTGAGGCGGCCTTGGCCCTTTGGCTGGGGCTGGCTTTCGTGCCCAACTACATCGCGGCCTGGGAGGGCCAGGTGACGGGCCTCCTCACCATCGCCGTCGCCTTCGCCCTGTGCGAGTTCCCAGCGGCAATATGGGCTGGGGCCGCCCTCAAGGTCACCCCCATCCTGGCCTTGCCCGCGGCCATCATGCGGATGCCACGCATGGTGGCGGCCCAGGCGATCGTGCTCCTCCCGTTGCTGGCCGCCTCGGTGATCGCCTCTCCGATCGCGTGGGCTCAGTTTCCGGCCGTGCTCGTCAACGAGTTCCTGGGTGGAACCGACTACGAGAGTCTGGCTCCGGCGGGCCCGGCCCGCATCGCGGTGCTGGCGGTCGTCGGAGCGTCTTTGCTCGCTTCCCTGGCCCTCGCCCGCCGCCGCTGGCCGCTGGCCCTCTATCTAGCGGTGGCAGCAGGTCTGCTGCTACCGGGTTTCCTCCCCAAATACGCCCTCCCGGTCCTGGTTCCGTTCCTCTTCGTTGGTCTTCGTGATTCGCAGGCTCGCATGTGGTCTTTGCTGGCCTTCTTCCCGCTGTCGCTGCCGTTCACCAGCTTCTCCGCCCCGGTCTTCGTGGGCCTCGGTCTGTTGGGCATGTCGATGTGGCGGCTCGAATCCGAGTCGATCGACTGGCGGCCGCCGTGGGGAGCCCTGCGAACAAGAAGGTCGTTGCGGACCATCCTCAGCCAGGCGGGCCGCTTCAATGATTGGGTCAAGACCCAGTTCGTGGGTGACTGCGGCTCCTCGTCCGCCGCGTGGGCAGACGCGGAAGGCAGCGCGCCCGGGCTGCGGCTGAGGAGCGCCAGGCCTTAGCGGCCGAGCGCGACCCGTCAGCTTCTGCGGCACCCTGGGGAACGAAACCGACGGTCCAACCCTCCGGCTTCGCAGTCTGCGCCGCTCAGTCGAAGTAGAACTGCAGGTCGCCCTGGTCTAGCGCGCTGCCGCCGTCCTGGGTGAAGGGACCCCAGCTCGAGCCTGTCGTGTACTGGGCGTGACCGTAGCTGAAGTAGGTGGTCGGGCTGAAGCCCCAGGAAGAGCCCTTGCGGATGACGAAGATCGAGTAGACGGTGTCGCTCGTGGTCGAGAGGACGACGTTGTAGGCCTGGCCCGCAACCAGGGTCTGGGACGATGGGAAGGTGCACGTCACCCACGTCGCGTATGTTCCGATGGCGATCGCCGAGGCGGAGATGGTGCCCTGTTCGATTAGGGTGCCATCGGACGTCTCCAGGCGCACGGTCAGCGGGCTGCTGCCGCTGATCCGCATGAGACGCACGCTGAACGAGCTCACGGACCGGTTGGAGCCACTCACGGTGAAGGCCTCCCGGGCCCTGGCGGTGCCCGAGATGGCCTTGTACGAGCGGACCCAGACCTCCATGTAGCCCAGGCCGGCGGTCACGCCGTTGGAGTAGTTGAGCTGCATGATCGGCACGGTGGTGGACAGGTCCGACCAGCCACCGGAGCCGGAGCGCGTCGGCTGGCCCCAGTTGACGTTGCTGAAGGCGGGCTGGCGTTGCGACGTCGGCCGGAACATGAAGACGCCATCGACCGAGGCGTAGTTGACCGTCGGGTCGGCGTCCACATTCACAAAGACGATGTGGTAGAGGATCCCGGCGCTCAGGCTCGCCGGAGCCGACCAGCTGATGACCGGGAAGTTGTCCACTGGCTTGAAGGTCGTGGTGGCGAGCACGGTGCCAGACGGGGCGTGGTTCGAGGCGCCGTTGTCGGTCTGGACACTTACCTGCCAGGTTCCACCCGTGCCCGCACCGTAGCCGGCGTGGGTCGGGCCGATGATGTAGACCCGAATCGAGTTCAGCCTCGCCGAGGTCGAGGCCCGGAACCGGTAGCTCGTGGACGTGTTGTTGGGTCCACCCACCTGGGTGTTGTTCAGGCTATCCATCCCGATCGCCGAGCCGTACATGCCGGGGGTTCCGGGAGCAGTGGTCGGTGCGGGCGTGGACGTCGGCAACGGAGCGGGCGTTGCCAGAGCGGTCGGATCGGGGCCTGGAGAGGTCACGGGGTCGAAGCTGCCGGTCGGCGACGGATCGGCCGTGGCCGTCTGGGTAGCGTCGCCGACGACTATCACCGATGCACGCGGGACGGGATCAACGCCAACCATGATGCCGGGGCCCGCAAGGTCTGGCGGCCGCAACTGCAGCAGCACCGCGGGCACAAGCAGCGCGATCGCGGCGGCGACAAGCCAGCCTCGGAGCCGTGGCCGAGGCTGCGGCTGCGGCTGCGCCACGTTCCCTTCTCCGTCGAGAGGTCTGTCCTCGACCGAGCGATCGTCGAACCCGCTTATGACCGCGCTCCCTTCCGCAACCCAGCCGACTTGGAGAGCTCCATGGCTCTGCGGCCCCGCCTCGCGGGCGGTGTGCCCCTTGGAGATGGCCGATCAACGGCGATCCGCCAGGCGCCGATAACTGCCAAGCGAGAAGGTAGCATCGCCGGGCCAGCCGGCCAACCGGGACGGGTAGTCGGAGCGGTGAAGATCTGGCTATGTACTTTCAATGCGGCCTTCGCGAAGGTCCGAGCCGCCCCACTTCAAAGGCCGCCGTTATCGTTCCGGGGCAACGGGCCACCTGGATGATGCAGAATACGAGCGCTCGGGAATCCCGGGAGGAGGGAGACCTCTCATCCGAATCCAACTTCTGGGGACCGGCGACGCCGCCTGGGAAGAGTGGCTCAGCGCGGTCCCGCGAGACGTCTATCACACGGCCGGCTACCACGCCTTCTCTCACGGGTCCGGCGAGGGCGAGCCGTACCTCATCGTAGCCGGCGATCGGCGCTGCGGCCTGGCGTGGCCGTACCTGCTGCGGCGGGTTTCCGAGGTGGACGACCTGGCCGCCTCGAACGCGACGGATGTGACTTCCGTGTACGGCTATTCGGGCCCGCTCGCCTGGGGGTGCGCGCCCGGCGACCCGTTTCTCGCCAAAGCATGGTCGGAAGTCGTTGCCGTTTGGCGGGATCAGGGAGCGGTTTCCGCCTTCACCCGGTTTCATCCTCTCCTCGGCAATGCGTCGCTCATGTCTGGTCTCCGATGCCCTCCCGACGACAAGAGCCAGCCGGACCCGGTGGCAACGATCGGGCGAACGGTATCCCTGGATCTCACGGTCGGCGAAGAGATCGCGCGGGCGGGTTACTCAGAGTCTGTGCGCAGGCAGATACGGAATTATCGACAGGCCGGACTCACGACCACGCACGACGACAACTGGACGGATATCGGCGCCTTCAGCCACTTGTACCACGAGACGATGACTCGAAATGACGCGGCCGACTACTACTTCTTCGACGTGGCGGACTTCTGGCGCCTTCGCGAGGCGCTGGACGGAAAGGTGCATCTGCTTGTAACCCGGCTTGGCGACGTCGTGGGTGCAGCTGGTCTCTTCACGGAATACGACGGGATCGTCCAGGAACATCTCGTCGCGACCAACCACGCGCTGGCCCACATCTCGCCGTACAAGGTCCTGGTGGACGACACTTACGCCTGGGCAAAGAAGCGCGGCAACACCGTGTTTCATCTCGGTGGCGGGCGCGGCGCGCATGAGGATTCGCTGTTCGAGTTCAAACGCAGGTTCTCACGGCGACTGCACCCCTTCTACACAGGGAGGTGGATCCTCGATCGCGCGGCCTGTCGGGATCTTGTGGAAATGCGCAGGTCGGCCGCCACCGGTGGCGGCATCCTCGATCCCGGTTATTTCCCACGTTACCGGGCGCCTGTTGTGGAACCAGGCGAAGGTGCCAAACCTGGACGCACTTCCCCAAAGTCGATGCCCCCGGAGGCCACCGTGGAGTTTCGATCGGTGAGGCCGCCCGAGGCCGAGGCTCTGGCCGACCTCTTCCAGGACATCGACGACACGTTCTTCAGACCACACCCCTTCACCGCCGAAGAAGCGCGCCGCATCGCGAACCTCGAGGGGCGCGATGTCTACGTGCTCTTGTTCGACGGCGACCGGGCGGTCGCCTACGGGATGCTGAGAGGCTGGAACGAGGGCTTCGAGACCCCGTCCCTGGGGATCGCGGTGCGCACCGACTCGCACCGTCGGGGGTTCGGACGGCTAATGATGGGGCATCTCCACGAGGTGGCGCGGGCGCACGGGGCAGAGATGGTCAGGCTTCGCGTCCACCCGGACAATCAGCGGGCCCGGCGACTCTACCAATCGATGGGCTACAGATACGCAGGCGAAGACCGAGGCGAACTGGTGATGTTGATCGATGTAGGCTCACCCGCCGAGGAGCCCGCGGCCGACCGGCCGGACGGACGAACTTGATGTCCCACGCGGCGGACGGTCCCTATTCGCTGGAGGCACCGGACCCGGCGTATACAGATCTGCGCTATCGCGACTGTTTCTGGGCCAATCGGACGTACGAGGATCGGTGCGACCGGATCGCGCTGCGGGCCCTTATGCCCAGGACCGGGAAGCGGCTCATCGAGGTCGGGGCCGGCTTCGGGCGCCTGGCCGACGAGTACACCGGCTACAGCGAGGTCGTGCTCCTGGATCTGTCGGGCGTCCAGCTGGATGCGGCCAGAGAGCGCCTTCGCGACGATTCCCGGTATACGATGGTCGAGGGAGATGCCTTCCACCTCCCCTTCCCCGACGCTTCGTTCGACACCGTGGTCTGCGTGCGCGTGATCCATCACTTCGAGGACCCCCGAGCCGCGATCGCCGAGATGGCCCGAGTCTTGCGACCGGGCGGCGCGCTCGTACTCGAGTCGTCAAACAAGCGGAACCTCAAGGCGATCGCGCTCTTCCTCCTGCGCCGCCAGCGGGAATCCCCGTTCAAGCCAGGGTCGCAGAGAGAGAAGGACGCGCACTTCCTGCCCGCAATACTCCGCAGGCGCCCGAAAGGCCGCCCTGCACTGGCTGCGGCAGGAACGGCCACTCGATGGTCGGCAACGACCGGACTGGACCATGCGCCGAGCGATATACGCGGCTGGCTCGGGGCGGAGGGCTTGCGCATCGAGGCGACCCGAAACGCCGGGCTATTTCGCCTGCCGTCGGTGACTCACCACGTCCCGCTCAGACTGCTGACCGCCCTCGAGCGAACGCTGCAGGCCGTGCTCGCGCCGGTCACGCCGGGTCCGTCGATCTTCGTGCGGGCGATCCGCCTGGAGGCGCGCCGCGACTATTGACCACCGGCCCGCACGGCAGCGGTGGGACTCCGTTGCTGCTCGTCTCCTGGTGGGCATGGCTGCGGGGCGCGGTGTTCATGACGTTGCTGGGCATCTCTCGGCGCCGGCGGCAGGGTCTACTGATCCTCCGTCGCCAAGTACCCGGCAGCCCGACTCCTGTCCGTAAAGGGCGACGGACAACAATGGATCGCTCGCCCTGCTCATCGACGACCGGGCGGGCGTGGCCAGAAACGTTTGACTGACGGAACGGGCGGCTGGCTCGGTAACTAATCGAGTGCTCGACGGACCTCACACGATCCCGAGGTGGTCGATGGCCGGCATGCCCTCCCTGGCCGCCCCGCTTAGCCGCCGGCCGCCCGTTGCTTTCGGGCGACGAACGCGGCGATTCGGGAGATCGACTCGAGATTCTCGGGGATCGTGTCGTGATCCGCGACATCGATGGCGTACTCGCCTTCGAGGAACAGGATGATCTCCATCATGCCGGTCGAATCCACGATCCCGCTGTCGAGCAGGGAGACCTCGTCCGTGAGCTCCTCAGGGTCGCTCACGTAGAAGTACTCCAGGATGAAGCGCCGCACTCGCTCCTGGATCGTCATGTCGACAGCATCTCCCTGGTGCCGTACGCGGGAGCGTCGCCCGCATCCCTGACGGACAGCCGATCAACGACCGTCTGAAACTGCACGCTAGCGGATCTGTCCGGCGCGCTGCGAACGAGCTGGTCGAAGAGCAACTCGGTGGAGAGCACGCCAACCAGCGCCATGTTATCGGCGTTGGAGAACTGCTCGCCGCTTGGGTGGCTCCGGCACTTGCGCCACAGGCGACCCACGGCCGTGGGGTCGAAGACCCCGGCGTCGGCCACCGCTCGCTCGCTCATCGCCTCGGCGATCCAGTCCGGGGCCTGGGGTCCTACGAACGACAGCGCGTCCGGGGCGCGGTAGGGTTGCTTCGGGCGGCGGATGATCTCCTCGGGAACGAGCCCCGCCGCTACGCGCTTCAGGATGTGCTTCTCGTCCAAGCCGCGGAGTTGGTACGAAGGTGGAAGGGAGTTCGCCAGTTCAACGAGGTCCACGTCGAGGAACGGGAATCGACCCTCCACGGAGTGAGCCATGAGCATCCGATCGCCCTGCGAGGACAAGAGGTATCCCGAGAGCAAGGTCCGCACCTCGAGGTACTGGTCCTGGGCCAGGAACGACCACCGGTGGAACTCATCCGGCAGATCGCCGAGCAGCCGTTCGGTAACGTCGAGCCGGCTCGCCTCGTGTCGCAGCCCGGCCGCGAACAGTCTCTGCAGCGCTGCCGTGGGCTGCCAGCGGGTCTGGTGGGAGAACCCGGGCTCCGCCCACCGCTCCCGACCCCGGCCGAAGAACTCCTGTGCCATGGCCCGCTGGGCAACCGGCGATCGAGCGAGGTAGGGGTAGAGTCTTTCCAGGAGGCGCGGCCGGAGCATCGAGGCGGGTTGGTGACCCCAGAAGCGGCGGACCTTGCCCTCGCGAAACAAGTCGTAGCCCGCGAACATCTCGTCGGCGCCTTCTCCAGTCAGCACCACCTTGATGCCAGACTCTCGCACCAGCCGCGACAGCAGAAAGAGCGGTGCCGGCGCCGTCCGCAGCAGGGGACGCTCCGCGTGGTACACGACCTCGGGGAACGCGCGCGCGATATCCTCGCGACGCACCATGATCTCCTGGTGGTCACTCTCGATACAGGCGGACATGGCACGCTGGAACGGGGTCTCGTCGTACTCGGCGTCCTCGAAGCGGATCGAGTATGTGCGGAACGTGTCGCCGGTCACGCGGCGCGCGAGCGCGGCGACGAGCGAGCTGTCGAGCCCGCCGGAAAGGTAGCTTCCAACCGGCACGTCCGCCCGGAGCATCCGCAGGCGAACGGAGTCCTCGAGCGTGGCTCGCACGCGTGCCGCGGCTTCGTCGATAGTGCCCGAGAACGCCGTTCCATCTTCAACCGGGTAACTGGGTTCCCAGAACGCGCGGTCCTCAGTACGGCCGCGTGAGACGGTCCGGACGTGGCCGGGCTCCAGCTCCTTTACTCCCGCGAATACGGACTGTGGCGCCGTCGTCGTCCAGAATGTAAAGGTCTCGGCGAGGCCCAGCGGGTCCAGTCCGCGCTGGATCGAGGGGTCGCCGGCGAAGATGGCTTTGACCTCACTCGCGAACCAGAGGCGCCCGGCGTGTTCGCACAGGTAGATCGGCCGGACCCCCAGCCGGTCGCGCGCGAGCACCAACTTCTCCTCGGCAGAGTCCCACACGGCCACGGCAAACTGCCCGTTGAAGCGCACGAACGCGTTCAGGGCCCACTGTTGGTAGGCGTGGACGATCACTTCGGTATCGCTACGCGTGCGGAACCGATGGCCGAGTGCCGCCAGCTCGGCACGCAGCTCCAGGTAGTTGTAGATCTCCCCGTTGAACACCACCCAGGTCGAGCCGCTCTCGTCGGACAGCGGCTGCTGGCCGGTGGCGAGGTCGATGATCGAAAGCCGGGCATGGCCCAACCCGGCGCGCCTGTCGCGGTAGAGGCCGAATTCGTCCGGGCCCCGATGGCGCAGCGCCCCGACCATAGCCGCCAGGTCGGCGAGCGCTGGAGGCGGCATCTCCTCGCGGAGCGCGACCGAGCCGGCGATCCCGCACACGGCTAGGGCCGGCTCATCGGCGTGGCCACGTGGTGCAGGTAGAGGCTTGTCCGTCGCTTCGCCTCGATGTCTCGGAAGACGCGGACGACCTGCTCCTCGGTGAGCCCGATGGCCGGGCCTACCTCCCGTGCGGGCACGTCATGATCAACGGCCCAGAGGCAGAGATCCATCTCCCGGTACGATAGGGCGAAGTAGAACTCCGCCTGCGTCTGCGAGAGGGAGTAGGTATCCGTGGTGGGCTGCCGAGCGCGGATCTCCTGCGGCACCTCGAGATACTCGGCGAGCGCATAGACCTGGGACTTGTAGAGGTGGGCGATGGGCTTGAAGTCGGCAGCGCCGTCCCCCTGCTTCACGAAGAATCCCTGGTCGTACTCGACGAGGTTCGGCGTCCCGGCAACGGCAAAGTGGAGACGATCGGCGTGGTAGTACTCCATCATCGTCCGCGTTCGTTGCTTGAAGTTGGTGGCCGCGACAATCTGGAGGTATGCAGCCGGCGGCATGCGGGAGATTCGCTCGTTGCCATCGGGATCCGCGACGACAAGACGCACGATGTTGAGGCGATCCCCCTCGAGCAGCGATGGCAGCACGAGCTTGCAGCGCCACCCTTCTCCGTACTCGGGAAACACCATCTGGATTGCCTCTATCTGCCTGTCGTAGCAGCCGAGAGCCGCCAGGGTTCCCGATATGTCTTCCTCCACGCACTGGATCCCGAGCTGCTCGGCGAGCATCCGGCCAAACCGCAGCGCTTCCCTCGACGAGTCCCGCTCCGGCATGAGGAGCCCGACCACGCGCTCGCGGCCGAGGGCCCGGGCACACAGGGCGGCCACCACGGAACTGTCGATCCCACCGGACATCCCGACGACGGCGCCCCTCCGGCGCAGAACCCCGCGGACGACTCGGCTGATCGCCGTCTCGATCTGGTCGGCCACCAGCTGTGGGTCGATTCGAAGGACCTCTTGTGAGAACATGCGTCCTGGCTTCAGCGGAGGGCAACGTCGGAGGCTCGCCCGGCCGGTCGAGGCGGTGAAGCGACCGCCGCCTGAGTCTACGGCACTTTCAACCAGCACGAGGGAGCGAGTTGGGCATCGATCGCCGCCACCGGGCCGGACGAGGCGTTCCCGACAACTCCCATCCTGGAACCTCGTTCTTGCCGGACTGGCTCTTCTTTCACGCCGAGCGGTCGCCCCGCGCGCCGGCAGTCGCCAGTGTTTCGGCGCGCCTGTCCTACGGCGAGCTGGCCCGCCTGGTTCGTGCCCTCGCGGGCCACCTCGCGGCACGAGGGATCGGCCCGGGCAGCCGTGTCCTGCTCGCGCTTCCCAACACGCCTGCCACCGTAGTAGCGGGGCTCGCGGTCAGCATGCTCGGGGGCACCTCCGTTGAGGTGAACCGCGAATGGAGTGCCGAGGTCCTGGGGGACATCGTCGAGAGAAGCCAGATACGGCAGGCGTTCATCTGGGCCCGCGATGCTCGAAAGTGGGGCTCGGTCCTGGCGGGACGCCCGATGGAATGCCTCTGGGCAGTTGACAACAGCGCGCTCCCCAGAGCGTTCCGGGACGCGACTGGCGGCGTCCATGCGACGCTCCTCCTCGAGGATGGCCGCGTGGATCCGGACCTCGGTGGGGTTCCGCCACCCCCCGCGCCGAAGCTCTCACCTGATTGGCCCGCGCTGGTCCTCTACACCTCCGGCAGCACCGGGAGGCCGCACGGCGTTGTCCAGACGTTCCGAAACATCGATGCGAACACCCGGTCGATCGTCGAGTATCTCGGCCTCACCAGCGATGACCGCGCCCTCGTGACCCTGCCGCTGTACTACTGTTACGGCCGCAGCGTCCTCCAGACCCACCTGTTCGCCGGCGGCTCGGTCATCCTCGAGAACCGCATGGCGTTCCCGCGGATCGTCCTGGAGACCTTGGCCTCGGAGGGGTGCACCGGTTTCGCCGGCGTCCCTCTTACCTTCGAGATCATCCGCAGGCAAGTTGACGTCTCGACGATCGGCTTCGCTCGGCTGCGGTACGTGACCCAAGCCGGTGGAGCAATGGCGCAGGAGACGATCGAGTGGGTGCGGACGGCGTTCCGGCCGGCGGAACTCTTCGTGATGTACGGGCAGACGGAGGCCACCGCGCGCCTCTCATACCTGCCGCCCGGCAGGTCCGAGGACAAGGCCGGCTCCATCGGCATCCCGATCCCCGGTGTCGAGCTGCGGGTGGCGGATGAGCAAGGCCGCGAGCAGCCGGCCGGCGAGGTCGGCGAGCTCCTGGCCCGTGGCCAGAACGTGACGCCCGGCTATCTCGACGAGCCGGCCGAGACGGCGGCCATCCTGCGCGACGGCTGGCTCTGGACCGGCGACCTCGCCTATCGCGACGCCGACGGCTTCCTCTTCTACCGCGGGCGGGCGAAGGAGGTCCTGAAGATCGGCGGCCACCGCGTGAGCCCGCTCGAGATCGAGCTGGTCATCGCGCGCCATCCAGACGTGGCCGACGCAGCCGTGGTCGGCGTGAAGGACGATCTCATGGGCGAGGTGCCCGGTGCAGTGGTCGTGCCCAGGCCCGGAGCGACGCCGAGCGCGGCCGAGCTGTTGCAGTTCTGCCGCGAACGGCTGCCCGCGTACCAGATCCCGGTCTCCTTCGCTTTCGTTGAGGCGCTGCCACGCAACGAGTCGGGGAAACTCCAGCGGGCAGAACTCGCCGCGCGCCATAGTGCGGGTTGAAGTCACTTCGCTCACGGTCGAGCCTCGCCAGCAGGGTGGTTGCTCCTGCAGTTGGATCCGGTGTCCGCGTCGGTCGAGCATCGCAGGTGCCGCCGGCATACACTGGTCGCGCTGGGGTTCCGAGCGGCGAACGTTTCCTGTGGCCGCCTTTGCGTTCCATCACGGGATGGCACGTCTGCGGCCCTGCTCGGACCAGGCCGGGACACGGCGCCCGGCAAAGGTGATCCGGGTCCGCGGAGGAGCATCGTGACGCTCACGTTCGCGCCGGCCGGGCGACGACCATCATGAACAGCCGGCTGACTCCGCTGGTCATCATCGGCGCCGGTGGCTTCGGTCGCGAGGTCCTCGATCTCGTGAAGGACATCAACGCCGCGGCACCGGCATTCGATTTCCTCGGCTTTCTGGATGACGGAGATGCCCCGGCCCACCTTCTCCGGCGACTCGATGCGCCTCTTCTCGGCCGGTCCTCAGCCCTGGCCGATCTCGCTGCGGGCTACGTGATCGCCATCGGCACGGCCGAGCCACGTCGCCGGATCGATGCCCTGGCCAGTTCATGGGATCGCACCGGTGCCATTCTGCGGCACCCCTCGGCAACTATCGGGAGCGATGTCCAAGTCGGTGAGGGGGTCGTAATCGCGGCCGGTGTTCGCCTGACGACGCACATCGTCCTCGGGCGCCATGCGCAGCTCAACCTTAACTGCACCGTGGGGCACGACGTGATCGTCGAGGACTTCGCCACCCTGTTCGCCGGGGTCCACCTGGGCGGGGGCTGCGTGATCGAGGAGGGAGCCACGCTCGGCACCGGGTGCGTGATCCTACCGAATGTCCGCGTTGGCCGTGGAGCGGTCGTGGGAGCGGGAGCCGTGGTCGTACGCGACGTCGCCCCAGAATCTACGGTGGTCGGGGCGGTGGCTCGTATGACGCTCGGATCCCGCGTCTCCGAGGACACGGCCCGATCGGAATGACAATACCGGTGACCCATCAAGACGGGGCTTCGGCCCACCAGGTCCGTGGCCGGCCACTTCCCCACCATATCAGCCACGCCAGGGTTACGGATGGTCTCTCCCGGAGGTCGAGCAAAGCCTGGTCGCGCACCACGGTGAAGGTCCACGGCTGCCCGTTCGAGGCACTTGGCGCAAGCGCAGCCGCATCGATAAGACCCCGGATGGTCTCGTCATCGATGGCCTGGGCCGTGAAGTCGCGAGCGGACCGGCGCCCCGAGATCGCCGTGCTGATGTCCATTGATCGGTCCGTCACACTATCGAGCCTGCTTTGGACAAACTGCCTGGGGTCCTCGTGTCCGGCGAACCGAGCGCCTGGCCTGATCGACGCCCCGTTGCTCGGTTGGCCCTCCCAGCGTACGGGTTCCCCGACGTGCCCCGCTCGCCCGGTCGGACTTGGCCGGTCCAGGGCTTATGCGATGTAGAGAGCCAGCTTCCCCGGGGCTGCGAGAACACGCCGGGCCGAGGCCGATTGGCCAGCTGGCTTTGCCTGCCGCGCAGAATGTCGCGGCCGACACACGGCCGCCAGCCGCCCTCTTCCTCGCCCTTCGAGCGATCTGCCATAACTTCCCGTGCTCCCGAGCGGGAGTAACTCAGCTGGCAGACTGTCTGCTTCCCAAGGAGGAGCGATGGCCGAAGCGCAAACCCTCCGCTTTGCCGGAACACCGCTCGTGGCCCGCCCCAATTCCCGCCGGCAGAACGAACGAGGCGCGAGCCCTCTACGCGGCGCTCGGACCTACGGCCTGACCGCGTCCGGCCCCTTCGCTCGCCTAACGGATACCCCTGGAGCATCGGGTGCGCCCGAAGCGATTCGAACCCGCATTCCCGGGACGAAAGAGCCATAGCGTGGTGGGGTTCCAGTACGCACCATCTGAGCGTCGCAACCCCAAGGGAGGCGCACGCAATGGGCCTGCTCCGGCGGCTCGAGGGGGCCGGACAAGGGGCCGACATGCCGAATGCCGGCGCAGATGCCCACGCCCACACCCCGGCTGTCTCGACCCACAGTGAGGTTTCAGGTCGGGGGGCTTACCTGAGCAACGTCAGGCTTCGCCTCCTGGACGAGGTCATCGCGGCCTCCAACTCGCTGTTCGAGGCCTCCAGTGCGAGTGACGTCCACAGCCGGGTCGAGGCGATAGTCGACCAGATCATCTCTGTGAGTGGGTTCGCCGTCGCGCGCGAAGAACGTGTACACCTCGTCGAGGGCGTTATCGCGGAGATCATGGGCTTCGGGCCCATCGAGCCTCTCCTCCACGACCCGACCATAACCGAGGTCATGGTCAACGGCCCGCGCCACGTCTACGTAGAACGCAAAGGCAAGCTCGAGCTGACCGACGTCGTCTTCCGCAACGACGAGCACGTCAGGCACGTCATCGACCGGATCATCGCCCCGCTCGGCCGCCGCATCGACGAAGCCAGCCCCAGGGTTGACGCCCGCCTGCCCGACGGCTCGCGAGTCAACGCGATCATTGCCCCACTGTCGCTCATCGGGCCTGTGATCACCGTTCGGAAGTTCTCCGCGAAACCGTACACGGTGGAGGACATGATCCGGTTCGGCACCGCCACGGCCGAGATGTTCGACTTCCTTCGCGTGTGCGTGGAAGCCCGGCTCAATATCTTCGTCTCCGGCGGTACCGGGTCCGGGAAGACGACGTTCCTCAATGTTCTCTCGTCGTTTATCCCCAACGACCAACGGATCGTCACTATCGAGGACGCCGCCGAACTGCAGCTCAATCAGGAGCATGTGGTCACACTCGAGTCCCGCCCGGTGAACATCGAGGGCGAAGGCGAGATCACGATCCGCCAGTTGCTGCGCAATGCCCTGCATATGCGCCCGGATCGGATCATCGTCGGCGAGTGCCGCGGCGGAGAAGCATTGGACATGATCCAGGCCATGACGATCGGCCACGCCGGGTCTCTCTCCACCGGGCATGCCAACACCCCGCGCGACATGCTTCGCCGCCTCGAGACCATGATCCTCATGGCCGGCACCGAGCTGCCGCTGCGGGCGATCCGGGAGCAGGTCGCCTCGGGCGTGGACCTGATCGTCCACACCGCCCGCCTCAAGGACGGCTCTCGCAAGGTCATCAACATCACCGAGGTCTACGGGCTCGAGGACGACGAGATTCTCACCCAGGACATCTTCGTCTTCGAGCAGTCGGACTTCCGCGACGGAAAGATCATCGGTCAGCTCAAGCCGACCGGGGTCCGGCCCAACTTCATGGCCAAGTTCCAGGAGAGCGAGATCAAGGTGCCGCCGGGCGAATTCGGGATCCCGCCCGAAGACCCCAAGCATCCGGACTCGTCCCGGCGCAAGAAGGGCAGATCGGGGGGGGAGACGCTTGCGCCGCTCGACCTGTCCGTCGGCTACGGCCGGGCGGTCCAGGCCGGAGGTCTGGTCTTCGTGTCGTCGATGGGGCCCGTCGATCCTGATAGCGGGCAGGTCGTCGCGGGCGGCATCACGGAACACACGAGGCAGTGCATGCGCAACATCAAAGCCAGGCTCGAGGCCCAGGGAAGCGCGCTGGACAAAGTGGTATGGGCCAACTGGTCGTTGCGCGACCCGGCGGAGTTCGAGGCATTCAACAAGGAATGGGTCCGCTGGTTCCCGGGCGACGCGCCGGTGGGTCAGGAGACCCTGATGCCGCTGCTGCAACGCCGGGCCGGATTCCGAATAACGATCGGGGCGATCGCCGAGGCAGAGGGCCGCCTGGAGCTCTCGCCGCAGGAGCTGGACAGCGTCTCTGCCGCTCTGGGCCGCGACACAGGGGCGGCGGTCGGAGCCCGAACCTCTCCTCCGCTCGGCAGCTCCACCGGCACCACCTGGGCCGCAAGCCGCTGACTCGGGATCGCCGGTCGGGATTGGGCCGGTCGGCTGGGTACATGAGCGAGCCCCCACGTCCGTCTGCGGTCTATCGGGTGTTCGACCTGGCCGTCCGGACCAATGCTCGGCCAGGGCGTTCACTGAGACCTGTACGCCCACCTCAACCGCAGGCGGCGAGGACATGGCAGTTCGACGCGAACCGAACCCGCCGCCCCCCACGCCGGATCTGCTATGACTCTCTCTGCTCCGAGCGGGAGTAACTCAGCTGGCAGAGTGTCAGCTTCCCAAGTCTGAGCCTCCCAGTGCCATGGCTGCCCTCGTGGCGACCCCTCCATTTCGACCCAGTTATACGCTGTCGCTCGTGGCCCTTGGAGGGTCTGGCGCCCGACGAATATGGGTCTCCGACCGCGACGCCCCTAGAGCGGAACGTGGGCGTCTAGATGGCAGAGAGCCAGGCCAGGCGCGGCCTTCGCCATGGCGCCGGCCCACCGCTCGTCATTTGTTACCACGACCGAGGTGATACCTTCGAGTGCCGAGGCGATGATCAGGGAGTCGGGGGTCTTGAGCCCGGTCGTCGCACGAAGGCGCGCCGCCTCGCGGGCGACGGCGTAGTCCACCACCGTCACGGTCAGGTTCGGGAAATGGAGCAGGAACGACTCGACCACGTTCACGGCCGCCTGGCCGGCTTTCATAGGACGGACCAGGGTTTCGCCAACAGTCACGGCGCTGATCCTCGCGGGGTTGCGGCCGCCGTTGACGAATTCGTCGATGACCAGCGTTGCCGCCGGACTGATCGCCTCACGACCGTCGAAGTACGCCAGGACGACTGAAGTATCCAGCAGGATCTGAGCGCCACGAGGGATCGCCGCCTCAAGGGAGGACCTGCTCATGGCCTAGCCCCAGGACGCGCGTTCGCCCTCGAGGTAGGTCTTGGTGTCCGGTCCCCAAAGACCTGGCAGAGAACCGGCGTAGCTGTTCCGAACACGCCGGAGCAGAACAGTGTCTTGATCGTCTGGTTCGAGTTCAACAACGAACTTCTCCCCGGGCTCGATCCCCGCGGCCCGCACGATCGGGTCCGGGATTGTGAGCTGGTTCCGCGCGCGGAGCCGTGCTTCCGCGCTTACGGTTTCGGACATGGCTGTCCTTCCTAAGTCATAGTCTCGCCGTTCGAGAGCAGTGCGAACGATACTCTTGCTTCAGAGACGCGTCAACCAATCGGAGTGACGCCGAACGCTCCGACAACCGGTGCCTGATCGTGCCGGTTGCCATGTGCGAGACGGGCAGGACCCGACTGTTGGCGGTTCGCCCCTGTCGGGGTCGAGGCAGTCCGTGCGCGAGTGCCCGACCAGGGCCATGAGGGCGTTGGTCGGCCGATCCGCCCTACGCTCGACGCGGGCTCCTCAGGCTGTCCACGAGTTGGACGACCCATCGGTCGAAGGCGCCCGAGAATTGGTCGCCGAATGCGGTGGCGTTCGGCTGAGGAAGCCCCTCGCTGAGGATCCTCGTCCGCAAGCCTTCGACGACTCGACGTGCCTCGATCGCCCGCACCGACGGTGACATCCCTTCCTGCCTGGTGAAACGAAGCACTTCCAGCGCCACGCCGAATCGGGTGACCCAGTCTGGCTGGGCGATGGATGGTCGGAGTCCCGGGAGGATCTCCTGGGCGCGGGCCAGGCCAAGGCGTCGTTCGTTGCCAACCGTCCGCGCCTCAAGCAACCCCGCCAGCACCAGCGCGTCAACGGCAAACGCCACACTGGGCTTAGTGAAGCGCGTCGTCCGGGCGAGGTCGGCGATGCTGAGGCCGATCGTGGGTGCCGCCAACAGGGCTGCGAGGATGTCGGCCCGGGCATTCACCCCGAACGCCGCGCGCAGGCGGATCCGTAGCAGCGGTGGCGCCAAAGCCGAGTCGAGCCGAGCCTTGCCACGCGTGACGTAGTCCGGGCGCGGCTGGGTCGCCATCGGCCAGGCGGGGCCGGTGGCAGCGGCGACCGTGGCAACGTACTCACCGATCACCTCGGGCGGTGTCCTGAGCTCCCGGGCCACCTGCTTGAGGCGTGATCCGTTGACGTACCGACCGTAGGCGACGCACCAGTCGGTGCTCACATCGCGCAGGCGCGCGTCGGCGTCACCCAGTTCTGCCGTGAGCGCGATGAGCGCCTCAGGGTCGACCACGGCATCGTCGCGCTCACCGACGGCGTCGACGCCGAGCGCGATCCACTGGGTCCACGCTCGGTTGAGCAAGGCGCTCTGGAGCGAGCTAGTCGAGCCGGCCATCGGCATCCTCCATTCCGAGGCGGCGGAGCGTTTCCACGAGCACCGAGCGGTAGAGGGGCGACGGGTCGTGGGTGAGGCTCCAGCGGGCGGCGGTCAGGAGTTCGTCTTGATCCGGACCGAGTTCCTCCAGATCCTGCCGATACCGGCTCCGCGGTCCCTGATCGGCGGCGGCGTAGAGCTTGAAGCAGATCATGTCGAAGCGGCCCGCCAGCCAGGTGACGGGCCCGCCGTAGTCGCGTCGTTCGAGGCGCCCAAGGAAGCCGGCTGGGAGGCCAAGATCGAGCAACGACTCGGGGCCGAAGTTGATCCAGTCGTTCGCGAGTCCGTAGGCGCGCGCGACATCAAGAACCGCTGTGCGAAGCGCTTCGGGCATCGGCCGCATCGGCTCGACCCCGGTGGCCGTCCACGCGCCGAGAAGGTCGAGATCCTTGGTGGTCGGTCGTGTGACCAGCCCACGCAGGATGAGGTTGCCACCCCCGATGAGGACGACCTCATAGTGGAGGCCCCGGGTCGCCAGGAGCTCCCCGAGCGCACGGAGGGCTGTCTCGAGTTGGGTCCGTCCGATCGATGTCACCGGCCGACTGTAGACTGGTCCTGAGGAAGAGTCAATCTGGCGAATCGCCATAATCAGACTACACGAGCGGCGCGACCCGGGGCCTGACCCAGATCACTGGTCCTGTTCCTATGATTGCCTTGAAGAGGGTCTCGCTGGTCGAAACTGGGTTCTCGTCGGAACCAAGCGCCGCATCGATGCCCTAACGCAGGTCCCGCCGCAGGCGCAACTCCGGTTCACCGTATGCCGGCTCGATTCGGGTGGCCCCATCCGGGTGCCAGCCCATGCGCTCGTAGAAGCCGAGCGCGTGCTCGTTGGCGGCAAAGACCCACAGAGTCGCGCTTGCCCT
>Ga0209777_10000546_pt1 | contig 61128 bp, 96 predicted proteins | sample FrelakmetHBP12HB_FD_187147 | JGI IMG/M metagenome (GOLD analysis project Ga0209777, IMG submission 187147) | Freshwater lake sediment microbial communities from the University of Notre Dame, USA, for methane emissions studies -HBP12 HB (SPAdes)... | ecosystem: Environmental > Aquatic >...
ACAGGTATAAGTTGTACTCTGTCTAACAATAGGGTAGTCTATTATCTTCATAGCACAATTCCTTTACTATTTGTTCTGTGTGGTATGATGATAAATAGTAAAATGGCGGAGAGGGAGAGATTCGAACTCCCGGTACCTTTCGGTACTCCGGTTTTCAAAACCGGCGCTATCGGCCACTCAGCCACCTCTCCATAATAGTAATTTTTAGTTACTATTATTTATTCATTTAAACTTCAATAGGATCTTCTTCTGAATCATCACATTCGTCACTTTCATTTGTGATGAAGATAATTTTAATCGCGTCAATCTTTCCATCTTTATCTTCCTGGAAAAATGCAGTATAACCACCATCACCAAATCCAGAAGATGATACTGCACCAAAAGGTATTACTTCGTAGATTTCTTCTGTGATTTTATCTTCGATTTCTTTTTCTGTTGGTTTGGGTATATTAATCCTCTATTGGTTCATTTAGACTTTTAGGTGTATGAACAGTCAATTTAAAAATTCCAATGCTGTCGAATTCACCAATAATATGAAAATTTTTAGATCTAGTTTCTCCTGCTCGAATTTCTTCCAAACATTTTTCTATTTCATCTGTATCAAGCTTATCATCAACTTCGACCATTCTACAACCATTAAGAGCCGTGAACGTGGCGTTATCGTTTAGAACCATTATTCTTGACATTTGGTTTCTTATCTCCTTTACTATCATCTTCTAATTTAAAATATTTTTCCAATTCTGTTTTAGTAAGCTTCCTATGAAACACATACATAATAAATGAACTTGATAATGATTCGCCAAAGTATTCTTCTTCGGCATCACCAAGATGTAAATTATATCTTTTTAAAACTTCTTTAAATTGCTTAATAGCTTCTTCCGAAAGATCTGTCCAATCTAATTGGATAAGCGATGGTGATTTTATCATTCTAACTTCCTCATTATTGTCCATTTCTTATTTGGTATTTTGTCTCCATTCAATGGATGATATGGATTATATGAAAATCCTGATTCTTCTACTATTTTGCATGCTGTTTCTAAACTATCAACATATCCAATAGGTTTATATTCCAATCTAAAACTCTTTGTCTCATGCATACTGCACATGAATAAATCTTCAATTATATAAATTTCTGACATAAACTCCTTTTTCTGCGTGTAGGGAGGGTCTGTCCAGCGGAATAATCTATATCGGGTGCCCCCAGTTTGATTGTGCATTTTATATAGAGCTGGACAGACCTGTAGCCAACTGAATCTTTAATAAAATTTAATTATCTGAGAAGTTGGAATTAAAACTTCTGATCTGATTTTTTGAATCCATTCTTCTGAATTCTTTTGAAATACATCTTCTTTTATTCTGATCAATCTATAATCATTATCTAAACACCAACTTTCTAATGCTTTATCTTTATCTTGTTTAGATTTTAATTGATCCAAGATATCTTCAAAATGCCACACACCATCATATTCTATACAAATTTTTAGCTTATGAGAATATAAATCTCTTGATATTCCAGAAATATCTTTATATGATAAAGATCCACCATAAGTCCATTCTTCATTAGGAAATGAAACTATGAACCAATCTCTTAATTTTCGTTCTCCTATAGAAGTAAAACGAGGATTTGTAGCTAAACATTTTTTAGAATATTCTGGATCTTTCCATAAATCTTTTGTAAATTCAGATAATGACATCCCGTTCTTGCATATACTGTTTTTAATCTTTATCTTATCTTCTTCGGTATGCGGTCTGGAATTTCTACATGATATAGAACAAAAGAATTTTTTCTTTTTTAAAAATGTCTTATCTCTTCTTTCAATTATAAATGGCGTTTTGCATTTAAAACATTCTACAAGATAATGTTGCTTAATACCATACATTTTATTATTGGTTAAGAAAGCAGTTTCTCGTGATTTATCTCTTTGTTTTTGAATATCTAAATTTGGATTTTTCTTACACCATCTAACATGATTGGCGAATTTAGATCCAGAAACACCTTCAAAATATTCATTACAATAATTGCATGTTCTATTTTCAGTGTTATTAAAAGTTCCAGTTTTCATATTAATCTCCAATTTTAATTTGTTCTATAGTGGAGATGAATAGAGTCGGACTATAAATGGTGGAGGTGAGGGGACACAATATTCCGGATTTTTCAATTCGGTGTGGACTATTCCTTCATCCTTTGTTAAAAGGAGGAGAGCATTTATGAATTTCTTCATCTTAGTATTCCATAACTTTTGTTTTAGGAACCTATAAGTCTCTAGACGGCTTACTTCTTTCGAATTTACCGTACGGCGTTAGCATAACTAAACGTTTTAGCGTTCACCGTATGAGCTCTCTTTATCACTAAGCATTACTACTTAGGTCAACCATTTTGATTGAACCCCTGTCCTGATTAGAAGCAATTATACTTTCATTTACATAGTTAGCCCGTTGTTCTAATTCCTCTATCCCGCATAACACGGCTAGGAAATCAGGGTCGAAACAGACACACCCCATCTGATACTTTATCAGCTAAGCATAGATTCTTTGAATCTCAAGTCAAAGAGCAGAGGACGTCTCTTGTCGCCACCTTGTGTTTACGCTACTCCCGATTACTAAGGCAATCTAGTCGGTTTCACGGGTGCCTAAATTAGGCAGCCATTTTGTATTGATTGTTATCAATTACTTTTTCGATAGATTTTTAGGTGGCCAACTATCATCCACCCTATGCAAATATAACAACTTAACTACCAGTCGAAACCAATCACCCCCGAAAAATATTATGCTATCTTAAATAATTTAGGAACATTTCTTTTAACTACATTACTTAATGCAGTTGGTGCTTTAATAGCTGAAGTTATTCCACTTCTAAAAGGAACAACTTTTCCAGCTGCTGTTCTAATATTTGCACCTGTTCCCAATTCTAATTTTCGATGTATAGCTGGATTATTTCTTACATATGCTGCAGTGGCAGGATCATCAAGAGTTAATTCCTCTACAGCATCTTCTGCGATTGCATCAAGAGTATCTTCATACTCATCTAGTGCTTCACATACTAAAAGATATTTTTTATTCATGAAATTCTCCAAATAAACTATTTTAATTTATTCAGAAGAATTCTTTATGCGAATGCTTGCCCGAAGTTTTTATGAACACCAGTTTCAGAATTCTTAATCACAACAATTCGATTATCAATAGCTTTTTTAATTTCCTGAAGTTTCTTTACTTTCTCTTCAAGATTATTAAGTTCAACTTCAATCTTCCTACGTTCCATTCTCAGTTTATCAATTTCCGGTGTAGTCAATCCATTCATATTACCACTTCTTTTCTTGTTTTCTTTTCTTGATTTCCATCGACAGTTTTGTTCTTAATAGTATAACACATGGCGGTTTAATTTTACCAATTCTAAATGCAGTTCCTGTGAGGTAATTCATCAAAATTCTTACTTTATCATTTGATGCATTGTTTATATTACCTAAATAACTCCTTAATTGGTTACAACACCATGCAGGATTTTCTTTCCATTTTCCCAACAAAGATCTTCTAACTTTTTGCCAAGACTCATCTTTTACTATTTCTGATATTGGTTTTCTTTCCATAATACACCTTTAACAATTAACTTCTGGCGGAAATTTAAAATTATCATAAGTTGTATCAATAGTTCTTTTATCCACTTCTATATAACCTGGTAAAGGATGTATTGGTGGTCGATATAACTTTTTCAGCTTTGATAATTCTTCTTTAAGTTCTTTATTTTCTTTAACAAGTTCCATTATCACTTTAATCTTGGCATTCAGCTGTGTTCTAAAATCAGTATTATCAATTTCTATTAATGGTTCATTGTTCATATCTAATCTTTCCTTGCTGTCTGATGATATACGGCAAAACATTCTTTACAATATTTTTCATTCAGATGAGTAACAACACCCCATGAACTGATTGATAAAGAAGTTGGCATTACTGATTTACCACAAAGAGATGTTCTGATATTATCAGATTTACTCAAGTGATAATGCCAGACTCCTTCTATTCCTTCTGTAACTACGAACTTACTTTCCATAACTGTCTCCTTTTAAAAAATAAAAAACCACTCTGGGCAGGACTTATTGGAGGGTAGCATTCCATCATCTCTCCATGCCTAGTACCGGATAGGGTTAGCGGTTGCCCAAAGTGGGTAAACGGAATATGTTGAGGCGAATACTCCATTTGGAAATCTGGCTCCGTCGGTAGGACTCGAACCTACATGTTTATTTCTAAACGCCGCGTTAACAGCGCGGTCCATTACCATTATGGAACAACGGAATTTTGAATTAATTTTAAAAAATCACTTATTATATTTTCTTTATTATTCTTCCAATCGTTTTCTCTTATTCTAAAAATTCGGCAACCCTCTTTAATGAAATAAGTATCTCGTATCTGATCATGTTCTTTTTGTTTTCCGTTATCATGATGTGATTCATCAAATTCAATATCTAATTTTAATTCAGAAACAAACCCATCAGGATAGTATCCATATAAGAATTTATTCCTAATTATTACAAACGATATATTTTTTTGCAATTCATCTAAACACTCTTTTTCATATGATCCCATAAATGGTGCAGGAGGAGAACTCAAACCATATTGATTTTGAATTCTTTTTATCGCACATTCTCTATGGTTTCTTCTTCCTTCTATAGTTTTAGAAAAATTATCAACTCCAAATTTATTAATACATGTCTGTTTAATTTTATTTTTTACTTCTTCTAATCTATTGGTACTATCAACACCATATTTTTTAACACATGATTTTTTAATTTTTTCTTTAACTATATTATTCTGACTAGAATACTCAACTCCCCAGTTTTTCAAACATGTACTTTTTTTCTTATCTTTTATAATATTAGATTGACTAGGATTTTCTACACCATATCTATTTAATATTTTTTGTTTAATATCTTTTTTAATTAATGGATTTCTGAACTGGTGACCATTAACATAATTAGCAATTTTATTTAATGGATTTACTTCTTTACCACAACCACATTTACATAATTTCATAATCAAGTCCAATTCCACTGATCAGAATGTTTAAATAATGGAATATCTTTATTATTTCTAAGAGCATTTTTTTCTTGAGCTCTTTCAATTCTTCGATTCATTTGTTTAAACCATTTAGGTGGTTTTCCCCAAGGTTTATGATCTCTCTGTCTTATGATTCTTTGACGGTAACTGAATCCCATACTTAAAGGGTAATCACCAATCTTGAAATCATCCCAATGAATGATCTTACCTTGAATAATATACTCACCATCTAAATGATCCCGATATGTTCTGCTCATACTGTCCTCCTTAGTTAGTTTTAATTAACTAGAAGACAGCACTCCTTATCACTTTAAATTTCATGTTCATATCTCCAATGTTTATCTATATTTATTCAGTTTGTTTTTCAGTATATCGGAGTAGTATAATAACTATACTTCTTCGGAAGATACTTATCCGCCACAAATTTATCAAATTTCTCAATTCCTCTAACAGCTGAACTCGAGATATGCTGTTTGTTTATCTGACTTACGAAATAAACAAAATCAACACCATACCCAATTTCATCCATAAAAGATTTGATATTTAATTCATAATCCAAATCATATCCATTTCGAAGACCTCTTACAACCGTTACTCTTTGTTTCTTTCCTCTGAGGAATTGTACATAAAGAGTAAGCAGTCCGCAAGTATAATCTACTTCATGAAATGGAAGAATCCTTTGCAAATTAGTCTTGAGAGTTAAATCTGCAGATGGACTTGAATGTTTATCTGGATTTATAGCAAGAAGAACAATTACCTTATCAAAGTGTTTCTCTGCTTGCTCAAGTATATCCAAATGTCCAATATGAAATGGATTAAACGATCCAGCATATAAACCAACATTCAAAGTATAATTTTGAATGTATTTTAAAAGTTCAATGATATTCTCAGAGTATCTATTCAATCCACCTAAGAATTTCACTCTACCTTCAATATACTTTTCATATGGTGCATACTGATATTCTTTTCTTATTAAAGCTTCGTTAGTAATCAATTCACTAATGGTAGCATAAAACAATGGTTCAATAAGATCTATCCTCCTCAATTCACGAAAGATAAAATTATCCTTTGAAACCTTTGTTTTATAATCAGATGCTTCAATAGCTTCATATGCCATCTTAAACATCTTATGAGTTCTATATTTGTCTTTAACAGCATTCTTAAAAGCTTCTGCTGATGCTATTTCATTCTGAGCAGGATTTCTAGGATCATATATATGATCATGAAACAATATCACAATTTGCATCAACCACTTGTTATTTTTGCTTAACTCACTTTCTTCACATTTAAGAAGAAGTTTTCTAAGATGATTAATGTTATGATAATACCTATGAGGTTCACCATATTTATAGATCAAATCTCCCAAATTATCACCGCCATCTATAAACCAATCTTTTATAATTGGATTAAGTATTAAATCAGTTTCTATAAATCTTTCTTCTGTCATCTTTATCCTTTAATAACTCTAATGCAATCAAGTTTCTTTCCTTCTGGCATTACTTCTCTAGCACATATCATAAGATGTTTACCACTAGGAAGTCTATCTAAATGAAAAACAACTTTATCGGTCTCTTTATTTAGAACTGTAAATTTTTCCAATTCTAATTCTTGAGAAGTTCCATCTTTGTATTCAAACCTGAGTGATACTTTTTCAGACATAAAACTCCTACTCTGCCATATCAGGATACTTAGCTAACAACCTTTTAAGCTGTTCTCTTTCCTGCTCTTTCTTCCTAGCTCTTTTAGCATTTCCTATTGCTATATTCTTTTTCAGAATCTTCATTCTATGTTCAAATTCATCATCGGTTTCTAGACGTTCGCCCCACAACTCAAAGTACTGTTCTTCATAACCATTAACTTTGATTGTAATATTTCTAAATCCCATTAAATTTTCTGCATTAAGCTTTTTGAGTTCTAGCAACTTTATTGCAGCATCAACACTACCAACCAAATCACTAGGATAAAATGACTCTATTTCTTTATCAACAAATCTCTTTTCAGCCATAAAACTCCGTCGTATCAAAATTACTTCTTTTTCTTATTAAATTCTTTAAACTCTTTTTCCATTATATCGATCATTTTTTTAGAAATCTTATTTCTCTCTTTCAAAGTATGAGCCATGTACCAATCTTTAACTGCACAATATGGTAGTGGATACTTTATCTTTGTTCCAAGATGAATGAAAAAAGTTTCCATAATTGCTGTAACTACTGTCTCAGCTTCTATTACAGTTGCATTTCCCATATCAACAGAAATACATTTCTTATTTTTACATTTACACGTATGACTCATTACTTCTCCTCTATCGTTACTGTACCTTGCAAAATTCCAAGTGTAGATTTCTCAACGAATTTATGAATTTTCGGTTCTTCTGTTTCATTTCTTTTAGTTGTCAGCATCCAGAGTTGATTTTCTTTCCAAGTACAACTCTCTAATTTCATACCACGATCCAATTGAACGGTAAAAGATCCACTGCGGCACCGCCACGTATACCTTCGCCCTATTCTTATTCTATTAATGGAATCAACTCGTCGCCTACTATTTCTGATACCAAATAAAAATCACCATCACCATTCCGTTCTTCTAAATCTTTAATGACATTCTCTTCGGTATAATCTTCTTCATCACATTCATCACAATCATATATTCCAAGATCGTCAAGCAAGCTTAAAAGATTTTCTGCGTCATGCATTTCAAGAGTATCTGTATGGCATCCACCCCTGCTGCTTGATCTATTATAAACAATAAATCTTTTCATCTCTTTCCTTTATATTTTTTCGCTTCTTCTCCCATGATTTTTAATATCTTGGAAGATATCTTCTTTTTCTGTTTATGGGAGTGCGCCATATACCAATCTCCAGTAAATGAAGAGAGCATAGGATAATGAATTTTTGTGCCAAGATTCATAAAAAAGATTTCCAATATAGCAGTCACTATTGTTTCTGCTTCTATTGTAACCATTCTCTTCCCATCAGTAGTAGGACATTTAATTTTCATTATTTCTCCTCAATTATTACTTCACCCTGCAGAATTCCAAGAGCAGATTTCTCAGTGAATTTATGAGTTTTTGGTTCTTCTGTCTCACTTCTCTTGGTTGTCAGTAACCACAGATGAGTTTCTTTCCAAGTACAAGTTTCTAGTTTCAAACCCCTATCCAATTGAATAGTATATGAGCCGCCCCATGATCTAGCTGCATTCTGTTTACAACCACCCATCATGGGAATTACCAAGGCAGCAACCATACCAATAGTTGCAACTATAATCATAATCTCAGTTAATGTATATCCAGTTTTCTTTTTCATAGCTTTATCGAATGTCCTTTGTGTATTTTAAAATTATCTTTATATCTCTTTGCAATATCAACACTATGAAATATTACAAGATTCTCAGCATTGTTTCTTTCTGCTGCTCGTGTAAAATTATATGAACCAGTAATAACGATATAATCATCCATCACCATAATCTTATTATGAGCAATAGCATGCTTGTGATCCATCACAACTGAAATATTATTAGTTACTAGTGCAGTAATAAACTTCATATAATTAGTACAAAGCTTATCAATTACAACATCAACATTAACACCCCTATTATGAGCATTGATCAAAGAATCAACAATTCCTTGAGATGTCATTACATATGTTTGAATATAAATATAATTAGTCGCTGAATTAATTTCTGATACAATATTTGACAAGCAATCTTCACCACCATAATTAGGGCTAAAGAACACTCTTGTTGTAGGAACTATATTAGAACAACCGGTTACCCACTCTACTCGCTCCCATTGTGTAGTTCCAGCATAACGAACTACAAAAGTATCTTTTGGTGCTGCATTTAAAGTTCTTTCAAACAAATCTCCAGCTACGACACTGCTTGCTGCAAGTAATACATAAAAAGCAAAATTAGTAAACATTGAACTCCTTTAAAAAATTACTACACTCTCTTCATTGTGACGTCGCAAAGCAGGAATAATTACACACTTTGCTTCTTTTGTAAATTCAACACTATTCCTGCAAATATAAATTCGATCTATCCTATATCCTCTAAGTTTATTATACCAACCATTTTCAGGTTCTATAAAAATCCATTTATCAATGGCAGTCGATATACTATTCTCTGTCCAATTGTGCAGATGATCTATTAGACCAGATATTATACGACCTCGATGATAATCTAATTTATGTTTTGCTGCAACTAATACAATTAACATATATACCTCATTAATTTATATGAACTCGAACCTTATCCCAGTATCCATCTGGATCAATTCCGAGTTTATAATCTGGACCATAATGCCAACATAGAGCATAATCTTGACTCGTTGGTTCTCTATTAATTCTATCAAATCTGCAATAATGTGAAGTATATAATACACATATAATTCTTGATCTCCAAATATCAAGTCGATCTTCGAATTTAAAATATAATCCATAAATAGTATTTACATCTGTCACAACATCTGGGTGACACTGAAGAACACCAACAGCTAATCCATTATCGCCGACAGCATGAAAATCTCCACGACTCTCAACTATAGTAAGAGCATCAAGTAACTTTTTCCAGTTCATGTATTTTATTTTCCTCCCATTGAACACAATTCATTATATCAATTATCATTCCACATTTAGGACATTTCGTTTTACCATTACCTATTGAAATACCATAAGGAATTTCTTGTTTACATTCAGTACAAATCTTCTTTGGTCTAGTAACCATTAGTAATCATCCATTAAAGATTTTGTAATTGCTCTAGCTATAGCAGTTTTTACTTTCGATCGATCAGCTTTATCAAATGTTTCATGGTGATAAATATTAGAATCGACATCTTCATGTAAATGAATTCCATCGGATTCCAGTTCATCAATAATATGATCAACTAAGTTTTTCATAAATTCCTTTAAAATGGTGGACCCAGTAGGACTCGAACCTACGACCCGAACATTATGAGTGTCCTGCTCTAACCAACTGAGCTATGGGTCCGTAAGGATTATCCTATCAATATCTGTCTTAATCTGTGACGAATTTCTAACAATTCATTATATTCTAAGGTAAGACGCTTAACAGCTTGTTCTTTAATTTCCTTTGGCATATTGGGATCTAACTCCATATCAACTTTTGAACAGAATGTATTCGTGAGATGATCTTCAAGACCTCTGATAATTTTATCCTTGGACATCATCTTCTATATTTCTCCCATATATTAATTTATTCAATTCGATCAGGGAGATTATGAAATGGTACGCCTGCACGGACTCGAACCGTGGACCCGCAAATTAAAAGTTTGCTGCTCTACCAACTGAGCTACAGGCGCATTGCAATTATAATATGTTCTATAATTAAAACAAGGGCGGTTAGAAATGAATCTAACCGCCCAAGTTCAATTTACTTATTATGCATCAAGCAGTGCTTGAAGTTCTTCAGCTGACTTACCTTCAAGATCCGCATTCTGTTTCTTCTCAATGATCTCAAGAATTCTCTCATTCCTCTTCTTCTTGTCGATCTTTTTCTTAGCCTCAGTAGCTTCTTCACGTTTAACGTCAAACACGTGCTTGACGATATCCATTTTAAGCGTAAGAGTCTTATCTTCCCTTGAATTGATCAGACTCCCGATATCTGAATCCTTCTTGCCTTTTGCAAGACCGACATATATATCATTCAGATCCTTCTCAGAAAGATCAAAAAGATCTTCAGCAGTAATCTGACCACGACACGAGAACCTGATTTTTTCCCTAGCTGCCTGTTCGAATTTGTCCATAACTTTTTCCTTTAACTTTCTTTGTTTATATCATTACTTTCATTAGTCTTGCTGTATGTCCATGCACCTTAACCATAATAGAATCCCTCTTAGTAACACTAAATCCAAGACCTGTCAATTGAGTGTTAGAAGGTTCTACTGTCATTTTGTCTCCAAGTGCTGCAAATACTCGTTTATGTTCTTCGAGTTCAGGCAGGAGGAATTCATTAAAGAATCCGCTTGGACATTCATCATTTACACAATTTTTCAAAATAAACATATAATGTTTATTACCAATTTTCTTATCATCCCAGAAATTGGGAGATAGCAAACACATGGATACAGGATGAAGAGTATTAGTTTTCAAACCACAAACATCAAGTGTTGTAGCAGAGCCACTCTTATCTGAATTTACTAGTTCGAATCCTTTTGCTTTGCTATACTTCACATTTGCGACTGGTATTTTTCTACCAGAAGGATTGCTGATGTCAAAATCATGGATTACTCCATCGAACTCGATTTGAGCTCTGAACCCATTCTTTCCACCTCTATTAGAATATACATCAACAAAGAATTCATAAGTGCCTTCACGCATCTTACTAGTACTTGTATAAATTATATTTTCAACTGCAATCTTTTGATCAGGATGAATAATATCAACATCTAATGAACCACTAGATGCATGACCAGTCTTATTTCCAAAAAAGATTTCATCATAATGATCAGGTTCTATGCAATGAGCATCATAATCATTCTCATTATCTTTATTCTCATTCCATTGGATTGAAAATCTCAATACACCTGATACATTACCACCAGCTTCTTTAACTCTCTCTTTCATCGAGTCAGTAATATTACCAACATATGCCCAAGAGAAATTATTACCCCATTTGAACAATGTCTTGCTGTCTGAATGAACTGGAGCAATCAATGAAACGATATTACTCCTATGTCTATTCTCCAAAAGCAATTCAACCTTAGTAGCCGTAGGTAATACATCTGATATGAACTTATCAATATGTATTTCGGTAGCTCTATCAAAAGATTTAGAATTAATCTTAATATCCTTTGAGAGCTCATCAAATATATCTTCATTCTTCATGCGCTTAGAAGAATCACGATCAGCAAACAATACATTGTTAACCGTAATATCATCTATGGTTGCAAACCTTCTCCTCAATGAATTGGTAAGTCCGAGACGTTCCACTTCATCTTTAGCATCCTGCAACATCTTCTTTGTAAAGATTGGTTTAGGACGTTTGTAATTGGTCGGTGCAACAATAGCTTCATATTTCTTCACAGCATCATCAAGAGGTATAGTTCCTTCACTAATATCAATAAGCAATACACCAATAGAATGGTTTCTTATCTTACTGAGTACAGGTCCATGTTTCTTTGATGCTATCCAGCAATAATTATCACGAAGTTTAGTAGGGAGTTTATTAAACTCCTTCTTTACCAATACCAACTTCTGGAGTGTATTCAACCACTCGACACCCTTGTATATTGAATCCTGTTTAATGAGTTCAATTACGGTGGATAATGCATCATCACTAATAGTTTCAAGAGATCTCTTTAGAACATTCTTCATGTCCCTCTGAGCCGCCATAAGACTTTCATTAGATTCCTTTGATGCATTCTGAAATGCTTTTGGAATCTTTGTAAAGAAATGTTGCCACTTGGTAACAGTTCCATCTTTTTTATCTTGACCCATATTAAAATCAACACCAATCTCTTTAAGAGTGGTACTGAAAATATCCGATACTACTTTAGAAGCAATAAAGTTCTTGAGTGCTGTGAATACTGTCTTATATGTTTCGTCGTCGGTCTCAAAATCCCATATGCTCCTCACAGTACTGTCATTGTTGATAGCAACAACATTACCGAATTGACGAACAAATTGCTTGCAATGCTGACAATCATGTTCTCTTCTTTCTTTATAAATTCCATTAGTTCCCGCTGGAAAACTATCAAGATATAAATTCCAAAGAACATCCTTATCGACTTCTACAACATACAATCTTTCATTCTGAGAAAACATCTCATCAATATTTTTAGATAGTGCTGTTTTGACTTGATTAAAAGTCATCTAAACTCCTTTTACTTATACAACTTTAAAAAGTTAAAAAACTTCGGCCATTCATGTCTAGGTACAAAAACAATTGTTGTTTCTGCTCCATCCAAAGAACTTTCCGTCATAATTTTATGCTTGCAATCAACAAAGGTTTTTGCTTTTTGAAATTCTGCGTCTGTGACTTTACAAATTACTTTTTTAAATGATTTAAATTCCCAATCCATCATTTCATGATCAGATCTAAATGTACAATAACAAGACACCGATGCATGAGCTGCAGCAAGAATAGCATGACCAACTGGTAAGCTATCCTTAATTAGGATATACATTTTAAGTGCCATAGTTGCTCTCTTTTCAATAACTAGTTTTAAATCCAGAACATCTACCTTCTTCATTTATTTCTGCTCGAGATGGAACAATACATTTCTTATTTTTATTAAATAAACAAGATGTAGCATTACAATCTATGTCTTTCCAGTCTCGACTCAAATTAGGAAAACCATCATTATGAGGCATTAACCCATGTAATTTTTCATCACTCATAAATTCCTTTCTGCGAAATGGAGCCAACGGTCGGGATCGAACCGACGACCTGCTGATTCAGATTTGTGTTAGTTTCCTAACTCTCTGGACTTTGTCTTCACCATTTTACAGGTGGGTCGTGTAAAGTCTCTACACTTGCCCGGATATTTCTATCCTGCTAGCTCGGCGTTACCATTTAAAAGGTTTCACCGACTTAGCGACCTCCACTTTAAATGTTTCCACTTAAAGGTGCCTATTCTGACAAATCAGCTGCTCTACCAGCTGAGCTACATTGGCACTCCACTATATTTTACCTTAATTTATTCTAGTTATTTTTGTAACTATCTTTTATTGGTACAGGAATATCTCGAAAACCTTTTATAACTGCTTTAACATGACTAGGAAGAGAATCAAATCTTTTCTTCGTCATATCATCAGCAACTTTGTAATTGTGATCCTTACACTTATCCCAATCACCATAAGTATTCAATTGTAAATATTGTGGTACTGGCCACTCGACGAATTTACCACTCATATCACATTTGATAATTTCGTGTTTAATTCCTTCTCGAGCATCCCAATTACCCACCCAAACCCATTCGGATCTTGGGAGATCTTCTCTTGCACCATACCAACACCCGCTATGATGGAAACTTTGCTTATAATAATCTTCTGTAGAAACTGGTTTATATGCAAAATACCATTTACTTGAATTAAGATCTATTATATTATATGTTTCTATAGAAGCAAGAATATACTTCTTAGGATGCCACATAATATAATAAGTTTCGATTATCTGTTTTTCATTGGGATTATGTCTGGTTGTGAAAGGTTCTGTATAAACAATTTCAAAACCAATTTCTTTCATAACTTTAAGATAATCAGCAATACCAGAACCAAAATGAATATCACCTTGTTCTTGCATCATTTGTTTCTTTTGAGCATTGAGCATCATCTGAATACCAAAACCAAGACCGCCAGTTTCTTCATCATCCTTATAACTTTTACCAGTCATCTTTTCTGCAAGATCCAAAGTATCAATATGTAAAGCTTTTTCTGTCTTTTCAAAATCCTCTACTGTCTTACTAACGTCCATAAAACTCCTTTTAAATCTGGTGGGCGAGGTCCGGCTCGAACGGACGACCTACTGGTTATCAGCCAATCGCTCTAACCAACTGAGCTACACGCCCTAAAAAACTAATTCTGACTTCTGTAATTACCATTACTATAATCTTCTAATGCTTCCATAATAGGAACATAGAATCTATCTTCTTCTGTTTCTAGTAATGTTATACCTTTTTCTTTCAATTTAGCTTCAATATGTTTCATGACATCCAAAGCAATCGTTTGAATATCTTCCATATATATTTTAATCGAAGCAACTTTATTGTCTATCTCTTCTTTTGTTCCAGTTAAAATGTGTAACGAGTATTTACAATCAGGACATTCAGGTTTTATACCAACTCCTGTTGCATCCATCGTCCATCCACAACGAGGGCAAAAGAACATATGTAATTGAGGTCCTGACAGACTTTGAGTGGGCAATTCTGCATCCATAATAATCCTTTCTCATATCTTCATCATCCACAATCCAGCTAAAACAGTTACAACGCCAACCCAATTTATTAATCTAAATGATTCTGCACATCCAAGATAAACGAAAGCAGCAACATATGCAATATCCAAAACCATATCAAATAATACATTATCAAAAATTATATTATCTGATCTCTTTGAAACTACAGTCCATAAATAAATACCAACATTACCGGTAATCATTATCATCCAAAAATACAACGTCTTCCCGGTATCATTATAATTCTTGGAGAAATACGCAGCAATACACGAGGAAATTATTAATGCTGTTATCCAATACAATCTAAACATAAAATACCTCTTTCTAAAATCTGGTGGTAAGGGAGAGATTTGAACCAATATCTCTGGATTTTCAGTCCAGCACATATACCATATATGTTACACTTCCGATTTGAACTCGCTACCAACATCGTTTATAATTTATTCCGAATAAATTATATATGAAACTTTGTGAAAAATGTAATAAAGAGCATGATGGTTCTTTTGGGTCTGGTAGATTTTGTTCTAGATCTTGTGCTAATAAGCAAACACATTCTCAAGAAACTAAAGACAAAATTGCTAAATCATGTACAGGAAAACCATCATGGAATAAAGGCACATCGTATGAAATTAAAAATAACCATACTAGAACACCTTCTATCATAAAATCTATAATATGTCCAATATGTCAAAAAGAATTTTCAGTAAGAATTAACAAATGGGAAACTACACAAAGAATATTTTGTTCAAGAGAGTGCTATATCTATGATATTAAAAATGGTCATAAATATACAACTAAAGTTCCTGGCGGTTATAGGAAAGGATCATGCAAATCATATGGCGGATACTATAAAGATATATGGTGTGATAGCACATATGAATTAGTATGGATTATATACAATATTGATCACAATATCCCATTTGAAAGAAATGATATCGGTTTCCCATATAAAACCCCAGATGGAAAAGATCATTTATATTATCCAGATTTTATCCAAGATGAAGAATATATTGAAGTTAAAAACTATTTAAAAGAAAATGATCAATATAAATTTTCTTTTTTTCCTCATAAATTAAAAATTCTTTTTGGAAATGATTTAAAAATACAATTTGATTATGTTTATTCAACATACGGGAAAAATCTAAAATCTCTTTATACTAAGAAATATGGCGGGGATACAGGGAATTGAACCCTGGACCTAAGCGTGACAAGCTCATATTTTACCACTAAACTATATCCCCATTTACCATTATTTATTCAACTAAAATTTCGCATTGATCTTAATGAACTGAATTCCGTATTCGCAGATTCCAAATTCATCATTTAAACAATCTTCTAGCATCTTACCTGCAGTAATCAATGCTATAGATTTAATATGATAAACTTGACTTCTTCCCCACATCTTTCGAGCATGCTTAATATGACATTCAACATGATCACAATAACCAGTTCGACATTCGGAACAATTTTCTTTACCATCATGACCATACTGGTAATTATCACCATGTTTAGAACACCAATGCCATTCATAATTTTCAACTGCCTGCAATTCGGCAATCCTATATTCAAACTCCCCATCTTTCTTACCAAGTGTCTCGAGTATATAGATCCCATTGTCAGCTGACATAACTAAACTCCTTTACTGCGGTTTCTCTTCGTTCGCTTCCAACATTATTGTTTCATCAGTACAAACAATTGAACATCGTTCCTGCTTAAAATTATCCATTAAAATTTTAGCAAGTTCAGTAGCTTTATTTTTGATCTCTTCTCGACCCGAAGGGAAACGAGGATAATTAATCAACCCAACGATGGCACCTTCCTCAGCACCATCAACATAAATAAATCTGGTTGGTGTAACAGTTACACCCAACTTAATCTCATTGCAATATTTTTGACAGATAGTATATAGCTCATACATACTATGACACTGCCCATTATAACCTTCTTGTAACCCTATGTAAATATCAGCTTTAAACGTTGGTAACACTTTCATTAAATTCCTTTAATGCTTCTGCTTTATGTGCGCATATATTTCTTCGAAGGAAATATCCTCTCTATATTCATCTGCAAACACTTTTGCTAATCCTTTTTCAATCCATTCAAAATAAGCTTCATTCCAAGTCATTTTCTTTTCTGACTTTTCATTAATCTCATATCTATATTTTTCAACACATTTAGCTTGAATAAGAAATCTTATTCCTTTTCCAGAAGCAATGATAATCTCAACTAACGTACAATATGGATCGAAACAATCTTTACAATGACAATCTTTGGTGATTGAACGAAGTACTTCTCTTACTTTTTCTTCTTCTGTCATACTCCCTCCATATATAATTTATTCGATATGGAATTGCAGAAACAAAAGTTTTGGAATGGGTGGTTTAGAAATATATACTTTTGTAGGAAGAATGATTATGCGAAAATGGTCGGGGAAAGAGGAGTTGAACCTCCGACCCTTTGCTCCCAAAGCAAATGCTCTAAACCAGGCTGAGCTATTCCCCGATAAATTTTACATCTTTAATTTATTCATTTTGTATATAAAAGAATCTTGATTTATAGGTTGTTGAAACTCGAACCTAAGTTAGGTTGATTTATAATATGAATAAATTAAAAGGATTATACTATGACGCACAAATATGATATTAAATGGAAAGAAAAGATTTCTAAAAATGTAAAAGAATCAGATTATTTTAAAAATCTAAAAAATATATCCAATCAAAAAATAGAATCATATCAATTATCTCCAAAATTATGTTTATATTGTAATCAACCAATTCCATATGAAAAACGATTTAATAAATTTTGCAGTTGCGTATGTTCTGGTTTTGCAACTACTAAAGGAAGACATCATTCTATAGAAACAAAATTAAAAATTTCTAATTCGAATCAAGGAATATCTCCATGGAATAAAGGTAAATATGAAATTCCTAGAGTAGCAAAAACATGTCCAATATGTGCAACTAAATTTATTACTAGTACTAATGGTATTTTCTGTTCTAAAAAATGTTTTACATTTGATCAGAAAAACGGTTATATATTTTCTAAATTGGGTAACAAAGGTGGATATCAACCAGGTTCTGGTAGAGGTAAATCTGGGTGGTATCAAAATATATTTTGTAACAGTACGTATGAATTAGCTTGGGTAATTTATAATCTAGAACACAACATTCAATTTGAAAGAAATCAACAGGGATTTACTTATACATTTGAAAATAAAGTATATAAATATTATCCCGACTTCATTCAAGGTGAGGAGTATATTGAGATCAAAGGTTTTCTTCGTCCTAATGATAAATTTAAATTTGAGCAATTTCCAAGAAAACTAAAAATATTATATGGAAAAGATATAAAAGAGCAAATCGATTATTGTAAACATAAATATGGTTATCATTTTGAAGAATTATATGAAGGTAATCCGCATAATACAAAATTAAATAAATGCATAATTTGTGGTAATCCAGCTCATAACAAATGCTGTTCTCAAAAATGCTCTGGTATGTTAGTGGTAAAATCAAAAATGGCGCTTCCTACGGGAGTTGAACCCATCTCACTGGATTGAAAATCCAGTATCCTTTCCGATAGACGAAGGAAGCTTCGCAATTTGACTATTAATCAACCCCTAATACACACTATACAATATGTATATGTGACTACCTTTTATTTATTCTTTTCTTTTTAGATACTATCTTCTTTTCTTTTTTGAACTCAACCCAACACTTATCACATAGGGCATATATCCAAGTACCAAGCGTTTTAGCTCCATGTCTATATCCACCACACTTTTCACAAGTGCAATAACTTTGACACTCTGCAAAATGCTTAATACAATGAACCATTTTACAAATTATCACTTTTATCTTTTTAGGCAATGGATAACCATATTGTGGTTGATTGATATATATTCTCAAACCGCCAAGCTTTTCTTTAACCTGAAAGAATGTGTATAATGCCTCAAAATGTTGATTGATAAATCTAAGCTGTAGACATGCATCAGCTATTAATTCATACCAACCTGCATCACAACATATACCATCACACATCCTAGTTTCAGAACCCGGTTTTTTGCGGTCTTGAAATAGCTCAGGATACTTTCTATAAAGCTTAGCCTGTAACTTTTTTTGCATCTGGGTTCTCCACTTCTCCACTTTCATTCACTGTAAGAATCAGATGACCTTCATCAAGAATATCATTATCCTTACTCGTAAAGCACACTGAATCAACTGCAAAATATTCATCTTGCGATTTAAGAAAAACAGTTACATTATCCTGTCGTCTCTCACTATTCAATCTTTGAATCATATTCTGCAATGCCTGCCACGTCAGCTTCTTATTAGTTTTGAGCGAAGCTGCTTTACTATCTGTAATAACTTTCTTAGCAAAAATAGGGGCGGTATTTGATCTTTCTATAGGTGTTTCCATCATGATTTTCTTTCCTTAATTATTTTACGATGTTCTTTGCAATGATCAGCACAACAATAATCCCTAGTGCTCATTACTGTACATCCAGGTAGTCCACACTTATATTCTTTCTTAGGAGCTCGTTGAGGCATGAATTGCTTGAATATATCACTAGCAGCTTCTACATCAGCTTTAACAGCACTTCCATCAATTAAAGATTCTAGCGGTATACCTCTTTTCTCGCAGAATTCTACCAGAGTCTTCATAAGAAGATCACTTTTACCACTTCTATTTCCACCAGTAGCAAGTATTTTTTGTTTTGTACCAATAGCATGACCCTCGGGTGATATTACTTCAGATTTCGTCTGTTCCATTTTTTTCAAATTCCTTTAAACTAGCTTCATCTTTAACTTTCCAACGTTTAGCACCTCGAGTCTTATGTGGCTTGCACAAAGGACATGATCGAAGTTTCTTCTTATATCGCTTTCTCATTCAGATTTACACCCTATTAAATCACTGATACCATATTGATTATCTTTACATTTATGAATATCAGTCATAGATACCGGTGGTTGATTTTCAACATATATTCTATGAATTGCATTAATTAAATTTTCATGTTCTGCTCCACAACCAGATTCAGTATTAGAAAATTTTTTATTGCACAATCGGCATTTGTAAATATAAAATGTGGTTGTAGGGTTGCTCATGTTGTAAACTTCTTCAATAACTTTTTATGCTCATCTGATAATGTATTACTCGAATGGGGTACTCCACCGAGTTCTAGATACTCTCTAGTATATGTATCAGTTTCGATCTTATCTTCACTAATTTCTTTTAAGTGTTTAATAGTTCTTTTATACTTAATTAGTGACATATCACTTAAATTTAAAGTAACCGTAATATCTTGAAATAAATCAGCCATTTTTTATAACTCCAAACTTTTTCATGATTTCAATATTTTTATCTCGTACCTGGAAAAAATTATTAAGTGACTCACCTGCTGATGTTTCTATTCTACCAGATTTATCTGCATCTCCACCAAAAATATTTTCAGTGGGGTTATCATTGTCCTCTTCATTCTCTTCTTCTCTAAGAGACTTTCCTTTGGACAAGAAATATTCTTTCCTTGCCTTTTCTTTCTCAGTCATTTTAGCTTCGATGACAGAAAAAGGAACGGGATAATATCCCCAGCTATCAATACCGACATCACATTGTAATCGTTCTATTGATTCTGGAAAACGTCCGTGACAATGCCCATGCAAATTCCAACTACCATGGCAACTAGAAAACCACGTTGAATAAGGACAATGAGAAAGCATCATTCTATGATTTCGAATTTGAGTATAATAAGAAAATTGATAATGAGCATTTCCAATTTTAGAAAATAATCTTAGAGATTCTTCTGGCATTTTATCATGATTGCCACGAATAAGATGCTTAGAACCATTTAATTGCATAATATAGCTACTATGATTTTTCCAGCACAAGTCGCCCAAGATCCATACTTCGTCTTTCTTACCAATAACAGAATTCCAATTATTTATTAAATCCCTATTCATAGATTCTAAATTAACTGTTTCTGGATTATTAAACTTAAAATGTATTGGTTTAGAAGGATCAAAATTTGGATTAGGAACGATCCAAGGCATCCTCCTACAATGAAGCGCCACATTAAAATGTGCTAAATGTAAGTCAGCGGTGAAGAAGATTTCACTCATATACTTCCTTTCAACGTTTCCATCTTTCTCCATTTTCATACAACAGAATAAGATTCAAACATGTTTTTTGTTCTTTCCACTTTTGATTAAAACTTTTAATTTTTGAAAATAAATAATCTAAAGATATACATTCCTCTGGTAGATCATTTTTCCAGTGTCGAGCAACATTCTGAACAGATGTTATTAAACGGCAATTAACAGGATGCCGCACAATTTCTGCAAAAACTCTAGCATCAAAACCCTTTCTTCTAGAGTATATATGATCTCGTACAAGACCACCACCATTTTTTCTACTGAAAGATCCTTTTTTCTCTAATAAAATTTTCTCTTCTTCTGAATAAAATTTACGAACGTTTCTAGAAAAACTTGCTCTTTCATTATATATTTCCCAATCGTCTTTTAAATTTTCCGGAACCCATTTTCCGGTATTTTCCATATGAATTCTCTGACATTTTTTATTACAAAAATTGTCACGACTCAAATGAATTTTAAATCTTGTGGTTTTTACACCGCAAACAGGGCACTCAACTTCAACTTTTTCACCTATATTATTTTCTATCTTCCATTGTTTTCTGCAATCTTCACCGCAAAATATTGATAACTCTTTTCTGAAAGAATCTTCAAAGAGTGGTTTATTACACATTTTACAATAGATGGGACTAGTATTGTTTTTAAACCACTCATCTTTACAACTATCACAGCAAAACTGTCTTCTATCTAAATATGTTTTATATTGATAAAATTGAGAATTACAATTTAAACAATGTACTGCTTCTTTTCTTTCATTCTTTTTATATAAATGAAAATGCTCAGAGCAACAAAAATTTAATTTACCAACCCAAGAAATAGGTCTATAAATTTCTTTATTGCAATGTTCACAATAAACTTTAATTTTTATCTTTTTTGAATTATGACCCTGAATATATCTAATAGTGGTACTAGATACCTCTTCTCCGCAACCACATTCACACAGTTTCATAAAATTCCTTTAAAAATTTACGAGTATCCTAAACCAGACTAGACGATGGGCAATTGTGTATGTCCAAATGGATTTGAACCAATGTTTGCTCCAGATTACGAAATTGGTAGCAGAGGGTAGAATCGAACTACCGAAGGCGATTGAGCCAATTCCAGTTTATGAGGCTGGTGAGATACCACTTCTCGACCCTGCTATTTTTAATACTTTAATTTATTCATTTTGTTTCTGATAACATCACTCTTATATAAGTATAAGACACCTTCTTTTTAGATATGATAATCAACTAATCAAGATCTTAATAGAAGTATTTTTTCTTTAATCTTAGAAAATCTTCAAAAACAAATCTTTTACACTAGTATACATATCATCATAATCTTCACTATTATTCAATATAACATGATCACACATTAAAAATTTCTTCTCAGCTGGAATTTGTTGTCCATCAAAAAATTCAATATGCTTAACACTTTTGAATTTTCTCTTTTCTATTAATCTTAATTTTCTAATAGTGTTATCAGTATAGACATATACTGTCTTATCAAATAAATTCTGCATATTACATTCAAATAAAAGTGGAACTAAAACGATTAAATGTTTGTTTTGACTTTTACTTGTAATAATAATTTCTGTAGTTTTATTTATAATAGCAGGATGCATAATATTATCAAGAACTCTGATAAATCCAGGATTAGTATATAAATGTCGAACTAATTTTTTTCTACTAAAACTATTATCACGTTCCCTAAATGATTTTCCTAAAGCACTCTCTATCATCTTAATATAATCTATATTGTTCTGAAGATCTCTAGAAATATCATCACAATCAATAATAGGCACTCTAAAAGATTGATTAAGATAATTTCCTATTAGACTCTTTCCAGATCCAATTAAACCAGTAATTCCAACAATCATCTCTGTCCTACCTCCTCAAGATATTCTCTAGTTTGTTCAACTGTCAACACTCTTCTTTTAATTCCTGATGGCAGCTCAATCACAGGTATTGAAAAGGCACCCTTGAAAATCAAATTACTTAATTCACCACCAACTCCTGCTGGTATACTTCCATCTGGTAAAGCTCTAAATGCAAGTGCATCGCAAGTCTTAACCAAATCATAAAAATAATTCATTACATTATAATTAGCTTTTAGAAATGGATTATTTTCACTTTTTTTCTTTAACTCAGCAACAGCTTTTTGATGTTTAGGTTCATTAGGATTAACTACGTCGAATCCCAACAACTTCAATGTTTCAATATCTCTCTGTTCCTGCGGTGTATTATAAATAGCTTGGCAATGTGCATAATAAATCTTTTTCATAAATTCCCTATTTTCTTTTTGATAGAATCTAAAACTAACGATTTAATAAATTTCAATTTATCTTTAATTTTCATTGGGACAAATGATTCTTTAGGAACTAACATAAAACTCCTTTAAATTCCGCCACCAAATAATGATATCTTCACAGCAGAAATAGCTTTTGCTAAATGTGAAGATTCAACATCAACACCAGCATCCTTGATCATATTCATAGAAGTAGTTTTTAAATCTGAAGATTTTGAAGTTCTTTTCACATCTTTTTCTATAGCATTCTTAATTCTTTTATACGTATTAGGATGGGTACTCATCAATTCTAAAAATGCTGAAAATGCTTTCACTGCTATACTATCAGTTTTAGTAGGATCTGGTTCATTATCATCGGATCCACCAGACTTCTTAGATTCTGCGTTTATATATTTTATAAGTTTTCTAAATGCAGAAGCTAAAGATTTTCCATATCCCTGTTTAGCTGCATAACTATCAGCGGCGTATTCATAAAATCTAGAAATCGGTAAAGACGTAACAGTTGAAATTAAAAAAGAAGTCATAAAATATAACATAACTCCCATTTCGGGCTCGTACTTCATAATATGTCTAGCTAGAATAAGGCCCATATGATTCCCTGATACATCCGCAATATCTCTCAATAGGAATCCTATTTTTTCATGTGCGTGCCCAACTTCATGAAGAACAATTGCTATCTGTTCAGATTCATTTAATTTTAAATGTTTAATCATTCCGCTTGTGATATAAACATTTCTTTTTTCATCACAAAATGCATTAACCATATCGACCTTTAAAATAAAAACAACAAATGGCTCACCAACAATATCTGATATTTTCTTAGTTAAATTTTTATCTACCTTAGCATTTTGAACCATCAATGACACTGCCACTTTTCCAATTGCCCAGAAAATACACTGAATCAATATTGTCCAGTATATAGAAGTTAGATCAAAGATATTTGCTAAGAATTTTGTAACTCGAGGAGAAATTTTCATTAAAATTTTAAACCGGTATTAAGTTGATGTTTTTTGATTTTATTGATTTTTTGTTTTATCTGTTCAATTCTTGCATCAATATTCTTTGAATTTTTTGGAGTTCTTAATTCTTTTAATCTATTAATAGTTTTGATACAAGCTTGGATTTTATAATAGTATATACATTGATGACGGGCTGTTTGGTTTATAATCTTAGAGCACTGAGGTAATTTTAATCTAAGATAAATTCTATAAACAGCATTAGATAATGTAGTAATAGCAGCTAAAGTAAGAACCGCCCCAACAAACATCCCCTTTTTTGTTTTTCCAAATGCTTTTAATTCTTCTGCGGTTGGAAGGATTTTTGTTGGTGCTGGGGGGGTTCTATTCCGTTCCATTTCTGCATTTATACGATCCAGTCTCCTCTGTTTTAAATCGTAGTCAATTTCTTCAGCTTCTTTTAGAACTCGTTGATTGCAAAGAGCGGATTGAATTAAACAATCTACTCTCATATCTGTCAACTGAGTTAAAATATTTTCATGTATACTTTTCATATATTTTTGTTCTGTTTAATTTATTTATTTGGTGAAAGACACCCTACGACCAGATAGTATAAGAAAGGTTGTTAAGTATAGTTCACTAATGGAACTTTACAACGCTTTAATATAATATTCTATCCAGTCGCAGGGTCAAAACTTTCTAATGGTTGTCCAGTTGGGACTCGAACCCAAACTGAGAACGTCAAAGGTTCTTGTGCTGCCAATTACACCACCGGACATCATTTAATTAAGCAGCAACTTCAGTAGCCTTAAATGAGAAATTCAAATCATTCTCTTTAATCTCTGCGAAAAGAGAATTAATTTTGCTGCTCTGTATGGTCTGCTTTTCTACAGTACCATATTTTTTATTCATGAATTCTTTGCCAGCAGCTGTTGCGCCCTCAGCAATAGCAATACCATCTTTGGGAAACTCGGTTACGATCACATCTTTGACTTCATCTTTTGACATAACTAATCACTCCTTTTTGTTAATCTAGCAGTTCGGGATATTCTTTACAATCTTTTATTTCTGCATCAATGCTGTTTGTATTAATTACTTCCGCTGCAGCATCTTTAATTTTTTCTTTTATATCTTCAATATATTCTGAATCATCTCTTCTAGATTCATCTATTACAATATCATATTGATCAAGATCAATACATATAGAAAATACAACTGTTGCTTGTGCCATCTTATCCTCTTCTTATAATTTCAGTTAATTCATTAAACTGATCTCTACCATCCTTCCAAAATTCATCTTGTCGATCATTCAATGATTCTTCCTGTTCTATTCCCCATAATTTTTTACAAACCCTAGAACAAAATCTTTGATAATCATTGTATACTTCATCCTCTTTTATATAGATCATAGGTCGAAAACTATTCCCACAATAAGGACAAATAATAGTTGCGCCTTTTAATCTCATCTTAGTAGGATAAGTAGAAAACGCGCTAGGATGTATTAAAAATACTTGATCTTTATATACATGATCTTTAATTATTACCATACTAGATGATGTCACATCAACCCCCAGTCACCATCACATTCATATTTTCAATATTAAACATATTTCGCTTATTAGATGTTGGCGGCCATTTTGAAAATTCAACTTCCTCTAATCCTTCTTCTGGATCAGAAAATTTTGAATTATATAACATATGCTGCTTCTCACCATTTTCAAAGGTAATTCTTAAAGCAGTATAGTTGCAATTGTGTGGGTCTGGAACACAATCAATTCTTTTTATTTTTCCACCACCAAGATAATCTATTACTGCTTTTTTCAGTTTATCTCTATCAACACTCATAACTTTCCGTAAGTCTCCAATCTATACATCTGGTCTGATGCTAGTTTATGCAAATCTAATTGTGTTGCATTACTTATCAAAGCATATGAATTCAATTTCATCCACGCGAAAGGAAATATTATTGCCTTTGGAATCAATCGTTTCATATTGTTTCTTCCTGACTCATTCAAACTATGAATAATTACAATTTCAGGTTCTTTTTCTGGATTAGAATTTATCCATCGAGCAACCGCAGATCCAGTATTTTCTTCTGTTTCTGCAACATGTACTGCTCCACCAAGATCATGATCCAAGAAAAGAACAGTCCACTTTTCATTGTTCAAATAGTTAATAGCATGAATTGCTTCTTTTACTATAACCACTTCAGTTTGTTCAGAACAAAAGTTTCTTTGAAATGTGCTATTTCTATTATCATCATCTTCTAATATTAATATTCTCATTTCACTAGATCTATACAAAAATTAATTTCATCCGTCACCGACTTATCACCGTTGATACTTTCACCAATTTCTATTGCGGCATTTTCAACTTCTTGAGCATTAGTATTAAACCAATTAATACACTGATCAATAGTTGGATTTTTAGGACCACCAAGATTATCAGAGGCAATAACTGCTAACTGCTGATATTTATCTTTTAGTGGATCATCACTGCACTTGCATCTTAAATCATAAATTGAAGTAACTTTCTTAAAACCATTATTAACTTTCTTTGGTTTCGGCATACAGTCTTTCCTCTTCTTTTGTACAAAGTTCTATTTGAATTATTCCATTCTTAGAAATCCTATACGGATCATCTGATGTAATTATAATTCTACTATCATTATTCAATTGTGTAATTTTATTTTTAATCGCAGTATATAGATCATAAGAAACTTTGAAATCTTCATTAACCTTATCATTTCTTATACCATATGAAGCTTTATCAGTCAAATCAAACAATTCATCTTTTATTGTGTGTATTGCTGTTTCTACTTCTGAGCTATGAAAATTTTGAATATTATTCTTAAATTGTTCAATCTTGGAGAAACCAAGATCAGACAATACAGTTTCTAACTGACCAATACCCAGTCTAGTATACGATTCCAAAGCTTCATGCAGAATCCTTAATTGGTTTTCATTTACTATCATCTTATACAGTTTCACTTCCCCGATCTCCCTTTATATAGCATACTTAAAAAACATCATATCCAAATCTTTCAATGCTGATTTATCATTATCTCTATTACCTTTAAATTTATCTAAAGTGACATTCTTTATTTTATCTATTTCTCTATAGATCAAACCATTTAGAATAACATTCTTTGGTTCTCGACCCAGTTCAGCGCCATTGATTTTGTCGCTTAATAGTTTAAACATTTGAGCATTTTCTTCATTATTAAAACAAGAACTAAGCATACAAATTAAATCTTGAAATTTAACTGGTATTGGTTCTGAATATTTTTCGATCCAGATACATGCCAACAAAGTTCGAAGAATATAAATATACTTCTTAGTCCAAACAATGTTTTTATCTTTTAAATATTCATTAATATTTCTATTTGTCATATGATAATAATGATACAGAGCTTGACTTCTTGAATATAACTTGTTAGTCAAATTTCTTATTTCTATATAAAATTCTGTGTTCTTTTTATATATGAGTGGTGTATTCAACCACTCAATTAGCGGGCAATTACTCTTATACAAAAGATACAATGCTTTACTAAGATCCCAACCATTAATGTCTAGATTAGTTTCTTCTTCAAGAGGGTATTCAATACAATCCCTCATATCAACATTATTCATTCTACTAACTGACATATACCAAGGTAATGAATGAGTATAGATAAATCTCACATCCCAATCACTATCTTTTGATTCAAAACCCCAAGTACGACTACCTGACTCGCATGCATACAAAATCTTTATATCATGTTCTTTTTCAATATCCTTTAGACGAGACAAAATAACTTCCTTCACAAACAAAAACTCCTTTAACTACTTCATTATTATAATAGTATCTGCTCTAATAACTGGAGGCGTAGAAGAGTAGTCAATTTGATCTATTGTCCAAGCAAACTGAATACCATCACCAGGAACAATTATTTTAAACTCTTCAACTGGTATATTTTTATACCCAGAAACAGTATCATTTAATCTCTGAAGGTTAACACCTTCCGTCACAATAATAACATAAGCAGAATCTTTAGTAACAATCTTAGCTAGATCCCCACTTTTACCGCCAACAGGTTCGCTGATACTTGCTACAGTACTATTAGTACTAAATGGATAATCAAAATTAGGAGAAGTTGTACCTGTTGGTTCACATCCTATAATAAGCAACGGAACTATAACTAAACAAATCGACCATATAAAATTTTTCATTATAAAATACCTTTAATTTGAATTATGGAGCAGCTTCAGTACTTGTTGTAGTAGGAGCAGATGAATCAACATGAATATTATTACCTGATCCATTAACATTAATCTGAGTACTGTCTCTTCCTGATGTCGCAGTTTGCTGATGACTACTACTATCAGAACTATTACCCCACCATCCCTGATTATCTCCAAGTTTATATGCACCATAAGTCATACCAGCATCAAGAACACCTAAACCAAGTTGCTGCCAGGGATGCTGCATAATAACATCCCAAGCTGCAGGATCCATAAGATCCATTCCAACCATTGCTCCGCCAGGTACTGCAGTGACCCTTATAGCACTAGGAGCGGCACCCATTCTGAGCGAATTAATTGCTTGTTGATCACCAGATGCAATAATCCTTTGCTGAAGAACCTCATCTTTTGAATAAGAGTATCTTAGCATTGATGTGCATCCACTTGAAATAATCATCGATCCCAATATAGTAACTACAACTGCTGTTTTAAGTAATTTCATAATACATCTCCCAATTGTTTAATTTATTATTTATTCATTCTACAAACTAAAAAATTTCAAAAGAATCATTTCAGATGTTTCTCTTCAACTTCCCATCCTTGTTCTTTATAAAACTTTTTTCTGTACTCTACACTAGAAAGGAGTTCATTACATCCGGTATCAACGATATCAAATACAACAGGCTGTTTCTTATTTGCTTTCGGTCGACATACTCTTCCAATTGCTTGTTCTATATTTGATATTCTGTTAGACATTATTAAGCAGTCAAGATCAACTCTATCAGTTCCATCTCTACTACTTCCAGGTGTACTGAATACAAATTTCTTCATCAAATCAGAAGCTTGTTTATCTCCACTTCGAGGAATGAAAAATCCTACATCATTTTGATTGGGGATTGCTTTAGCGCACATATCTAAAACTTTAATTCTATCAGAAATCATTAAAGTTATTCTATCGGAATCATATATTTTTCGAATTATCTTTTTCATCATTGGAATGTATGCATCATTTTTCTTTGATGTTAACATCTGAAGGTATCTAGCTGTATCAAATTTTGGATAACTTAATTTATACTTACCATCTTTAATAGGTATACCCCAATAAATATACTGTTTAGCACATGCAACTGCTTTATGATCAAAATATAAAATAATTATCTTAGGATGCATTGTTTCTGATTTACCATCAGGTTGGAATACTTGTCCAAGATGGTGCCATATTATATCATGATTATGATCAGCTCTTCCTGGAGTTGCACTCAATCCAAATGTCTTTTTACATGGAGTAAACAAAGCAGATCTAGAAAATTTCTCAGCACCGGATGTTGTGTGACATTCATCCCATACTGCCATACCAAATCTAGCATCAAGAATTAATTTTTCAGCATCAGGTACTCTATCTATTATACTATTCATTGTCTGAACAGTTGATAATACAATGGGTTTCTTTAATACGTCAAATCTATCTGCTGTACTTAAATGACCAATATCATCTTCAGTTGCAGTAGAATGTTCCATGAATCTTTCTTTCCATTGCCCAATTAGAGAATCTTTATGAGTAAAAATAATTACTTTCTTTTTTATGCTACAAACAGCACCAATAGTAATTACTGTTTTGCCTTCACCAGGTTTTAGTTTCAACACCCCTCTGCTCTCATTCATCATAAATTGAAAACTTTGGTATTGAAGATCACTTCTCCATTTGGTTTTAAATTCAACTTTGATATCTTCGCCATCTGGAATATAATCAATCACTTTATGACCAAAGGATTCGACTGGATAGAACCTCGGTATCCAAAGATGACCATCTCGCCTTTCAAAATAGGTAGATGTCACCTTCACGGTTGGATCATCATATGATGCACCAGTCCGGGTCAAATCTTTGATTATTTCTTGGCACCAAGGTTCCGCTTCACATTGAAGAGGAATCCGGATGCATGAGGTTCTTATTAAATTCATACTTTATCCAAATTAGGAGTCGGAATATATTCTGCATAACCAGTATCGGTTTCATGCAACCTAACTTTAAAACAGGAAGGGATCATACTATGAATATATTCATACATGTCCTTTGCCATATTTTCAGCGGTAGGATTATATCCAACAAGTTTAAAATTCCTATTATATTTCTTCAAACAATCAATATATTCCTTTGGCATCGTTGTTGGCATGACCAAGCAATGATCCCAAGAATCAATATACGACTTAATCTTATCTTTAATCATAGTAAAATCAATTACCATTCCAGTAGCATCCAACTTAATAGATTCAAAGAACAATTCACAAATATAGCTATGCCCATGAATCTGGTCTGCGCAGGCGGTTGAATACGCCTCACTCAACTGATGAGCCATTTCGAATTTAAATTTCTTTCTAATTACGAACATATTGGTTTCTCCTTCAACAAGAAATCTGCTTCGGTTAATTTTCTTCCTGTAAATCCAATCTTCTTCATATAAGTATTCATTGCAGAAATATTTTCGAACTCCTTCATATCAGTACCTTGATGATAACGATATAAAGGATTCCATTCATCTTGCTTCTTATTATGACGAAGACTATAAATAATCCATATATCAGCTTCAGAAGGATGAACCAAAGAAATGATTGCTACATATCTAGTGCTCTTTGATTTGCTTTCTAGAGGTGTCTCAAACTTTATCCAGTTATCAATCATCCAACCAAATTTGTCATTTGTCAGTTTTTCATTTTTTATCATTCCAATTTGACAAACATCATCTTTGAAGTACTTGCACTGTTCATTTTTAGGACACACTTCAAACTCATTGAGTGCAATCTGTGTCCTATCTTTCAATACAAACAAATAACAAAACATTTTTATTCCCCTATACTAGATACGATGAATATTTATCATCCCAAACATACTTATTGATATTATTCAAATTCGTTTGGTGCTTTAATTTCTCTGCTTCCAGACCTTCAATATCAGTCTTCAATTTAAGTATTCTGCTAATGGTATACTTATCAAGCATTGCCTTAATATTTTCCACAGATATCTGAGTATCTGTACAAATACCAGCAATAAGAAGATCAGGTTCATCTGGATGCAATTTTAACCATTTAGGCAACACAGCTTTAATCTTTGCCAACATTATCAATTCATCTATATCTTTTTGCACTCTTGCAATGTTATTTTTTAAAACAACATCAACAATCTGTAAATAATTTTTATAGACATTCAATAACATTTGATCAATAGATACAAGAACTACATTCCCTTCCATATCACACATATTGCATTCAAACGTAGTAGAACCAACAAGATGATAGTTAATCTTCTTATTCAATTGTTCAAGCGTTAAAGACCTTTTCAGAGAAAGGAATCTGACTTTGGTTGAACTTGTGGATTCATCTATAAATCCAACAGTCTTTTGAATTTGAATTTCACTTTCAAGACTCTTCAGAATCTTCATCAAAGATTTACTAGGAGGCACTGATTTAACGATCACACTCTTATTGGTATAATCTATTTCAGATACGCCTCTGTACTCAATCTTTGCCTTACCTGTCGTAAGCAACTCTTGAAAATCTTTATCCTTGCTAATATAACTACAATTTGTAAGAGGTCTGATAATTGGCTCTTTAGCTTCATAACCAAGTAACCATTTCAGTCTCTTAACCAAATCCTTAATATTATATGAAGGAATAACTGTTCTGCTTCCAAAACCAATTCCTTGTGTATAATTCTTATTAATCAAACATATAGGGAGTTTAGTAGGAATAAAAATTGGTTCTGCTTTCAGTTCCAATTCTTCTTGATTAACAAACTTTATATATTCAAAAGCTAAATCAAGTACGAATTTACTACTTCTAACTTCAGTATACCTCATGGCGGCAGGTTCACAAGAAACAATACCACTATCACTTCCAAAATTTCCTTGACCTTTTACCAATCCACCATTAACTAAAGCAACCAAAGAACCATAAGCGCTTTGGTCACCATGAGGATGATACTGTCCAATACACCACCCAACAACTTCAGCTGATTTAACATTGTTATCCTTTGCTCTTTCAAACAAAGAATATAACAGTCGTCTCTCGACTATCTTACAGCCATCGAGTACTGATGGGAATGCCCTAAATTTGTTAATGTATTTTCCATAAGTGGAGTATAGTTCAGATATTTGCTGTTTCAAAATAACATCCCCTTATTATTTTTAATTTATTCCAATCCATGATCTTCGTCATCTTTTTATTCTCCATCCTCGCCAATCAATCCTCTTTTCGATTCAGCATCCGTCATAATCTTCCAAATCTCTTCTGGATCATCTGGATACTCAATCTTTTCTAATCTCCTAGTTTCTTTATCTAGAAGACAAACTTTCAATTGGTCAGGATTCATTTCTCCGAGACCTTTATATCTCTGAACCTTTATATTTTCATTATCTTTCTTAAATGTCTCAAGTTCTTGATCATTATAAAATGGGTAGAACTTACCAGCTTTAATCGCGCCATAAAGCGGCATAATTGCTCTATAGACAGTCACACCGGGTTGGATTAACCCTGGCACCAACTTCAAAAATAAAACCATGAGGAGCGTCGTTATGTGAGCTCCATCAGCATCGGCATCAGTAGCAAAAACTACCTTACCATATCTGATATGTTCTAAATCAAAATTGGGTTCAATCCCTGTACCAAGAGCATTGCATATTTCTACCACTTCTTTATTTTTCAAGAAGTCTTTTTTACCACCTGCCATGTTAGGAATCTTTCCCTTCAAAGCTAAAATAGCATGATACTTTGTATTTCGACATTGTACCAAACCACCAGCAGCAGAAGATCCTTCAGTAATGAACAACTCACTCTGATCAACATTATGAGTAGTACAATCCTTTAACTTAGAATCAATCACCTGATTGAATCTAGAAACTTCTTTACCGCCTTTAATAATACTTTTATTAGTGGAGAGACTCTTTCTATAAGATTCAAAGAAAGACAAAAGTTGATTTTTCAACTCCTGGTTAGTTTCGAGAACTTGCTCTAACTTCTTATCCATTCCATTAAAAAGAGTATCTAATTTTGCTTTGGATGTTGAGAGTTTTTCCTTTGTCTGACTGGTATATTCTGGTGTATACAATGATATCATTGTAAATGCCCGAAATCCAACAAAGCAATCTTGTGGTTGAAAACTCAACTTCTCTTTCTTTGCATATTGTACAAATAAATCTCTAAATAAAGTATAAACCATATTGATGTGTGTTCCTTGATTAACACTCAATAGATTTACGCAACCATGCTGTTTTGCTGGAGATCCACCATTCATATCCCAAGCAAACTTTACAGTGATCTCTTCATCTTTAATCTTATTAGAGATAGAAAGCATGGGTGTGATATTTTTAGTTTCTCCATCCATAAGTACTTCATTAAAATATTTTACCATGTCGTAATGAATAACTTCCTTCTTATCATCTTCCATCAATATCAATTTAAGATGCGGTATACTAACAGAAGCAATACGAAGTCTTTCTCGAACTGGAGTAATATCAAATTCCAATTTTTCAAAATATTTTTTACCTGGTTTGAATGATACCTGAGTAGCAAATGGTCTCTTATCACTAGGAGAATCCACTGTACTTTTATTAACAAGTTTTGCATTCTCAAAACGATAATTTACTTTCTTATCATCTCGATATACAATAAATTCAACCCAGTCAGAAAGTGCAGTTACAGCAACAAGTCCAATTCCATGTAAACCTGCTGCAATACCATAAGCTGCTCCTTCTTGTCCCTTTGAAAATTTACCACCACTAAACAACTTAGTAGCAATTGTATTAATAACGTCACCAGTGATAGGAATACCTCTACCATTATCTGAAATAGTGCATATATGTTCCTTCTGATCGACAAATACCCCAATCAATGAAGCATGTTTTGCATTAGCTTCATCAAGCGAATTATCCAAAACCTCAAACAACAAATGATTAGGTCTTTCTGTCTCGCCAATGTACATTCCTGGATTTTGCCTGATGTGCTGTAACTCCGACAGTACAGTAATGCTATTATGATCATAAATTGGTTCTTTTTTATCTGTCATAAATTTCCTTTATTTTCTAATATAATATTATGAATTTCTTTTTCCGATGGAATCCTATCTTTAAATCTATAAATTTTCCAACCAGCATTTCTAATTTTATTATCTCTTTCATTATCATGTTGCTGATCTTGATGCCAATAAGATCCATCATATTCTAAATCTATTTTCAAAGATGGTATAGCAATATCTAACAAAACATTTAATTCTGGTAATGGATAATTCAAAATAGTTTCTAAATTAAATTTTCTAACTGTATTAAAAAATTCCATCTGAGGCTGTGAACAATTTGTATTTCCACAAAGTGCTTTTATTGCTCCACCATTTAACATATATTGTCTTTGATTTTCTGCTAACTCTGGTCTTTCTTTAAAAATTCTTTTCTGAGTTTCCTGATTTTTCTTTCTGTTTTCCGGATCAAGATAATGTTTCTTCAATCCAGAAATAATTTTTTGAATAGCTTCTGGATTATCTTGTAAATGATGATTATTCCTATAACAATTTATACACCAATCAGCATCTATAGAATGTGTTTCTTTTCCACAATCTAGGCAAATTCCCTTTTTTCTACTTTTTATTTCATCTGGAAAATTATTTTCTGATCCATATTTATTGATATAATACTGATAACATATTGGAGAATAAGTTAATATATGATGTATTACTCTTTTAAATTTTTTAGAACAGCATTCGCATACTTGATAATTATGTAACTTGGTAGCAGAATATATCCTAGTTGGAAAATCATCCTCTATTTTATACTTATTTATATAAAATTGATAACATGGTGTATTATTTTTCTTACCAGACATAAGATGCATCTGAAGTGCAAATTCTCGTTTAAATTCTTTAAAACAGCATTCGCATATTTTAAATTCAGGTTTCTTTATTTTCCAAGGAAAATCATTTTCAGTTTTATACTTTTCAATATAAAATTGAAAACAATCCTTATTAACTTCTCTATGATTAATAGATAAATGATAATTTAAACCCTGAATACCTCTAAACTCTTTATTACATTTTTCACATTTCATATAATTTATTCAGGATTAAAACTAACATGATCTAATTCATTTAATGCGTCACTATCCCATCACTAAAGTATTTTGAAAATAATAAACATGTATGATTGCATCCTCTACATAGTGAATTATAATCATTTTTTATTGCGTCTCTTGCTGCAGGTAAAATCATTTTATCACTATCTGAAAATATTTCATTCAATTTTAATTTAGGAAATTCGACTCCTCTGATCCTCAAACACAACCGAAATGTCCCATCACTATCCACAGTCACATTATGCAAGTCTTTATGTATTGCACATTTCATTTCACATGGAAGAATACCATATAACTTGATCAACATTTCAGGAATATGAACCTTCAATGAAGAGTCGGACATAATATCCATAAATTGTTTGGCAACACCTTCATTTTTATGAACTAACAAATGTTCATCTTTGATTGTAGAAAAATCATAATAATTACTTTTCTTCAGATCGATCGTTGTTATGCTACTATAGATATTATTCTCAGAAAGAATTTTTACAGTATCATATAAATAAGTATAATTTTGTGATGTTACAGTCATCTCAGCAACAACATCTTCTGCTATTCCTTGAGACTTTAGGAGACACAAATTCTTAAATCCAGCTATCGTTTTATCAATAGCATGATCTTTTCTAGAACTGTATCCGCCATATAATTCCGGATCTACAGAGGCACTAAATCCTCTAATCTTACCAACGTCTTTATACAACTGTAAAATTTTTGGTTGAATCTCTTCTGTGTTATTTGATATTATAGTGTAATATACATTCCGTGCGTGACAGTGCTTAATAATATCAGTCAATCCATTATACAAAAAAGGTTCACCGCCATAAAAAATTAAAAATACATTAGGGTTATTCAAAACGAGCTTGTCAATAATCTCAATCCACTTGGTGCTGGTCAATTCATTATCCCGATAATGTTTCATATTAGGATACAATTTTGGCATATCTTCATAATCACGAACGATAGAACAATAATCACACCGCAAATTACATCTTCTAGTCAACAAAATATTTGCTATCTGAATTTTATCCATAGTTTTTCCTTGAATGAAAAACCCGCCTTTATACCGTTTAAAGTATAAAGGCGGGTAATTTTTATTTAATTAGATTTAAATTCCGAGATCGAAATTAGAATCATTTGCAACATCAACTGCCGCTGTCTGCGTTTTTGCAGAACCGGGCGATTCAAATGGAACTGATCCACTATTATCAGATGCAGGTTTTCCTGTACCAGCTCCCTTAACACTAGATGTTCTATCAAACTGCTTTTCAAATTCAGATTGCATTGATACCGCAGAATTCATTACCTGTTCAACCGCCTTATCAGGAAGTTGAATTTCAGGGGTAAATGAAAAGACCTGCTTATCACCGAAATCAGACTTAGCAAGAACAACTTCAGCATAAGAAATAAACCTTCTGGGCATAACCACGAGTCTTTCGAATTCAGGTTTATCACTCAGAGGAGGTAAATTCTTCGCCTTTTCAGAGATCGCCTTAATGAACTCAGATGCGCCATTAAATCTCATTCCTGCGCACTTAAAGAAAATCATTATAGGATCACCCTGCTTAATTTTAGCATCGGGAATATCTTTAGGATGAGTCAATGCTTTCTTAGTTTTAGGATCAAGAGCAACACCAGCAATAACATATGCATACTTACAAGTGTCATCAAGCTTCTTTACATCATCATCCCAACCAAAAGCAACCAGAGTATTAAAATCCTTACCATCCCTACCCTTTGCTGCAACATATTTTTCCCAGAAACGTTTTGTAAAATACGGGATAAAATAAACTTTTGATTCATTATTTATCAAATACGTACCACTATCAATCGAAGGCATACACTGCAATTTACCAAACTCTTGACCTTCACGAGCTGCTCCTGTAATAAATACAGAAAAGAACTTGCCTGGTTCGCGTTTAGCTGATGCAGAACTTACCTTTGCTAGATCACCATAATTATCAGAATTTAACAATGCCATAACTCTCTCCTTATACAAAAATCTTTGAATAAAAAATGTATTAAAACTCCCACTGCCTATTATTATTTATCTTACCATAATCAGGTAAAAGTGATTATGGCAAGATTATATTACGAAATATTTTAGAATATTATAACTCTATATCATAAATAAATATATATAGAAGTATCAACCTATTTTAACTGGAGCAACCATTGGCGCAGGCACCTGAACTGGGACTCCTACTACTGGGGCTTGTTCATTTTCGACACATCTACCTTAGTTCCTTCAAAAGATACCAGATTCTTAGCATCAAAATCTATAATAATATTTGCTGCCTTTGATCTCATAATCATATTTGAAAGTGCCTTGATCTGGGGCGTTACAGGTACTTCTATTCTGAGTTCTGTATTATCCTTAAACTTAAAGAACATACCATCACTAGTATCCTGCAATTGAAAAAATGAATCATTACCAACTTCTATCTTCAGAGGACCTTTCTTAATCGTAACCATTGTACTATCTCCTATTTGTTTCTGATTAGTTGTGTTGATATTACTCCTGGCAAATCAGATAATACCAGTATTGTCAGAGTCTTAACTCCTTCTACAGACGAACAATTATCAAAATGAAATTTAAGATATGGATTAACATCATCTGTATTTATTATTTTATTCTTGATTTCAAAATAATGTGCAGTAAACAAATCATTCATTCGTTGCTTATCCGCTAAAGTATTCAAATCAATCAAAGGCAAACAAAACGATAAACTATCGATCCATTCATGCCTAATTATATATTTAACAAAATCAGAAACTTCATCTAGTTTCTGCTCTACTAAACCAGTTCTAAGAATATATTCTTTTACAAAACCGAAATTATATTCAAAATCAAGTTTATCTAATAATCGTTTTATATAACTTTGAAATTCATCTATAGGAAGTTGTGATTTAATATCTTCAAAATGCAAATCAAACTCTATTTTTGAATACCTAGTTCCTATTGATTCTAATACAGAATCTTTTAAAAACATTAGATTCTGATTAACCATTAATTGATCTTGTTCAATATCTACTTCATCATACGGAGAAATAACCTCTGACAATCTTTGATCTAAACTCTTCATATTTTTTTATTCCTTTGTAATTAATTCCAATACAGTTTTAAAATCGTTTATAACTTGTTCTTTATTAACGAACCAATCTGTATCTTTAATAATAAAAAATTTACATTTCAGATGGGCTGTTAACTCTTTTTCTCTTCTTTCATCATGTTCTATATAACAAGTACTGTTATGGTGTGATTCATAAACTTCTATTATAAGATTTAAATCTTCTAAATATCCATCAGGATAATAACCAATACAGGTAAAATTTCTTTGAATTTTTCGACCAGTAATAGCTTCTAATTCATCTAATATTAATTTTTCATTCTTTCCCATTTGAACTTGATATTCTGATCCTTGTGATTCTATATTATGAATAAAGTTTTCTCTATATGATTGTCTTGCCTCTGGAGTTCTGCAATATAAATCACCAAAATGCAAAATCTGAGTATCTATTTTTTTCTTCTTTATATCTTCAATTTTTGAAGGGTGATCTACACCATATCGATCTATACATGTTTGCTTAAATTTTTCTTTGAGCTCATCTGAATGTAATGGATTTATCACTCCATATTTTTTCATCATACCACTTTCTTTTACATCATCCAACATCAATATATTTTCAACACCAAAATTTTTCTTACATGTATCTCTCATCTTTTCTTGTATTTTCTTATTTTTAACTGCGCATGATGGTCCACAAAATTCATTATATGCTTCTGATAAATCTCTATTAAATTTCTTCTTTTTCCCGCATTCCGGGCAGATATCTTCATTCTCTTTTTTCAAATAAGTATCATAATATTGCTGAAGAGTAAGATTATGTATTTTTTGGATGTGATGACCGATCCTCTTCAATTCTATATTACAAATTTCACATTTCATAATTTTGCGTTTAACATCATTGAAGCTAAATAGACTTCTAGTGTTGATTTAGTTGCTCCGCTAGTAGATTCTCTATACTTAGCTTCGCCCTTCTGAATGATATCGAATAAAATTTCATCTTTCAATTTCTTATTATCAGATAGCGGTCCTAATAATTCGCGTAGTAGAGTTTCGGCTCCATGCGCAGCTATTGCCCACGTATCAAATTCACCAAGTCTCTGTCCACCACCAGCAGATGCACCAGCTGTAGGCTGAGATGTACCAGTTGCATACTTGCCAATAGATCTAGCATTAATCTTATATTCTGCCTGCTGTTCCAGCTTCTTATAATAGAGATATCCTATTGCGACAGGATTTTTTGTCATCGTATTATATTCAGGAAGTTTTAAATTATATGCTGATTTAAGTCCGGCCATTTTTAAAGTCTTAGATATCATTTCCTTACTAGGTACTTGGAATGGCGGAACTATAATAGGAAGTATATACCCAGATGATTGAATCTTCTTGATATAATCAGAATATTGTTTATCTGATAGTGATGAAAATGATCGAACTATACTTCTTGATAATGATTTATCTTTCGTTGCATCCATAGAGGTATAAATATTAGCAACCAATTTCATTGCTTTTTCAGTTTTAACTGGACCCATAGCAACTAATTGTTTGGCTAAAAACTTAGCAATTAAACCAGTATACATTTCATAAATCGTGCCAGGATTCATGCGGTTGATTACCGCAACAGGATTTAGAATAATGTCTATCGGTTCACCCCACGGAGTAACAGGCATATTTTCAACTTTCTCAACTAAAGTAATAACACCTTTTCCACCATGACTATTAGCAAGCTTATCACCAACAATAGATACATCGTACCGTTCTATTTTAAATACAACTCGTATACCAGAAAATGGTGTTTTAGAACCATGTTCATTTGTTAAGAATCTTTCTGGGAAAGGACCTTTCATCTCTTCCCATTTTCTTTTGAAGTTTTCAAATGCAGGTATTAGAACAGGGAATTTCTTAATAGATATATTTGGATAAACTTCTATTGCAATAATCTTGCCACCAGGTGATCTTTTAACCTGCTGACCTTCTATTAATTCTTCCTCTTCTATACCTAACAACTCTTCAACTTCTTTAGATGATCTAACGATTAAAACATCGCCTTTTTTAGTAAGGTCACCTTCTTTAGCAATTTGTTTGATGGTAGAGGTTGCTTTAATATCTATTGTTATTTCTTCATATGAAGTAGAAGTATATTTTTGACTTGCTACTCTATCAGAAATAATATAACCATCTTCAAATGCGTACCCTTTCCATCCCATTATAGCTGTTAAAAGATTACATCCAACTGAAATAACACCATCTTTAATATGTTTTCCTTCAGCAAGAATTTGACCAGCTTTTACCCTTTGACTATCTTTAACAACCGAAGTGAAATAATTTAAAGAACTCTTACCCTGAGCAGATCTTAATATTTTAGTATCTAATGGAACTACATGGTTTTTACCCTTTGCATCTTTAACATACACTGCATTTCCACTCTGTCTAATAATCTCACCATCAACAGGAGATTTCTTAACATAAGAATCAGTAAGCATTGAGGTCATTACTGTTTCAAATCCAGTTTGCACAAGTGGTTGTTCAGCACCTAATACAGGAATAGCTTGTTTTGTTTGAGATGCTTGCAACATAACTCGGCAACCATCATCAGAAGATACAAATGGAACACACGCTGAAGATGGACTTAGGCAAGATGACTTTATATCTTTATCTTCAAATTTTCCAAATGAACCTCTAGAACTTCCCATAGCAGCATCGATTGTCAACTGATTAATTACACCGATAGTTCCATTTTCTGGAGTGTCCATCGGGTCGAAATTACCATAATAACTATCGTTAATATTTCTAGCGGATTTAATAACACTATGATCATCAGCTAAACCACCAGGACCAATAGGAGTAACTCTGGTTAAACTAGACAGCTCTTCATACGGATTAATATTTTCAAGAGATCTAATCATCTTACTACTATTAACGATATTACTAACTATCTGCTTAGTATCACAATAATATTGAGCATCTTCGTCACCATGTTCTTTCTTCTGTCTATACTCATTATATGAACCAAGAATCAATTTCTGAATCTGATAATTGAATATTTCAGAGCTTCTGATTCTTTGTTTACTGATATCATTTCTATTGTATATAAGATTATTTGCTAGTCCCTTACAAATATAATAAATACAACCAGAAAATGTAGTTGGGAGCAATTTGGTTTTTAGAATCTGAACGGCAATAGGTTCCATAATATTATCTAATACAGTATCTATCTGGAATATACAATTTCTATTATCAGTCTGTTTAATAAGGAGATTATGAATTGCTTCTTTTGAAGTTAAAGATGCTGTATCAAATATACCTTTCATCTCATATAATGAATTTATCAAAATCCTAGCTTCTGGAGTTGTGAAAGTAAATATCATAAATTTACCATCAGTCATCTCATATACTTTCAGATTTTTATCTTCTGGTTTTGCATCAACTATGCTAGTTTGAATTCCGAACAACTTACATGTTTCATAAAAACCAATAGCATAAGACAATACCAAGAAGGTGGGTAATTCATATCCTGCTATATAGGTATTGAAATAAGATTTATGTTTTGTTAATTTATGGTGTGTCGCTACAGTAGAAAACATAGTTTCTAGTTTAGCTTCTGTTGGTTTAATAAAGAAAATTGGATCAATTATGATCTGAAAGATCAAATATTTCTTTGATCCATTAATCATGAAGGTTCCATCATCTTGAATTTCTGGAAGATCTATAACTACTTCATGATTTTTCTTTTTCTCATCCTGCATAGTGATAGAATATCTAACGGTCTTTGTTGGTTCAAGATCACCAGGATCTACAGCAAGAGATTCTTTCTTAAATTTAACAACCTTCAAAGGAAACGTCTTCTTGGTCTCTAGTAGTTTAAAAGATCTGAGTAGATCAGATTCAAAGGATTTTGTAAAGTCGACTTTCCTTTTACTTAAAATCTTACTAGGATTCTTATTCTCATTAACAGAATTCATACTAACTTTACTAAATACAGCATCTCTGGATTCATTTTTAAAAGTATCATCTTCAAGAATAGATTGTGATAATTCAGTCTTTATACTCTTTATAGTAGATGTATAATTTTCTGGTTTAATATTATCTGTGATATTATCAGATCTCTTTTTATCTCTAGTAATACTAAAAAGCGTTGATGCTATTGTTAATTTATTAGCATCATCTGGATGAACTGCTGCCTGAGAAGTAATAGCAACTTGTTCATCTTCTGGCATCCTTTGAACATAAGATTTGATCGCCTTCTGCATTTTTAAATTTACTATAGGTGCAATTTCCTGTCCCTGTCCTAACGATTCTTGATCATGATTACCCTGAACAGTATTCACAACATTCTTTGAAAAATCTGTTATCTTTTCATCATCTTGAGTAGACTGATCAGTTAACATTATAGACTTCAAACTTTTAAATACGGTAAATAATCTAGAAGAGGATATACTGCCATCTGGTTTTGATAACAAAGTATACTTTACGGTCCCCTCTGATTGAATCCCCAGCATCACATAATCGAAAGGTATCCCTTCTTTAGAATTGAACATTGCATATAATGCAGTAGCCCGTCTGTTCCAAATAGAATCAGCTATGGGTTGATTTAAATCCACATAATAGAGCAAAACATTTTTTCTATTAGGATATTCTGCTTTAACAGAATTTAGATATGAAAAAATTTTCGAAAGTATTATGGATCTTCTGTAATTCCCTTTTTTAAACTTAGCATCTAACAATTGAAGAAAAACAGAAACATCAATAAAAAGATTGGTGATAAATGATTTATTTATTCTTATCGGAGAAATCTTATTTGAATAAAATTGCGATAGTGTTTTTGGGTTGGGTACTATTCTGGGTAATATAGAAGGAAGAACCGTTCCATAACGAACAAACCTTTTTGGTATCTGCATTTTTGGATACGCTAAAGAAAAAGATGTATTTTCAGGATAAAAAATAATGTTATAAAATTCATCATTTAAATCTTTTGTAATAGCTAGACTATTAGTATAGAACGGGTACAATCGAAGTTTCTTCAAATCAATCATAATAAATCCTTACGATGTAAGTACTTTGTTTTTTCTGTGTTTATCAATAAATCTCAGAATTGATGCTTTATCTTCTGATGGATCTACTGGTTCACCAGCAGAAATATTTAATTCTTCCTCTGGTTGCTTCTCAAGATCTTCTTCCTTTGAAGATAACTGTTTTAATATAGAAGTGATTTTAACTGGATCAAAGTGCTTTTGATCTTTGTTATATATACTCATATATTTAATCAATCCATCTTTTTCAATTGCTAAAAGAACATTATCAAATGGAAATGCCCCTTCTCCTACCTTTGCAATCATAGCTAATACAACTGATCTTCTCTGTATTAATTGCTCTGGTATATCTTTTGATACATCCGCATGATATATCAATATACTATTATATCCACCAAACTTTTTCGATTCTGTTAAATAGGTAATAATTTTAGATAATACTACTGGTCTACTATACACTGATTTTCCATATTGCTCATCTAATTTTGTGAAAAATAAACCAGTATCAATAAACGTATTTGAATTATCCGGTCTTGTGATTGGAATTAAACCGAGAGATTTCTTATAAGGCATAAGATCACTAGCTGTCACTATGATCCTAGGCATCACTGATGGAATAATAGAAACTTTTTTAGCATACTGTCTTCTGATGTTTAATTTAGGATACGTTGATAAAAAATCACTATTCTCAGATACGAAAATTATGTTGTATGGTTTCGGTTCATTGTTCGGAATAGATATCTGATTAGTTGCATATGGAAACAACTTCATCTTCATTACATTTAACATAGCACACTCCCTTTAAATTTTGTTCTCAATTTAGAAGTTTCCTGTGATAAGTTTCTCTAGTATTGTTTCATCTCCAGGTCTAGTATAAACTAATCCAGTGGTAATAGATTGTTTCGGATTTTCAAAAGCGAATGATTGTAACCATGATTCCATTCCTGGTATAGATTTCAATGATTTAACTATCGGATCATAGTTCTTATTTAACCTAGCAGGATATGACGGATTCCCCTTATCTCTCAATAGATTAGAAGCAAGAATTTCAAAGTGAATCATGTCAGCTCTCTTATTCAAATCAGTATAAATATCGTATAATTTCATACAGAAGTGATCAGCATTTCTCCAAGGTGTCTTACCAGAAAATGTAGCATTAATAATCTTAATCTTTTCCGAGAATACCTGTGGTGTTGGTAAGCAATCAAATACAACTGATCCCTTTTTGAATTTAATTGATATTATACCATTATGCTCTAGAAATACTTTATCTCTTAGATCTATAGCAATTTTATTATCAATAGTAGCATCAGCTGTAAATGATAAATATTTAATTCTGAAGAAAGCATAATTTAAAGATAGTGTATCTTTTGTTTGCATTATATCTGCATGCGGATCTTCATACTCAGAAATATCTATTGTTATTTCACCATCGGTTTCAGCTACCAGTTTGGATTCTTTTTGAACGAAAGATTTTAATAGGTAATGTTTTTCTGCATCAGGAATAATTCTAGATAATTCATTTATAATATCTACCGTCTTAATACTAACAGAACCGCCAGTATGGAATGTTCTCATAATAGTCTGAGTCAAACACTCACCGCATATCTCACCAGCAAGTATCCCAACATATTTGGTTCTATTTCTTAATAACAAGTTACCATAGCATGTTAAACAAATATCTTTAGAAAGACAATAAAGCGGCGACCTAAGTGATACAACCTTACCTATATACTTATTATCAAACGGAACTATTTTGCCGTCTGGATCAACTAAATATCTCCCCGATAATCTCTTAGCTATATCAGGAGTAACTTTCACAGTGAGATATCTTTTAGTCTTACAATCTTTAACTCTTGGATCTGCTTCCACTCTCTGTAATGCAAATACTAATTGTCTGGATAAATATCCAGTATCAGATGTATTAATAACTCTATCTATAATACCTTGTCTAGATCCATATCCACTCTGGAAGAAATCTTCACTATTAAATCCATCAGAGAATGAAGATGATAATACTCTAGGTCCAGAAGGTCCAGTAATTATACCTTTAGCTACAAGAATCTGAGACGCCTGTCCATATCCTTTTAAACCACCAGCTTTACCCATTAGACCTAAATTAGTATTTTTGGTTTCTAAATATGTTCTTAAAGCTTTTTGAATCTTATTTAAAATAATCTGAGCCTTCTCTGGATTTGACTCTTTTTTTAATTCTTCTTTGAGTGCTAAAACATCAGCCGGTATATCCATCAAATCATCTAATGAGAGTGTTGGTGCCATGATAGTATAGTATTTCATACCCAGATTAATCATATCATTTATGAAAGTAACATAAATCTGCTTATCAACATGTCCATATAACTTATATGCTTGCTCAGCTAAATTTGCTACATCGTCCTTTGATATTGGTTTATTAATATTCATTTTCTTAGTAGGCATTATTTTATTAAAAATAACTCTTCCTACTGTAGTTACTTCACCATCATATCTAATAATATCAAGAGGATGAAGTGTTTGTAATTCATCGTCTGATTTCATAACTTTAGGAGCATTCTTAAATGGTGAATCTTGTGTTAAAGCATAAATTCCGATTACCATATCTTTACTGAAATCATCTGATAAAGCATTCATTGAATCCTTTGATTCAGATGAAATCATTTTATCTCTAGCTTCGTCGATAGCTTCTTTAGTTACAGGAACATAAATAGCCATTGCATCACCATCAAAATCTGCATTGAATGCTGCACATTTAGCCACCGATAATTGAATCGTTTCTCCTTCCGTCATGACCGGTTTGAATCCTTGAACCGATTCACAATGCAGAGCAGGATCTCGTTTAGCTATTACTACTTTACCTATAATAGCTCTTGATACAGATGCTTTAATTACTTCTTCTAATTCCAGAGGAATCTTGTATCCATTATGAATACTTGTTAATACAGATTTAAGAGCAGGAATTGAAAGTGTTGATACTGGATCCCACATTTTTAATAGTTCTGCTAATTTTTCTCTATTAACATTTTTACTATTATATAGGTCATATAAAACAAATGGTTCATATAATTTAACCAGAGCTTTGAAAGGAATTCCTATCTCATCCACCTTTATTTTACCTGCACCGCCAGTAATTACAGCGCGTCCTGTAAAGTCCGCTCTTTTGCCCAAAATGCTCTGTCTGATCATACCTTCTTTTTTAGAAACTTTCGAAATTAAAAATTCATATAGATCATCTACAAGTTCCTGCATTTTCTGAGATAATATATCATACATCGGACCACTAAAAACTGATAACGATTGTATCTGCAGCGACTGTCTCATTATTTTGAAATAATAATCATTAACGGGTGGTGTTCTAAAACCACCATGTATTTCATCGACTTCTTGATCTCTAAATCCTGCAGGCATCACAATACATTTATCGATAAAAGCTAAACCCTTTTTATGATATGCTAGAGCCATATTCTTTAGATCTATTCGAAACTGATCCTCTTCTACTCGAGCTAGCATCTTTTCAAAATTTTTCATTACTGCATTCAAACTGTTTATTTCACCAGCTTTATCTTCTATTAAGAGACCAGTCTTATCCATTTTATAAGCTGCTTTTCTTGTGATGGCTAAAATTATTTTCTTATTCAATCTCTCTATAGGTTTAACTAATGCAGGATGCAAAACTTTGCAATGCAAATCTATAAAAGAGAAATTTCGTTTTCTCTCAATTGATTCTTTAGAACCAAAAATAATTTCTGAAAATAGACCGTCCGGGTGAAAAGCTGCTGATTTACCGACATTAAATTCAGTTGACGTAACGGGTTTCATGTTAGCAGTCACCCTATCAAGTTCCATTAAATAAATCATATAACTCCTATGCCCCTTTCTGTGGATGCAATATCTGTTTTGCCGGCATCATAGATTGTCCTGCGGGTGTCTTTGTTTGTCTTTTCTTTAACTTGTTATTATAAGAAGATAATTTCATAACTTCTTTATTTCTTCTATCTAATAAATATGAAAGTTTTGTTTGTACAGCGGGATTTGGCATTGCTGGATTTACTGATTTTTGCAGCTGGTGTATGGATATTGTTAGTTGCTGTATTTTACATCGGGAAGTACAAACAGATACTTGTTGCTGATAGTTCGGACCATTTTTAAACGATCTCCGGCATCTTTCAGAACACTGATCAAAATTATCTTGGGTATTTGCCACTGCCTCAAATACGCTAACTTCGTTTAATGTTTCCATAATGATATTAATCCCTTTGTATTTTGTTCTATTTTATTAATCATGAATCAAAATATTTTCAATAGATCAGTTCTTGAATGGATGAAACTACTATATATATAGCATAAAAGGAGATAGTATGATAAAATTTAAAGAAACAGGCAAGAGAAAATATAAGCTTTTTCAATTGGAAACAGTTGGTGAAGCAGCGCAAGAAACATTGATTTGCAATTTGGATCTAGTATTCTCCCCCATCTCGAATAAGTTTTTCAGGTTAACAGAATTTGTTGAAGATTGCAGTGAAAAATTAGGATCAGAATTTGATACATGGTTTATCGCCCTTATTACTGATTACAGAAAATCTAATTTTGATTATCAAGTAATCAAAAGAAATATTCCTATGCTAAAGGAAATGTGTAATAAGTATCTCGAAAAGATCAATATCAATTTTGAAGATTATATAAATAAATCGAAAGCTTCGAAGAACAGTATATTCTTTGATGCAACGGAAATTAAGAAAATTATACAGGTATCAAATTACCTGAAATTGTATTTCATTATCGCTCAAGATACTGAAATGAAATTGGTGAATAAGTTTCATAAAGAAGCTTATAATAAATTGATCGAAGATATCAATAACAATAATACAATCTATAAATTATTCAAAATCGTCAGTTCAAAGACGTATGAGTATAATTATACTGACAAGTATATGTGGGATTACATTAAAACGATTTATTGTAAGACTACAGATATGCACGTCTTCTCAATTTTTAACTTTTTGATGAATAATATTTTGGTTACATGCAGTACGACACAGAATCCTATTCCGTATCTTATTAGTGTGATCGATGAATCAATTAAATGGATATTGAAGAATATCTATAAGGATGCGATTATATATTCTGATACTATTAGTACTCAGGATGTATATACGATCCAGGGTAAAGATAATTTACAGAGTTATGCTCATAATGATACTGTAGGTAAGCTTCTGGTCATAAGTTATAACGAATTAGACAAATCAGGAATTGATAAGCTGGAAAGATTTAAAGTTACCCTGAGCGGTCTGAAAGAAATATCGTTATTCTCAAATTATATTACGTATCCAGTATTGAGTAAGGTTCTAGATATTCCGTACAGGCATTTCTTAACCTTGTCAGTATCGAATTCGTATCTGCTAAATCTCTTAGTATTTAATCTGCTTCCAGATGAATTCAAGAAGAAGTATCCTATATTAACGAAGATGTTGTTATACTATAATAAGCAAAAACCTATTCTGAAGACGACATATAAAGTTAAGGCAATTGATGTATTCACGGAAACTTCGGGTACGTTCTTAAGTTTCAAAAATTACGATACGCCATATGATTTTTATAGCTCAGTATGCGGTAAGATTAGTCGGAATACATATTCATCATTTATTAACGAGCAAGAAATATTAAATTTCCCGTTGGCAAAATTGGAAGTTGACATTATTAAGTTCTATAATGATTACTTTGATAATCGAATGGATCCTCTGTTTGATGAACTCAGAGTCAAAATAGATAAAATGTTGTAAAAGTAAGGTGGTGTAGGAGGTTAAACTTCTGCACCACCTTTCTCACATCATGAAAAAATTAAAAGGAGTTTGCTTTCAAATTATGAAAAGAAAAGATTATATTGATTGGGATACTACGTTCATAGGAATGGCTATCTTAATCTCACTTAGATCGAAAGATCCAAGTACTAGACATGGTGCAGTAATTGTAGATCAAAACAATCGAGTTGTGTCACTTGGCTATAATGGGTTTGCAAGGGGCGTATCCGATGATATTTTCCCATGGACAAGTCCTGAAAAGTATGACTATGTTGCTCATGCAGAAAGTAACGCGATTGATAATTCGAGTGTACCTCTCACTAATTGTAAACTTTATTTATGGTCAGAAAAAGGTTATCTTCCATGCTCGCAATGTGCAGTTAGAATGATTCAAAGAGGAATTTCGGAAGTTATTATAGCTACTCAGATATCAGAAAATACACAAACATATAACTGGGAACCAACTAGAAAAATGTTTGAAGCAACTGGTATAAAAGTAAGAATATTGGAACATCCATTTACAGCAATTAATAACGTAATAAAAGAATTTGGAAAAGCGGCAGAAACAGTAGTTAAAATAAAAGGAGATAGAGAATGAAGAAAGTATTAGTTATTGGTGCAGCAGTATGTCTAATGTCGGGAATTGTAATGGCACAGCAACCTCCAGCAGCTCCTATGGTTCATAAGTTTAATGAAAATATTCAGATCAAATCTGATAGTGACAAGCTTATGGCAATTGTAGATGTTGATGGTAAGGTTACTCTTACTGCCGGTTCAAGTTATGACGAAGTAATCAATATTTTGATCGTTCGAATGATCAAGCAAAATGGTCAGGCACTTGAGCAGATTCAGATAATGGGTAAACTAATTGATGATGCAAAGGCAAGAGCTAATGCAACTACCACAAAGGCAGCTGAAATATTCCAAATTTGGAATCCTCCTCAGACTAAAGAAGAACCGAAAAAAGTAGTAGAAGCTGTCAAAACTGTAAAAGAAACTCCAACTCCCGTAGGTAATAGGGGAACAGAAAACTCATTTTGGCAAAAACTGACAGGTAAATAAAATGGCAAAAGATACTATGAGTAGAGTAAAAAATACCAAGCAGTTTGATGAAACTTTTGATACAATGAAAAAAGCTAAAAAAGATAAATCGGTGAAATCAGAAGTTGTTAAGAAAACTGATTATGGTATTGGTGTTCGATATCATTATAAGTAAAGGTAATAACTTAGATATCGGTGGTGGATTTCTACTAAATATTTTAGAACAAATCTAAAAGGTAAATATGATACAAGAATATATATGTAAACTATGTTCTAAAAAATTTAAGAACAATGGATTTGGTAAACATATTATAGGAATTCACCATATATCTATCAATAATTATTATAATCAATTTATTAGAAAAAATGAAGATGAAGGAAAATGTGAAGTTTGTAAAAAACCAACTACATTTTATTCATTACCCGCAGGTTATCATAAATGCTGCTCTCGTAAATGCTCAGAGATCAGAACTAGAAAAGCAAGAGAAAAAACATGTTTCAAAAACTTTAATGGTCCTTCGCCATATAGTTCTGATTTAGTTAGACAAAAAGGAATAAATACATCAATATTAAGATTTGGTTCGAAACATGCTTTGCAAAATAAAACAATTATTAAAAGAAGAGAAGATAAATATTTTAAATTACATGGTGTAAAAAACCCATTTCAAAATTCAGAAGTTCAAGAAAAAAGAAGAATAACTTGTAATAAAAATTTAGGAACTGATTGGCCGATGCAGAATCTTGATGTTTTTCTTAAACGAGAAAAAGGTTATTTTAAAAGAAAAGAATTTATATTTCCTAGCGGAAATATAATAATTGTGCAAGGAGAAGAACCACAATTTTTAAAACATATAATAACACAAAACATCATTCAAGAAAATGAAATACAAAAAGGTCTGAAATTTCAATATCTTACTTCAGATGGAAAAATAAAAAATTATTTTTCAGATTTTTTAATTAAACATCTAAATTTAATAGTAGAAATTAAATCTAGTTATATTTTATCTAAATATGAAAAATATATGAAAGAGAAAGAAGATTGTGTTAAACGAAATGGTTATAATTTTATTTTAATTATTGATCAAAAATATGAAGAATTTGATAAACTAATTCAAAAATTACAGGAAACTAACTAATGCATATATGTCTAGAAGGACCAAATGGCGGCGGAAAAACAACAATCTTAAAAAATCTTGCAAAAAAAGGATATAGAACATTATCAAGTCCTAACGGAACATCACTTGCTCAATATCTTAGACCAGCATGTAGAGGAACAGATGAATGGACAAATTTGTCTGATATGGTAAAATTTCTTTTATTTTCCGCAGCTAGATGTGATGAATTTGATAAATTAGTTAAAAATCAAAAAGAAACAATTGTATGTGACAGGTGGCATTTTTCAACTTGGGTATATCAAGTTAGATTAGGAAATATACCAGAAAAATTATATGAAATGACTATACATCCAGAAGAAAAAATATCAAAAGTAATTATTCTTACTGGTGATCCGCAAACTCTTATTAATAGAGTAATATTGGAACGAGAAAAGAATCCTACTCATGGTGTTTGTACTTGGACAAAAGAAAAAGAAACCATGACTCGTATTAATGAAATATACAATAATGAACTTCCTGTATATTTAACAAATAAAAATATAAATATATCAATGATAGATACTACTGATCGTTCAATTGATCAAGTTCAATGTTTAGTAGAATCAGTAATCAATCTAGGTAAATAGACGGGTAAAAGGCACCATGATTATCGAAAGATAATCATGGTGCCTTCCCACACGAAAAATTTTTACATTTTTCCTACTGGTTCATGCTGTAATGGATGTGGTATTACTGCATTCACCATTCTATCGGGAGTAGAAAGTACATTCTTTATTGCAGGTTTAACTGAGTGCACAACTCTACTGGCTCCTGATCCTAATGCACCAGCTACTTTCTTTCCGCCAATCATACCACCAACCATTCCTAATGGTCCTAATGGAGCACCAGCTATAGCACCACCTATTGTTCCAGCTACATTAGCTATCGGTCTAATAATACCTATTTCATTAACAACTTTACTTACTATTTGATAGCCATTAATTCTCATATTATTTAATCTCTGGTTTTACTTGCTTATTTCTAATACCATAACCCTGACCTTTAAATCTCCATCTAGCAAGTAAGGTTCCAACAGCAGCACCAACAGTTAATCCAGCAAGAGCCCAAACCCCGCCATTGATTCTTATAATTTTTTTAGCAGTTTCTGGGTTTGGAACACCTCTAGCCAATAACTTATTAACAAGTACACCCACTGCAGCACTACCAAGAGCACCGACAGTTGCACCCTTCACACCACCCTTTTCTTGAGCTCTTCTAAGCTGCTGAAAATCTTCTGGTGTTAGTGCTGGCGCATCAACAGCTTCACTTACTAATTGAAATCCATTCATCTTCATATTATATATTTCCTGCCTTTGTTAGTGGAGATGTTTTAAGACCTTTTTCAAAAGCTTTACCTAATCTACTACCAGATCCAACTTTAACATTTCTGTGTAATAAATCGGAAGCTTTACCAGCTATGTTTTTTTGGAAATCTGAAAATCCTTTATGAGTAACACCCATACTTTTTGCAACATTGGCAACGCCTTTACCTGTTACATCAGCTAGATATTTAGCAATTTTACCTTCGCTTAAAATATCACTCACTATTGTATAACCATTCTGCTTCATGTAACATCCCTCAAATTTTTAATTTGTTCTATCTTTTTATTAATAACAGTGGTCTAATTATGGCTAGAAATTTATCTTTATCAAAATGAATTCCAGGACACTTTAATTTTGTATCATTTGAAATCTCATAATGCATCTTTATATTAGATATTGGTATTAAAAACCATTTCATTATTGATGCTATTGCTCTATATCCTAATTGTTGGTATGCTCGTGTATCAGCTGATATATAGTTATAATTTCCCGCCATTGCTATATGGACTGAATTGATATACTCTTCTGATATATCAGGATATTCACAAAAATAAGCTAAAGGTCGAGACATAATTGTCTCATAGTCATTTCCAACTTTCTTACAAACGAAATGATACGGTAAATCAAATTCACTATTAAAAACCCAATTGTAACTTCTGTAGTCTGAAATATTTACTTTCTTATCATCAGTTTTTGATTTTTCATAGTGTTCAAATTGACAAGTTAAATCATGGATAACTATATAATTAAACTTTTTAAAAGCTTTGGGTAAATATACTGGTTTATATGGAACTTGCATTTATATTAATCCTTTATCATTTGTTCCTTACTATCAGGTATCTCCAACGATATGAGTAGGGCAACCTTCTGCTTGAGTATCACCACAATCATAACTATCATCAGTTCTAAAAGCTTGCAGCAAATTAATAAACGTTGTTGGTGCGCCAACTGCAGCTTCTGGATCATGGTAATAAGATGGAAGTGGAATAATACCAAATATCCATGCAAAATGTCTAGCTGCTTTATCTGTAACTCTAGATGCGTTCAAATATTCACATGAAAAGGTATCAGGAGAACCTGTTATTAATGTAGTTGGTGGAAAATAAAATATATACGCCACCCAATGACCCACTGAATAATCTCCAATTCTTGCTTGAAATCCTGCCATTGTTATTGTCTCCTCAATGCTGTGGAACTAAAGCAGCGATAGTTGCAATCAATGTATTAAGTCCCAATGTTGGTATAACCACTTTAGCTAAATTAGTAGCTTTCGGTTTAGCTGCCCCAGATGAAATCTGTACAGAAACTATAGTACCAGAGTACAATGCTATACTACCCTTAACTTCAAAATTACTTCCTGGTGCTGTCATTTTTACCCCACATATATCCAACGTTTATTTAAATACTCGGCTCGAACTAAATTAACAACTAATTTATGAATAGTTGGATCTGTTTTAATAGCATCTGCAACGATCTTATCAAAAGCAGCAATACACGGAGCCATTTTAATTGCTTCTGCAGTCATACCATCAAACATGACCCAAGCTTCACCTTCCGTAACAAAACTGAGTTCTAATCCACCACCCATAAAACACCCCCTTAAACATATTCGTCTTTCAAATCAATAACTATATTTGCAATAGCTTCTATTGTCTGTGGACCAGTAGCAAGAACCAATAATATATCTTCTATGGATGCAGCCTTGGTTTTAGATCCTTGCGTCCCTTCTATATGATTAGCTATTGCTAATGCCATAGCAGCGACTCCTTCTGATTCTGTCATATATGCCATAACACCACCTATATTTTCTTTATAAAAGCTAATACATAAAATTGAGGTCTATTTTCATGTGCTGTTCCAGATCCTTGAGATGTTACAGTAACACTGTGTGTATGATCTGTGACGGGATTTATAGTAACTGTATGACCGTGTGATCCTGCAGAATTTATACTTACACTATGACTATGATCACCAGCACTACTAGTATTAGCATCAGTAATATCAGCAATCGACAATGGAGTAGAACCATCCCTCGTTGTACTTCCATACGGTTGTCGATATCCATGACTATGACTTCCGGTACTATTAGTACTACCAGAGTGACTATGATTTCCATTTGATGTTGCACTACCTGTTGGCGTATGTGCTCCTCCTGCACCAGTTGTTCCGCCACCACCATGATTATGCGCGGCCATTTCTGCAATTGATAATGCATGTGTTGCTGATCCACCAGTATTTCCTATTGTATTATAATCAACAGTACTTGGATCATAACCAGCTATAAATTGTCCCTTTAAATTAGGAGTTCCATTATTTCCATTGCACAATGCCCACCCAGTATTAACTCCAACTCCGAGTCCGGTAGCATCAAATTCAGAAAGAGTTACAGAACCATGATACATTATAATTCCACCAGAAGGAACTGAAAACGCTGAAAAATTAGCTACAATATTTCTAGGTTGATCCATTGTAATTGATAAAGGGTTTGTGATTTCACTCCCTGATGGTACATCTTCAGACCAGTAACTAAATTGCTGTCCCGCCCCTGCTGTAGCAGTTAAAGATACCACAGTTCCAGAATCATACCAACCAGCAGCGCCAGTTACTGATCCAGAGCCAATTTCGGAAACATTTAAATAATATTGCGTTTTCCATGTCCATGTTATAGTTGATTCTTGAGTAATTGTAAATGCACCAGTGCTGTTTGTAACACCTGTAGCTGGTACATCACCAGTACCAACCCAACCAGTCAACACATATCTAATTCCTGCAGCACCTGATACAGGTGAACCAGATACTTGACAGGTAACACTAGTTCCAACTTCATAAAAATTATCATATGTTGGTGGTGTAGGAGTACCATACGGACTAGTTACCCGGAGCTTAACAGGATCAGATAAAAATGTACAACTGACAACACGATTTTGATTCATAATAATTGTCAGCGGATTAATGTATAATGAATCAATTGGAACATCCCCTGTCCATGTAACAAAACTATATCCAGCATCAGGAATAGCTGTAAGAACAACTGCTTCATTAGAAGGATGCGGTCCTGAAATCCCATCAATTATTCCATTAGCAGGCATTATATTATCTCCAAATTAAATGTTGATATTACAGTTGCAGATGTTGATAAAACCGAAGTAATATCAGTATATACTGAACTAGTAACTTTTAACTGTATTACATAAGAACCGGAATCACTAAACTCTATCAACGTAGATAAATTCCATTGTGTCGGAACTGAAATATTACTATACTCTATAAATGAAACATTTCCAGGTGTCGGTTTCTTAAGTATAGACCATTCATATGTAAACTCGGTCATATTCATATTTCCACCAGAAATAACAGAATCTAAATAATACTGTTTATTAGAATAAATATTAGAATCTGGAGTTCCACTAGATGAACTAGAACTAGACGAACCAGAATATGGTTCAAAATTTGAAAATACTATTGTTGGTGGTTTTTGAGAAAGTTCTTCTGGATCCATTAATCCTAACATTAAATCTGTTATTTTAGAACCCATGGTAGCTGCTATTTGAGCTTCTTGCTGCTCATAATCAGGAATGGTTTTCTGTAAATATTCATGAGTCAATTTCTTTAAATCATTTTCCTTTTCTTTCAATCCCTGCACCGGATCTTTATTCATTTTGGTTGGATCAGCATTATTGATATAAAGAGCTTTTATCATATCTAACATGTAGCTTGTTGGTGGTGTTGACATTTATTATTCCTTATGAAAAATCAATAAATCCATTATTTGTTTTCGGGTTGCCTAATACAATTCTCATTGCTTCTCGTTGATGTGGTGCAAATATATAATTCATTATATTTGGATCTGTAATAGACATTCCTATTGGTACATTAGATAAAAACTCTTGCATCTTCCACATATTCATACACGGTATAGCAGCGGTTGTACAATCGGTCAAATATTTAGCATATCCACCAACCAAAGATCCAGATATATCATATATTGCAGCTCTCCCAGTTCCACCCCACTGGTTATCTACATATTCTTCATTATTAATTTGATCATCTGCAGGTACGTTAGATCCAGTCCACATTGCATATCTACAGTATGGGTTTTTTGTATACAAATTAACACCTGGTCCAGTAGTTAATGATAATTTATCAGATGGTACCCCACATTGATTTAATAAAAACATTATAAGATCTCTTATCCAAACATAATCAGGAAGTATAGGCGTATCTGAATAATATTTAGTTCCTAGATTCAATATATAATTAACCCCACTAGATTGTATATGCTGAACCACTTTTTTAACATAATCACCCTGTATAGTATCATTCCAATTTAGTGCAGTATATGGATAAGGTAAATGAGTCAAAAATGGATCATTCGGACTTCCATTAAAATCAAATATCGTGGGTATTATTGTCATATTATATTGACTAGCTTGAATACAAATAGCATCTAAATTTTTCCACCATTTAGTATTCTCATCAATCACCCACTCAGTAGGATTTCTATAATTATCATACACTGGAATTGAAAGCGGATCTAAAAATTGATTATCTATTGGAACTGGTTCCAAATCTTTAAATAAATAGAATCCAGTGTATGTTCCATAAGATTTATCTACTAACGGAATAACTTTATCTCTATAGACATCTTTCAGATGTAATAAATTCATATGACCAACACCAACAAATCTTTGTATTTTAATAACAGCAGGCGTTGGAGGCGGACGCGGTACTGGAGACGTAACAACTGAAGGAGATGATGCTGAAGTTGGAACTGGAGCAGGATTAGGAATTCGACCAGATCCAGCTTGTGGTTCTGGTGATGGATTAGATCCAAATGTTAGAGCATATGGATCACCTAATTCTGGCGGTATTTTAAATGATGTCATGGCGATTCTATATCTCCTTCAGGTATTGGCGGAATAGGTGAATCTTGTGGATTTGGCTGAATATCCAATAGTCCTATCGGTTCTGCAGGTATAGCTGAAGTGGCCAAAGATGCAATAGTAATAGAGAATGCAGAGAATGCAGATGCAGAAAAATTCTGTATATCTGTAATTGCTCCCTGTATTCTAATAATTCCTTCAGAATGCAAATCTAAAACACCATCTCCAGTAACTCTTGCATTTGCAAATCCTCTAACATGTGTCGATGTAGAAGTCATCCTCATTGTTGCACCAGATGCACATTCCATTCTTGATCCAGCACAATGAGTTATTGTTGATGCAGCTGTATCTGCTATTTGTGATAACGCGGTTCTCTTATCATGGGACATTGAAAACCTATCAAAGGAATCTGCTTTCTGGTAATATGCATCCTCAGCTTTAATATCCATTGTCCCGCCAGATGTTCTGTAATAATTAGTTCCGACATCAACATGCAATTCTTCACCGGTTTTAATAAACATATTTGTTAATGTTTCTATATGTATATCATTTTGAAAATATACATGCAGCTGATCGATAGCAACACTGTCATTAACATGAAATGTTATAAAATTTCCTCTATAATCTTTAATCAGTAATGTTTCTTCACCTGGAACTTCTTTAATACAAATAAAAGTTTGATTACCCTCTTCTAAAAAAACAGAATCTAAATCACCATCCGGTTCATTCGTCATCATTCGTTTCTTTCCAGTAATCATTACTCGAGCATCTTCTGGATCATCTGAAAATACAATAGACCTACCCTCTTTGGTTTTAATTAAAGTCCATTTTTTCCAATATTCGGCTCCGGTTAAATTTTCCGGAAGAACTTGTCTCTGACCTGCTTCCAATGCTCCAAAATAATACGGATGGTTTGGATCACCATTTTCAAAGAAAACCCAAATCCAAGAACCAGCGGGTGGTATCAAACAACTACCCTGATACCAACCATCCTCAAAAAATGCAGATGGACCCTTAGCTCTATCTTCAATATTCATATCAAAGACATTTCTTCCACCTAAATAATTATTACCGGGATGTGCCCATAAACCATTATCTGTCCACTCTAGAGTTTTAAATTCACCCAATTCCGGCATAAGATCTGGAATACGAACTTTTACTCTACCAAGCTGTTTTTCATCTTTACAATCAATAACTAAAGCTCGATAAAAACCATTCCATTTATTAGATGAACCTCTTTGATTAAGATTAGATCTTTGAATATTATCTATTTGCTGAGACATATAACTTCCTTGGATTCTTATATTAAATTGCTTTATCTATAGTAGCTTCTATAATTGAGTTCACCTTTAAAAATAATTTTTGATTGTACATTTGAAATGATGGCGAGAAATAAGAATTTCCATTAATAGATGCTGATATCATTGTTGATGAGAATCTCATTACATCTTCGAATATGCAAATATTCATTGTACCAAAATTTCTTATCATTATATCTAGAAAACTGTATTTGTTTAATCCGGGTAATACTCCACTTTCTGAAAGTGCCATTATTAAACTATCAACTTTAGAAAGATCATAATTAGAAAAATCCACTTTGATATCTTGTACTTTGATTTTTGCTAAGTGTCCAGCTCTATTTAATGCAGTTTCTTGATCCACTCCAAAAAATGATGCATAAATATATGCAGCAACAATAAATCTAAATTGCGGAATTAAATCAACATACGGACCAGTCAAACTAAAACCATGCTTCTTTGCAAATATTTTTAATAATACCTGAATCATATACTCTGCAAAAGGATCTGCATTTTCTGCCGATATGGAAATACCTGCTGATAGTACCGAACATACATGACTGTATACTACTATAGTATACATATCTCGCATATCGATATTAGAAATTGATTTTCTGCCTATCGCTGATAAATTAATAACACATCTTTTGGTTGTCTTATTATATGCAGCAAATAAAGGATATTTCGGAAGTCTAACCACATCAAAAAATTTCATTCCCGTCTTAACATGATAGTTAACATATTTACTTGTAAAGTGATTTTTTGACTTGGATGCGAATATTTTTACAGTAGATAGAAAAATTTCTTTATCTTCTTCAGGAATCATAAAAGGATCAATAGTACTCTGCGGAAAATCAAATACATTTGGTTTATCATTTAAGAGCGATAATTTTTCTTTGATCATATTTAAATCCTTTTAATTTATTCAGATCTTAAACTATTCATACTCTTAAAATTTAATGTTGAGCTATTCTAGACATAACACCGCCCTGACCAATGATTGCGGTTTTAAGTCTTAAAAACTCATTGGCCATTAAATCATAATTAGCATAATCTTTTTGACGCAACATCATAAGATAAAGCATATTTCCTGCTTCATCTGTGTTTCCTACTGTAATAGTAACATCTGATGCTATAATACCACTGGTTCTAAGTATTGGAGTCCACATATTAGTAAGAAAATCAACATAAATATTTTCTAACATTTTTAGTGAAGGTGATTTAGCATTCTGATATTCTTGTTCTGTTAGTGGACGAATCTTAGTAATTGTAATTTGATTTGTATTAATCAGACCTTCTGGAACTGGTCCGGTAAATGAACCCAATGCCATAACCGTCCAATCAATACCGCCCATTGTTACATCATCCATCTGAAGTTTATCTAGGGCATCTATATACGTCATCGTACTAGATACTTTTTGAATTCGGCCATCGATATTATAAAATACATAATTAGTTTGAACAGGAATATCAGCCTTTAATCCCTTAACTTTTACTTGCATTGATGGTTTTGTTAAGTTATAAACCTTATTGATTTTAACTTGCGTAGACTCTGTTTTTTTATTATAAAGCCTACCACCATAAAAAGATAAGCCAACCAACCCTATTATCGATACTGCCATTATTATTTTTTTCATATTTCTCCTTTAAAACCAAGTACTGCCTGTTAACGAAATCTGACCGCCTACAAGTTTAAGATTATCTGTTGTTCCTAATACATTAGTGTCCCATCTCATAATCGTTCCATTATATGCTACATGACCATTTTGTGGTGTTACTCCCGTGGTAAGATTACCCTGTGTAGTAATTATACTCCCCCAGTTTGAACCAACTGAACTACCAACATTATTAAAA
>Ga0209777_10000547_pt1 | contig 61117 bp, 52 predicted proteins | sample FrelakmetHBP12HB_FD_187147 | JGI IMG/M metagenome (GOLD analysis project Ga0209777, IMG submission 187147) | Freshwater lake sediment microbial communities from the University of Notre Dame, USA, for methane emissions studies -HBP12 HB (SPAdes)... | ecosystem: Environmental > Aquatic >...
TTTGGTGACGACAACCATATCCGCCTTTCCTATGCTACGTCATTGAAGAATATTGAGGAAGGACTGAAGCGAATTAGCAGTGCCGTCAAGAGACTTTCATAAGAGAGTCGTCAAACTCCCTTTTCATATCATCGATGTTAATCCCACAATGAAGCATGCCATCCAGGCATAGAGCTTTCAGGGACAAATAATATCTCCAGAATGGTGACGCCACTTCGCCTGAGATGAGCGATTTTGGAAGAGTTCCAATCCCGGCTGATATGTGAGGCGAAGAATGTCACTAAAGTGCCGAAAATCTAAGGGATTAACGATTGATTGCAGGTGTTCCTTCATGCTATATTAGTTTAGGAGAGATTCAATAGATTTCCAATTTGTCGTGCGAGTTCGGCCCGGCGTCTTCGCAGGGGGAAGGAGAAACCGCATGCGGTATGGCTAAGTGAAGGGCTTGCCATGTCTTGCCTCCCATCGTTGTTTCGCTTGATAGAAGTCGACAGCGATCTCATGACATGATCTTTATCGGTGGTGAATTTTTTGGAAACGTCCATAAAAAGAAAAAAGACGAGGCCCATTTATCTCGGTAAAATCCAGGTCGGCGGAGATGCCCCTGTTGCGGTGCAATCAATGACCTGTACAGACACTAGAGACGTAAGGGCCACCGTGCAGCAGATAAGAAGACTTGAGAGAGCCGGCTGCGAGATCGTTCGGGTGGCTGTTCCGGACAGAGATGCTGCAGCTGCTCTATCTGAAATCAAGAGGCAGATAACCATCCCCCTTATTGCCGACATTCATTTTAATTATCGACTCGCCATTGACGCGATAGGGCGTGGAGTCGATGGGATAAGAATCAATCCAGGGAATATTAGTAAAGAAAAGATTCTGAAGATTGTTGAATCTGCGAAATCACGTGGTACGGTCATCCGTGTCGGCATCAACGCCGGTTCACTCGAAAAGGATTTGTTGAGGAAGTACGGAGGTCCGAGTTCAGCGGCACTGGTTGAGAGCGCTTCGAGAAGCCTTGATGTCCTGGAGGATGCGGGTTTTAAGTCGATAAAATTATCAGTTAAGGCATCGGACGTAACTACAATGGTAGAAGCTTACCGGGAATTATCCGGCAAGACTGATTATCCTCTTCACCTTGGCGTTACGGAAGCGGGAAGCATTATCAATGCTTCCGTCAAGTCTGCGATCGGTATGGGAATCCTACTATATGAAGGAATAGGCGACACTCTCAGGGTCTCGGTAACTGGCGATCCTGTTTCCGAAATTGGCGTGGCCTATGCAATACTCAGGGCCATTGGCATCAGGAGGGTCGGGCCTGATATCATATCCTGTCCCACTTGCGGCCGATGTGAAATAAATCTCTTTAAGCTGACGCGAGAAGTCGAGAACAAACTGGCAGGCATGAAGAGTCACCTCAAAGTCGCCTTGATGGGTTGCGTTGTGAACGGGCCGGGAGAGGCGGCCGAAGCGGACATAGGCATTGCCGGCGGAAAGGGGCAGGGGCTCCTTTTTAAGAAAGGCAGGGTAATAAGAAAGGTTAAAGAAAAGGAATTCGTAACAACGCTTCTGGCTGAAATTGATTCCATGGTTGCCCAAGGAAAGGAGATATAATGCGATATTCGGAGATGTTCTTGCCTACAGTTAGGGAAGTGCCTTCAGATGCGGAGATCATCAGCCATCAGCTTATGATAAGGGCGGGGATGATAAGAAAACTGACGAGCGGTATCTACACCTATCTTCCCTTCGGATACCTGGTCATTCGCAAGCTCGAACAAATCATACGCGAAGAGATGAACAGGGCAGGGGCCCAAGAGGTCTTCATGCCGACGGTACAGCCCCGTGAGCTGTGGGAGGAATCGGGCCGATGGAGCCTTTACGGAAAAGAGCTTCTCCGGTTCAAGGACAGGAACGACAGGGAATGTTGTCTCGGACCGACGCATGAAGAGGTTGTAACCGACCTTGTCAGAAATGAAATCAAGACATACAAGCACCTCCCGACAAATCTCTATCAGATCCAGACGAAGTTCCGCGATGAGATACGGCCGCGGTTCGGGGTCATGAGATGCAGGGAGTTCGGCATGAAGGACGCTTACAGCTTCGATGCCGATGAGGCAGGGGCCGAGGCAAGCTACCAAAAAATGTTCGATGCCTATACGGCGATATTCAGACGATGCGGCCTCGATTTCCGCGCCGTGGAGGCCGATACGGGGAGCATTGGCGGAAGCTTTTCTCACGAGTTCATGGTAATGGCGGAAACGGGCGAAGACGCCCTTGTTTTCTGCAGCAGCTGCGAGTACGCGGCGAATCTCGAGAAAGCGGAGATTGCCAAGCCGGAGATTCGTGCAGTGCCCAAGGAAGACATGGTCCCTCTTGAGATGTTTCACACTCCGAATATGAAAAGTATTGAAGAGGTGTCTTCATTCCTCAACGTGGCTCCTAGGGATATCGTAAAGACGATGATATATACGGCAGACGGCAATCCCGTCGCGGTCCTGGTGAGTGGGGACGAGGAAGTCAACGAGATCAAGGTAAAGAACTATCTGAACTGCGATGTCCTGGAGATGGCGACAGAGGATGTCATCTACGAGGTTACGGGAGCACCGCGAGGGTTTGCGGGAGCGGTCGGAATAAAAGTGAAAATTATAGCCGACTATTCCCTCTTCAACATGAAAAATGTTGTAATGGGTGGGAATAAGGAAGACTATCATGTGAAGAATGTGAACATAGGGAGGGATTTCTCCGTCGCTGCCTTTGCGGATTTGAGGATAGCGAGGGATACGGATTCATGCGCCCGTTGCGGTCGTGCGCTCAAATTTGCCCGTGGCATAGAAGTCGGTCACGTATTCAAGCTAGGCACGAAGTACAGCAAGGCGATGAGAGCTACATTCCTCGACAGCAGCGGCAAGGAGCAGTACATGATGATGGGCTGTTACGGAATAGGCGTAGGGAGAACCGTCGCGGCGGCCATAGAGCAGAACCACGATAAGAACGGCATCATATGGCCCGTGCCGCTCGCCCCTTATCAGGTTATCATTACGCCCGTTAACAACAACGAGGAGAAGATAAAGAGGACATCGGAGGCACTTTACGACTCGCTGCAGAAGAAGGGCATTGAAGCCCTCCTCGATGACAGGGATGAGAGGGCGGGAGTAAAATTCAAGGATGCCGACCTAATCGGTATTCCCCTTCGAATAACCGTGGGGCAGAAGTTGCTGACCGATAACCTCGTGGAAGTCAGGATTAGAAAGACAGGTGAGGTAAAAATCTTCACCGTGGACAGAGCGGAGGATTTTATAATCAATTTCATAAACGAAGGCATTTAAAGCACGTGCTGCGTATCACTGATATACTGGACAAGACCCAGTCCTATCTTTCTGCTCCCGAGCAGGAACTGATAGAGAAGGCATACATCTTTTCTGCCTCTGTTCATCAGGGGCAGGTGCGCCTTTCCGGCGAGCCCTATCTTACGCACCCGGTGGAGGTGGCGGGCATACTAGCCGATATGAAGCTTGACGCTGCAACTATCGTTACGGGCCTGCTCCACGACACTGTGGAGGATACGCTGGCTACACTTCCGCAAATAAAGGAGGCCTTTGGCAAGGAAATCGAGTTTCTTGTTGAGGGATTGTCAAAGATAAGCAGGATCACCTTTGGGAGCAGGGTTGAACACCAAGCAGAAAACTTCAGGAAGATGATCCTGGCGATGTCTTCAGATATCCGGATAATTGTGGTGAGACTGGCGGACAGAGTACATAATATGAGGACTCTGGAGTTTCAACCGCCGGACAGACAGAAATTCATAGCTCAGGAAACGCTCGAATTGTACGCCCCTTTAGCAAACCGTCTCGGTATTAACTGGATGAAAGTCGAATTGGAGGATCTCGCCTTCCGCTATCTCAATCCTGAAGCCCATAGAGAACTGGTCAGCCGTCTGGCGAAGAAGGAACAGGAAAGAGAACAGTATACCAGGGAGGTAAAGGGTATTATCCAAAAGGAAATCGATAAATTCGGACTGAAGGGTGAAGTCGAGGGGAGAGCGAAACATCTGTACAGCATTTACGCAAAGATGGAGGAGCAGCATATTGACCTCAATGAAGTGTACGATTTGATCGCCTTTAGAATCATCCTCGATGCAGACAAGGAAAGCGAATGCTATGAAGCCCTCAGTGTGGTCCATGCCCTCTGGAAACCAGTACCGGGTCGCTTTAAGGATTATATAGCGATGCCAAAGGCAAACGGCTATCGCGCTTTGCACACAACAGTAATCGGCCCTTATGGTGAAAGGGTGGAGATACAGATAAGAAACAGGACTATGCATGAGTGGGCAGAAGCCGGCATAGCCGCGCACTGGCGCTACAAAGAGGGGAGATCATACATAAGCGGGGAAGACGAGCAGATCAAAAAATTGAGGGATCTGCTGGAGGTTCAACAGGAACTTAAGAACCCCAGGGAATTCATGTCCAATCTGAAGATGGCGCTTTTCGCTGATGAAGTTTACGTGTTTACTCCAAAGGGTGATGTTAAGGCCTTTCCGAAAGGGGCAACGCCTATTGATTTTGCATACAGCATTCACACGGATGTGGGAAACCAATGCATCGGTGCCAAGGTTAACAGAAACATAGTGCCCCTGAAGTATGAACTCCAGAACGGCGACACCGTCGAGGTAACTACGCAGACAGGGCATCATCCCAGCAAGGACTGGTTAAAATATGTAGTAACCTCGAGGGCCATATCAAAGATCAGGACCTGGGTAAAAACGGAGGAGAGAAAGAAGAGCATCACCCTGGGTAAAGACCTCCTGGAGAAGGAGTTCAAGAAGCACCATCTCAAATTCACTCAAATAGCGAAGTCCGAAGAAATCAAGAAGGTGTTCGAGGAACATTCCGTTGGTTCACTAGATGATCTGATGGCTATGGTCGGCTATGGGAAGGTATCGGCAAAGAGGCTCGTCAAGCAATTCGTACCAGAGGAGGAAGTCGCACCTGCTGAGATCCCCGTGACAGCGGAGGAAAAAAAGAGGAAAGAGCCTTCTGCCGTTGGCATTTCCATAACGGGCATCGAGGATATCCTAGTCAGGTTTGCAAAATGCTGCAATCCCATTCCAGGAGACGAAATTGTGGGCTATATTTCACGGGGAAGGGGAGTCACCGTTCATACGGTTAATTGTCCGAACGTCGAGGACATGGATGCGGAGAGGATCGTTGATATACAATGGAACATCAAGGAAAAGCAGACATACCCTGTGCACATGCGGGTCGTCTGCAGGGACAAGAAGGGACTGCTAGCTGAAGTGAGTACGGTAATATCTTCTCTGGATATCAATATCAGTCATGCGGAAGTGGAGACTAGGCCGGCAGATATGCAGGCAATATTAAGTTTTGAAATAGACGTCAATGATCTGCACCAGTTTAATCAGGTACTCGCGGCAATCAAAAAGCTAAAAAGCGTTATCTCTGTGGAAAGGGTCAAGACGGCGAAGGTTATCCATTGACACAAGATGCGGATTTCTGTATGAAACGCGAGACTCAAGAGCTGCGTGAAAATGCTGAAATGGAATTCTGACCTATGAGAAGATTGATCATATTATTGGTGCTGATCGTTTTTCCGTTGACCGATGCACTGGCGGAACATCCACGGGGCAAACATGTGGTAACGATAGACGCTGCGCATGGGGGAAGCGATCTCGGGGTTAAGATACCCGATAAGGAGTCGGAAAAAAATATAACCCTGGCCATCGCATCATTGATGAAGAAAGAATTGGACAAGTCCGGGAATGTTCAGGCCCAATTGACAAGGACTTCAGACAGGGATGTGTCATTATCCGAAAGGAAACAGATTGCAAAGAATTTGCACTCAGAGGTCTTTGTCGGTATTCATGTTAATGCGGGCTTTAGTAAGAATTCAAACGGATTTGAAATATATTTTCCAGGATTCAAGGGAGCATTGTCAGAGCAGAGTGATTCAAAAGAAATCATCAAGGACATGGCGAGAAACAAACATTTGAACGATTCGGTTAAATTGGCCCAATTGATACAGAAGAATATGGACAAGGTCTTTCCAAGAAAAGGCAGGGGCCTTCGCGACGCTGCCATACCTTCCCTGGAAGGATTATCAATGCCGGCGGTCGTCGTGGAAATAGGATTTGCGACAAATCCGGGGGATAGAAAAAAGATTACCGATGCGAATACGCAGGCGGCAATAGCTCATGCCCTGTGTCAGAGCATAAAGGACTTCTTCTAATTGCGAGGGAAAATAGGAAGACGAGAGAGTGACGATCATGAGGTCCAGGGGGCGTAGGCCCGATGAGATCAGGGAATTGAAAATTACCAGGGGTTTTCTTAAGTACCCTCCCGGGTCTGTCCTTATCGAGATGGGAAACACGAGGGTTATCTGCACGGCTACTGTCGAGGAGAGTGTGCCCCCTTTCCTCAAGAACTCGGGGCAAGGCTGGCTTACTGCAGAATACTCCATGCTTCCCGCGTCCACGCACAGCCGCACCTCCCGCGAATCTGCGCGGGGGAGAATTGGCGGGAGGACCCATGAAATCCAGCGGTTGATCGGCAGATCCCTCCGGGCTGTGACTGCCCTAGACGCATTCGGCGAAAAAACAATTTACATTGATTGCGATGTGATCCAGGCTGATGGGGGTACAAGAAGCGCCTCTATAACTGGTGGTTTTGTAGCCTTGGTTGATCTTTTCAGAAAGATGCGGGAGCAGGAAATAGTGGACAGAGTTCCTGTGGAAGATTATGTTGCCGCTGTCAGTATTGGCGTTGTGGATAATCATATATACCTCGATCTTGATTATGAGGAGGATTCGCGGGCCGCGGTGGACATGAACTTCGTCATGACGGGTCGCGGGTATTTCATAGAAATTCAGGGTACGGCGGAAGAGGTCCCTTTTGACCGTGACCTGCTCGACAGGATGACCGACAATGCCGTCCGGGGAATCGCCGAGATCACGAGAAGGCAGGTGGAGGTGCTGGGTAAATTAACCTGAAGCGAATAGTCCTGGCGACAAAGAACCAGGGGAAAATAACAGAGATTAGGGCCATGCTTGGCGACTTGGGCGTGGATGTTCTTTCTCTTAATGACTTTGCCAATGTTCCTGATGTCGTAGAAGACGGCAGAACATTTTTCGTGAATGCCCTGAAGAAGGCGAAGGCGATCTCGGAATATACGGGAGAGATTGTCCTTGCCGACGACTCCGGGTTGGAAGTAGAGTATCTGAAGGGAGAACCGGGCGTCTATTCGTCCCGGTATTCCGGAGCGGACGCAACGGACAGCACTAACATAAAAAAGCTTCTTCAGAGCCTGGAGGGCGTACCCATCGAAAGAAGGGAAGCAGCATTCAGATGTGTGCTTGTTCTTTATTTCCCGGACGGCAAATATGAATCCTTTGAGGGACGTCTTGAGGGAATAATATATGACAGGCCGGAAGGCGATGGAGGCTTTGGCTATGACCCGGTTTTCTTTCTGCCTGATCGGGGATTGACGGTAGCGCAGATTCCACTGGAGAGTAAAAACCGTATCAGCCACAGGGCCCAAGCGGTTCTTAAATTCAAGGAGGCCTACGGGCATAAGATTCTCCCGCCTAAGACAGACATTTCATGAATTCGGGGCGTAGCGCAGCCCGGTAGCGCGCCTGCTTTGGGAGCAGGATGTCCCAGGTTCAAATCCTGGCGCCCCGACCAGCAGATTCAGGCGGTTATGATAAGCGATAACCGCTTTTCTTTTTTGCTCCATTATTGTACATGCAGGATGGCAATTATTTTTGTGCTGTCTCAGACCCTGCTGAGATATTTTCAGGGGCATGAATGATAGACAGGTTCTATACTTGCAGCTATATCAGCGATAAAAGAAGTCGCGAATAAACATGTCCATCAATAATCACGAATTGTTGAACAGTCCTCGTGGATGATTTATTAACATCGGTCAGATCGGAATAGATCAATATGAGAATAGTTCGTCTTTGTCCATATAGCCCAAAGAATACGGCTCCAGAGAGTAATCGCGTTCTGCAATCTGCTCGCAAGATGGACAAAATTTTCTTGCTGGAATATTTCCGGTCCAGAAGATCATCTTCTTGTGTCTTGCCGTGCACCTAGGGCATACACAGGGTGTTAATTTTTGCTTGTTCGGTATCCAGTTGTTATTCTTTCTGCTTGTCCCCATTTCCTCATATTCCTTTCTCACGTCGCCTAGTCTTTTGCGATCTCTGTTTCACGGTCTGTCAAAGTGTGCGGCAGTTGGTCTGCCCTCGCTGCGCGGTAATATGTAAAGAACTGAAATGGAATTAGTTATTTCGTATCAGTTCGGAGAACAAGATGTCAAAGTTCTTAGTTTATAATTTTTTGTACGTATATCTATAGGTAAAAACATACATAATAAATTTTCTGATTTGCTGCATCCAATCTGGTATCAAATGGCTTGGTTTGAGGCAACGCTGCTATTGCTATGGAGCAGCCGCATATTTAATATGTGTATTGGATTGATGAGGACTAGAAGATCAGGGGGGAAAATTCTGTGTACTATAAGAGCATTGCTCACATTGACGCTACTGTGGAATATCTTCACGCCTTAACACAAATTGCATTTTGTCGATTCAAATGCTAAAACCCGGATCACAAAGACCGTCTCAAGGACTTACGCTGATGAGGTCTTCATTGCAGTCCAAATACAGCTACTACGCCCTGTCACTGCTCCTTGCGGTCAACCTCTTGAATTACGTCGACAGGCAGATCATATATGCTGTATTTCCGCTTATTAAAGACGCTTTCACACTGACAGATACGTCGCTAGGCTTTCTGGGTAGCGCTTTCATGCTTTGTTATATGTTATCGGCTCCAGCGGTCGGCTGGCTGGGAGACCGCATGAATCGCGTGAGAATTGCTTCTGCCGGCTTGGCTGTCTGGAGTGTAGCCACCTTACTTTCTGGTCTTGCGGCCAGCTACCGTTCTCTTCTTTTAGCTCGCATATCAGTCGGGATCGGCGAAGCGAGTTTCGGCACGGTTTCTCCAGGACTACTCTCTGACTATTTTCCGAAAGAAAAAAGGGGCCGCGTACTTTCCACCTTTTATCTTGCGATCCCTGTAGGCAGCGCCCTTGGCTATCTTCTGGGTGGAATTCTTGGGGAGAGATTCGGCTGGCAAGCGGCATTTTTTGTGGTCGGGCTGCCCGGTATTCTTCTGGCGATTCCTGTATGGCTTCTTCGCGAACCGCAGCGGGGCGCCACCGAGGAGAAAGTTTCTGTTGCAGCATTGCCGGAGAAAAAGGGCTACGCATCTCTATTTTCCAATCGTCCCTATATGCTGAACACTCTCGCCATGACTGCCATGACTTTTGCCATGGGGGGCCTGGCGCAATGGGTTCCCACTTTTCTTTACCGTATTCACCATCTCGATTTGGCTCAAGCAAACACTTATTTTGGCGGCATTACGGTACTCGCAGGGATAGCTGGTACACTTGTCGGCGGCTGGTCGGGCGATTTTCTGCAGGAAAAGATGGACAGGGGGTACCTTCTGGTATCCGGATGGGGTCTTGCGATCGGAGCGCCCTTGGCATTCTATGCCCTAGTCACTCCTTCAATTACTACTTGTCTTGTGGCGATGTTCTTTGCAGAATTTTTCTTGTTCTTAAATACTGGTCCCCTGAATACTGTGATAGTAAATGTAACGCCTCCCGCTCTCCGTGCGCGGGCGTTTGCAGTCAATATCTTTATTATACATGCCCTGGGAGATGCCGTTTCGCCTGCCGCGCTGGGATGGCTGTCAGACTATTGGGGGCTCAGGAATGCCCTTCTCATAACGCCTGTAGCATTCGTTGCAGCGTCCGCGCTCTGCTTTCTTTGTGGGCGTTTTATGGGAGATGACGCAGGTCAGAGGTAAGGTAGGTGATTACTGCAGGTGCTTTTTCATTATATCGTGAAGGACATTCTCTACGGTTTTCCTTATCGCTTGGAGACGTTTCTCCGTTAAGGCTTCAAATCGAAGGACTAATACAGGCTGGGTATTGGAGGATCGTACAAGACCCCATCCATCTCCAAAAGGGATACGCACTCCGTCGACATCGATAATTTTATAGTCTTTACGGAAGTATTCCTTAACCTCATGAACTACGTTAAATTTGACTTCGTCAGGACACTCTACCCTGATCTCCGGGGTAGTGAATGTCCGGGGAACGTCGGAAAGAATTTCGCTGATTCTCTTTCGCGTATCAGATATGATCTCGAGCAGTCTGAGAGAGGCATAGATGGCGTCGTCATATCCGAAATATCTGTCGGCGAAGAAGAGGTGACCACTCATCTCACCGGCCAGAGGGGCGTTTTCTTCCTTCATTTTGCTTTTGATAAGCGAGTGTCCAGCCTTCCACATGATCGGTCTGCCACCGTGCTTTTCAATGTCATCATAGAGCTTTTGCGAGCACTTGACTTCACCTATAATAGTTGCTCCCGGTGATGCCTTGAGGATGAATCTGGAAAAAAGCAAAAGAAGCTCATCCCCCCAGAGGACATCGCCTTTGTCTGTCACGACGCCTATCCGATCTGCATCGCCGTCGTAAGCTATGCCAATGTCCGCCTTCTTCTCTTTCACCAGAGAGATCAGCTCGCTCAGATTCTCAAGAATCGTGGGATCGGGAAAATGGTTAGGGAAGCGTCCATCGGGATCGCAGTATATATCCGTTACATTACAGCCAAAGCGTCTAAATAGGGGGAGGGCAAAAAGGCCGGCTACGCCATTTCCACCATCCACGACGATATTCAACCCTTCCTTTATTTTAACATTGTTAAATAAATAATCTTCATAAAGCTGCGAAACGTCTGCAACGCGAAAGGTTCCGCCTCCGGATATGTATTCCCCGCGTTCCATTATTTTTCTGACATCTTGGATATCATCGCCGTAAATGGTGTCAGGTCCGACACATATCTTGAAGCCGTTATACTCGGGGGGATTATGGCTCCCCGTAATCATCACGCCACCATCGGCATTGTAATGCCTTATGGCAAAGTAAAGTACAGGGGTCGCGCAGAGACCAACGTCAATGATGTTGACGCCTGTTGAATTGAGCCCTTGTCTTATGGCTTCGCGGTAGGTGGGGGAACTGAGACGGCAGTCCATGCCGAGGGCCATGGTCTTGACTCCCATGGGGATGGAGTATGTTCCGATGGATCGTCCGAGGTCGTAAGCAAAGTCAAAGTTGAGATCCTTGTCAACGACGCCCCGGACGTCATACTCTCTGAAAACCTCAGGGTTGATCATAGCGGTGTTCCCTATGACCCTTGGAACTCCTGCAGGTTGACATGTTTCTTGATCACTTGTTCGAGGAGAACAATCTTGTCTGCGTCATCCTTCTGAATCAACGGTTCCATGGAATCTATCTGCTTTGCAATCTGATATGTATCCGGTGATACAAGTAGGAGAGGAATCTTCCGTTCCGACGCCTTTGCGATGAGCTCCGGAGTCGGCTCGATGTTGCAGGTGAGTATGACAGCGGCTGTATCGCCTTCCAGTGCCGCGGCGATCATGTCATGGCGGTCGCCGCTCGTAATGACGACTTTCTTCTCTTCATGAAATACGGGAAGTTTTACAACAGCGCTGGCCGACATGGAGCCCACGATAATGTTCTTGACCGGCCGGTTCAGAAAAGATTCGCCGGACACGACCTTTGCGAACAGGCGATCTGCGAGAAAATTAACTGTCAGCCGCGGCAGCTCCTCATAATACGGGATAACCCCAAGCACATTTATATTCAACAATTTTATCTTGGGAAGGTGGATATTTATAAAATCCTCGAAGTTGGGCACCTTGTTAATGATAATTCCCTTAAAGTTGACTGCGCCCAGATTGACATGGTTCTTCAGAAAGCCGATATCGTCGATGATGGTCTCCTCTTTTCCGCTGATAATTATGACGAGGTCGCCCTCTAATGCCTTTGCGATGGATATGGCGTCGAGGTAGACGGAGACGCCGTACGAGAGTTCTTTCCCGCCTTCAACGAAGAGGACATCGACATCCTTGCCGGCACTGTCCTGCAGCTCACGGATTTTTTTCGTGATGGTATCCTTGTCAAATATATATAAGAGCCTGGAGTGATCAAAGCCGATACTCATCTCCGCAGGGTCTTCTCCCAGAGAGAAGATGTTATTGATAAGTGCGGAATCGTAATCCCACAGCCTCTTTTTACGATAGAGCAGCCTGTCGCCGAATGGTTTGATATAGCCGATTTTCTTATGTAGCGCCTTTGCCAAACCGATGATGATACTCGTTTTACCTGCATTAGGGTGCATTGATGTGACTACCAGCCTGTGCATTTGTCATACCTCATATAAATTTTATTAAAGACCAATTAAACTAAAGACAACAAGAATCAAAAAAACTGCGTCATCCTTACTTGTGCTGAGAACAAACTGAGCGACGCACACTCGGTCTCCCATCCATGCCTGTCTCGGCAAAGCTCTTCCTATATTTCGCGTACACTCTCAGGAATCCTGAAAGCCATTTTCAAATGATACACACCGGCTTCAACTTGCTTCGTGATGTCAAACCCACCCTTCTCGAAGACCTGCAGCATGGCAGTATTTTCAACGAGCACTTCGGCCGTAAAGCCGAGTAAGCCTTCCCTCTTTGCAAGGTAGGTCAGATAGGATAACAGCTCGGTGCCAACGCCTCTTTTTTGATAGTCGTCCCGCACAGCAACGGCAACCTCGGCCGTGTGGCTACCTTCGTCAATCCCGTATTGACCCAATCCCAGAATGATTTCGTTTTCCTGAGAACCCATGATCGCCAAGATGGAAATCTCCTTTGTGTAGTCAATGATAACGAAATCCTGTAATCGTTCATGCGGTATGTCTGTTCGCCATGACATAAATCTGCGGTGAAGGCTTCTGTCGGAAAGTGAATATAAGAAATCTTTGAGAAGAGGCTCGTCAGTAATTTTTACGGGTCTCAAAAAGATCTGTAAGCCTGTTTTTGTGGTTCTGAATGTTTCCAAAGCTTCCGGGTATCTGCCTCTCTCGCCGGGTATGTACGCCTGATCCTGATAAATCAATCCTCGCTTCTTCGCCTCTTCAATGAGTGAGGGTCGGAATTTTGGATGGGCAATAGAAATCAGTGACATGGCCCGTTCCCGGATGTTTTTCCCGTGGAGGTAGGCGATACCGTGCTCAGTTACAACATAGCGGACATCAGCCCGACTGAGGGTGACACCTGCTTGAGGACTGAGTGTCGGCACAATTCTTGATATGGAGTCATCGGCCGCCGTTGATTTCATGGCCAGGATCGTTTTTCCGTTCTTCGCAAGCAGGGCTCCTCTCATGAAGTCATGAAAGCCGCCTATGCCGCTGTAGAACATGCTGCCGATGGATTCTGACGTAGCCTGTCCCGTGAGGTCGATTTCAAGGGCGCTGTTGATGGCGACCATATTGTCATTTCGGGCGATAACCATGGGATTGTTCGTGTAGTCAACAGTTCTGAAGACAATAGAGGGGTTGTCATGAATATAGTCGTAGGTTTCCTTCTTAGCCATACAGAATGTGGCTACTGTCTTTCCCCGGTTCAAAGTCTTTTTTGAGTTGTCGATGACGCCGGCCTGGCTTAAGCTTATGATACCTTCCGTCAGGAGCTCCGTATGGATGCCTAAATTTTTCTTATTGTAAAGATGTGCCATGATCGCATTGGGAATGCTTCCATATCCTACCTGCAGCGTGTCACCATCCTGGATAAGGCGCGAAACATAAAATCCTATCCGCTCCAGCGATATCGTCTTCTCTTCGGAAAATGATCTTTGGATTTCGAGGATCGGCGCATCATGCGGTATAATAAAGTTCACATCTTTGATATTGATAAAACCGTCTCCATGGGCACGAGGCATGTAAGAATTGACCTGGGCAATGACCAAAGAGGCCCTTTCTGCTGCCGTCTTGACCACGTCCACGCTTACCCCGAGGCTAAGAAAACCATGCTCGTCAGGCAATGACGTCTGTATCAGGGCGATGTCTATTTGCACCATACCAGCCGTTATTAAAGCCGGAATATCTGAAAGAGATATGGGGGTATAGTCGGCTGCGCCCTTGTTCACAGGATCCCTTGTATTGTTGCCTATAAAAAAAGAATTATGGCGAAAATTACTCCTGAATTTCTCATCCGTGTAGGGAGCTATACCAAGGGAGTAGATTTGTATGATCTCTGCATCAAAAAAAGCCTTGGGGTGGGATTCCACATACTTCGTCATAGCGGCAATGAGATATTGCGGTTCACCGCAGCCTGATGTGACGAATATATGTTGACCACGTCGGATACGGCTGAATATCTCATTCTCCGTGGCAAACTTTTCAGGATATATCTTTTTCCATGTGTCGAGAGATTTTTGACTATTGGCGACAGTCATATAGTTCAAACCTTATGATTAAGCCAAAGATCGATTCCCATAAAGGAATCACTCTTTGAATGCTTGAAAATAATCGATAAGTCATGATTATGTCAAGAAAAGAATACCAGAAAACATCAAGTACATGAATATTTCAAGGAACTCTTGATTGCGTGGCGAAATTGAAGGACCATTTTGGCGAGTGAAAGAAAGCTTAAGGCAGGATATCAATGATATCTGCTGCTTTGCCGACAATGATATCCGCTCCGGCCTTTATGAGTTCATCGGATGTTGAGTAGCCAGTGAGGACGCCTATTGTCAAGGTGCCTGCATGTTTACCGATCTTGATATCCATGGGATGATCTCCCACCATGGATGACGATTCCGGCACAACGCCAAGCGATTGGAGGGCGACGCGAAGGTGTTCGGGGTGGGGCTTGACATTGAGGGTAGATTCTCTTGTTATGACGGTGTTGCAATAATCGAAGATATCAGGAAACACCGCACTTACAGCTGCTTGACAGTTTCTGGTCACAACGCCAGCCTTGATCTCGCGTTTTTTCAGCTCCGTGAGCATCTTTCTCGTCCCGCCTATTAGTTCCCCTTTCTTTGCTGCTTCAATCTCTATCCTTGTAATGAGTGCCAGTGCCTGTTCTACAAAGCTTTCCTCTTCGCTGGGCTGCATTTCAGAAATTAGTTTTTGAGCGGCCTTGATCATCTCGAGGACATAGAGATTGTGGAATCCATTCACGGGGACGGCGAACGACCCTATGAGATCGCAGACGGCCTGCCGCATGAGAGGGAAATCGATATTCAGTTTTGCCAGAGTGCCATCGAAGTCAAATATGACGGCATGGATTGCACGCGTCGTCTTCAACGGCCATACGTCTCCTTCAGATATTTTTCAAGACGGTTCATGCCTTCTTCGATGTTTGGGAGAGAGTTTGCGTAAGAAAAGCGTAAATACCCCTCGCAGTTATTGCCGAAGTCAATGCCTGGAGTGACGCCGACCCGGGCCTTTTCGAGAATCTCAAAGGCCATTTTGTATGAGTCCTGTGACAAGGATTTTATATTTCCGAGGACGTAAAAGGCGCCTGTGGGTTCCACTTTGACACCGAGTCCAATTTCCCGGAGTCGCTTGATTAGGAACTTTCTTCTTTCATCGTAGATCTTTCTCATACGTTCAACTTCGCCCCCAGCCTCGCGCAAGGCAGTTACGCCAGCCCACTGGACGAAGGAGTTGGCGGATATGAAAAGGTTCTGCAGCAACTTCTGCATGGGTCTGATATAGGATTTGGGGGCGATCATATAGCCAAGCCGCCATCCGGTCATGGCGTACGCCTTCGAAAAGCCGTTGAATACAAAGGCATTGTCCGTGAATTCAAGGATGCTGTGTTCTTTGTCTTCGTAGACAAGGCCATGGTAAATTTCATCAGATATAACGGGAACACCCAGTGATGCAATTTCCGCCATTATTGCCGGACTGAGAAGGTTGCCTGTTGGGTTGGAGGGTGAGTTTATAATTATTCCTTTGGTAGACCGGTTTATTTTCTCTTTTATTGCCTGAGAAGTATACTGGAAACCTTCTTCTTCATAGACGTTAACGGTTGCCGGGATGCCTTCGAAGAACCTGATGAAATTGGGATAACAGGCATAATGGGGGTCTGAAATGATGATTTCGTCACCGGCATTCAATATCGTAGCGAAAAGGACCAGCATAGCGGGAGACGTGCCGGAAGTTACTACAACTTGATCAGGCGAGACTATCACTTTATATTTGTCAAAGTAATGATCGGAGATTGCTTCCCGAAGTTCCAGCAGACCGAGGCTATGGGTGTAATGTGTTTTCCCGCTTCTCATAGCCCTGCAACCTGCCTCTCTGATGCACTCCGGCGTATCAAAGTCGGGCTCGCCAACTTCCAGATGAATGATGTCTTCTCCTCTCCTCTGCATCTCCTGGGCTTTCTCAAGGACATCCATGACAATGAAGGGAAGGATTTCTGATGCTCTTGTTGTTATCATAGAATCAAGGTAGCATTGTGTATGAAATTGCCGGAGAATACCGCCTATGGGAACGCACTTTCCTCTGACTTCGTCCGTAAGTAACCACTTGATTGTGTCTTGTCAATAGAAAAGAGTATAGAGCTCAATACCTGTCCTGATGGCCGGTTAGGTAATCAGGCCCGAGTGTTCTGTTTATGACTCTTTTTGAATTCATGTCCGGGATATCAAGGTTGAAAACGATCTTAAAGAAATTCATGATAATGTAGAAGGTAGCGCCCCAGAGGATTTCTTCTTTACCCGCTGCATCTCGTGTGATGAGACAGGGGAAGCCTTTTGGTCGTTCTCTTGCCGTTCTCACTTCGCTTGAGGTTTCTATATTGTAAAGCCCGTAGTTGCTTTCGTCGAAAAAAGCCGTGAGGGGGATTTCCACGATGCTTTCCACCTCTATACTGGGACAGGGATGCCATTTCCTTTTCGGAAAACCAACAAGGGGAAAGATAGTTCGCCGGAAGAGAAAAAGTGAATAGGAGGGAAGGGGGCCAAGGAAAAAAATATTCCAAGGACTAAGCCCGGTCTCTTCCCATGATTCTCTCACAGCATTGGCAAGGAACAGCCTCATAATCTTGAAGGTCTCTCTGTCTCTCATTTTGGCGTATTTCAGTGGGTCGCCTGTAAAAACGGGGAATATTCCCGTTGCGATTAAAGGCGTCAAAATGGGGTCGAGAAAACCGTGCAACAAGCCCCCCGGGCAGCTGAGGTCGCCCGGCTGTGCAACCCTCGAGGAACGTTTAATAAGCTGGAAAATGAATTCCCCTTCTTTGCCCGGTTGGCTGTCGCCTCCGCTATGGTGAAGGAGGAGCAAAACGCCTGCTGCAGAATGAGATTCCGGACTATTCTTGCTTCTTTTGATAGAATCAAGTTTCTCTTTAAAGTCAATCGGCGCCCTGCCGAGCTTCTCCACGACTAAAGACAGAAATTGTTCCCTGTTCGAGAGGGATTCAATGTTCACAATGGTCATCGCTCTTCTTCCCGGCATCTCAGGATGCGTTCTACTTCCCCTTCATACCAGCAACTGAACGGGAAGAAATCTATGAAGCCGCAATGTCCTCCGTAGGATTGAAGGGAAGTCGCAAGACGGTTGTTCACCTTCAATCCGCGAATGTCGTCTATAGTGATTATAGGATCATCGAGAGAAGCTATGATTGTTACCGGCACGGAGAGGTCGTCGAAATAATTGCCCTTCAAGGTATACTGATTGAAATACTCGGTGTAGTTCCTGAAGTCCGGAAAATAGGGCATTATGGCCTCCGTGAGGGCCATGCAGGTCTTATGATGCATGATGGTACGGAAATCATATTTATCGGGAAAGAGCTGTTGCTTCTTTTGCAGGGATTTCTTCCATTTGTCAAGAAAGTAAAGGCGATAAATGGCGAGGCTCTCGTCTATACCTACGGTTGCTTTATAGGGATCAAGCGCCGGGCTTACGGCGATGACCTGTTTGAGATTCAGGATTGCCGATTGTGAATGCCTTATCGCGATACGAAGGGCAAAATTGCCGCCCATGGAAAAGCCCACCAGGTAAAACGGTTTATTATCGGATAAGGCGGCGATGTTCAGTACCGCATGGAATGTTTCTTTGATCAGGGCGCCATGAAAGAGCCCCTCGTTCAGGTGATGGCTCTCGCCGTGATCACGGAGATTCAGCCGGAATACATCATAGCCTCTGTCGTATAGATAATTCCCCATGGAAAGTACATACGTGGAATCCGAGCTCCCTTCCCAGCCGTGGATCAACGTGACCAGACCGCAGCTTGCTCCGGCCGATTGCTGCGAATAGTAGCCGAGGAGGCGGACGCCATCCCCTCCGTCAACGATTGTTTCCTTCGCTGATTCGGTCATCGGATGCCGGCCGCGGGCCCTTACTTTAAGCGAGCCCAGGATCGTCTGCAGGTGCGGGTTTCTGACCCAGGGTTTGGGAATAAATTTTGTATTTATGTTTTGCATCTTAGTACCGATAAAAAAGCCTGGCTCACAACCAGGCTTCTAAAGAAATCAAATCGCTGTTTGCAAATTAATCAGAATCAAAGAATTTAGTCAATAATTTATTAGGGCGATGATTCTGTGTGATGGGGAGTTGTGGCTAAAGAAGAAGGGTCAATCTGAATTAATACAGTGAAAATGAGAAAGTTGGCTCTCCAATGTTGTTGGAAAGGGGCAGTGGAGAAAAGTGTTTCGTGTACTGACAAGAGAACATCTGTGCTTCATGGTATCATTACTTTGTCGCCTTCTGTGAATATCTTGGTAATTTTAGGAGTGCTTACTTTGTATTCGATAGTCAGTTTCTTTAGTTTGCCTGGGGCAGGATCACCCTTAATAGCATTGGATGCGACGATGTCAAGCTTGTTGTCAAGGACGCTGTTTTTCAACTCTTGAGTCACGTCTATTTCTGCAGCTTCCGTGCCATAGATGGCTTTGATAATTTCAAGTGTTGATTGTTCGTGTATATGTTCTTCTATAAGAGTGACGCTATCGTTAACCTTGATGAGCCATTCATTTGCCGTAATGAGTTCGGATTTATCAACCGTTGGATAAATGAAGGAGATTTTCTCAGAGAGAGTCCCCAATGTCGGTTTGCCTGAAAGAGGAATTAGTGAAGCAAATGACATTTTCTCGAAAATCTGATCAACTTTAATTCTTCCTTTTTCATAAAATAGCCCATCTAGTATATTCGATGGATCATCAGGATCTTTGATATTAGGCAAAAGTAATTGAATGGCGAAAATCATTCCTTGCATAACCCCATGAATTGCACCTCTATTGATTACTAGTGATCGATCATTGAAAATAGCCGCTATTTTACCAGAAATCTTTGTCATTAATTACCTCCACCTTCCACTCTTCGGAGCGGAGTAACACCGGTTTCTATATTACCTTTGTAAGAAAATGCTGCATCACCGACATATTTCTCGATTATATCAAGAGAATCGGCTGCACTATAACTTATCTTCGTGATCGATACGGAGACACATACGAAACTGGGTATAGTGCTGATCTCGGTTATGGCGATATATTTCCTCTGAGAGAGTTCCAATCCTAAATTGTCGTCTTTCCAATGTGTATCGGCAGGATTAATTCCCAGGTCGATGCCAGGAGTTGTTTCGATATTTATTTTAAATAATATTTCAATGTCCCTTACAAGGACAGGCCTAACATTGACTATCTCAATTGTTATATAATTATTTTCGCTTGGTGGGGGGGCATATGTTCCCATTGTTTTAGAAATTTTTGACACAATCAGTGATGAAATATTATTACTATCGGGCAAAATTGTCGATCCCGGAGCGGTCCGCAAGGTCCAGTTGATTAATAACAAAGGTTCGGAAGCTCGTTTCCTGGCCTCTTCCTGACCTTGAAGAATAAAGTAAGTCAATACAACGTACCAAGTGGTTACTACTACAAGCGAAATATTGCCAAGTTGGGAAAGAAGTTGTTTCATCAAGTCGCTCGTGCGAAAACCCTTATCATTCGAGAGAGGGCCTTCAATACTGTATATTATGACAAATAGAAATAATAGAACTTCGACGATGTTTATAATAATTATTGGTTTTAAAATCTTTTTCGTCAATAGGGCCTCAACTGAAGAAGAAATTCTTGATGAAATTCGCATAAATATAGCATACATGAAAGAATGTCTCAACGAGATTTATTTAACAAATACAGAATATCACATGAGAGTAAATATGTATATGGATGTGTTACATATTCTAATGACAAATTATGATCAAAATAAGTTTACGTGAGGTTAACTTTCTTGTTTACATGGCGTCGCCACGGGGCACGGCACGGAACAAAAAAAGGACTTAAGCGAATCGTTAAGTCCTTGTAATTATGGTGGCGGTGCAGGGAATCGAACCCCGGACACTACGGATATGAGCCGTATGCTCTAACCGTCTGAGCTACACCGCCATGATCTAACCAAAATTGATAGAGCGTCATTCTTGACAGACTAGTATGAAAAGCTTCTTACAAAAAATTCATTCCTATCAACAAACAACATTGGTAATTGAAATTAATATAAGAGTCTAAGAGTATTGTCAATCCCCGTTATTGATTCTGCTTAGGTTGCTCCGGCTGCTGCGCCGTCATCTTATACGAAACAATAACGCTTCTATCGGACAGAGAACCGCTGGTGGACAGTACGAGGGCGAGGACAATCTCCTTTTGCCCGTCATTGTCTATATCCTTTAATTGATAGTCCGCTACGTAGCCGCTGATCTTTCTTGTTTTCCAGTTCTCAACAAGACCAAGACCGTCCCATTCAAGATCGTATATCTCACTTGACGTGAAGATTTTTACATTTTTGAATACTCTTCCCACAGATGATAGGTTTTTCACTATAATAATTTCTTTCTTATGATCTTTACCTTCCATGGTCAAAATTCTCGAATTAATGAAGGTAATTCTATTTTCATCATCTGGCGAAAGATCATCATTCACGATAGTGGTGTTGCTTCCCCCATAGTTATCGTCGCTTTTGTAGATTCGTTCAGGGCTTCCTCCCAGTCTCTTCAAGCTCATGAGGGGCTTGTCCGTAGGTTCGTATATGGAAAGATAGTCATAGTCATCGAGTGCTATTATCTTTTCACCTCCACCGGTTCCCAGGGTATCTATCGTGAGACCATAAACGGAAAGTCCTACGGGGATTTTCATTTTCTTTCCCTCCTTGTACTTTCCCTCTTCCCATATTATCTCATGGATAGGGTTACTAAAGGGCTTATCCATCCCCTTGGTCTGGCCCAGCAGGATACTCCCCGCGGGAGTGTCAATGACCCTCATATACCAGGGCAGCTTGGAAGCGATCTTTACGAATTTCCCGTCTTTGTATGCGATGACAAAGGAATTAACCATGTTTCGTATCATGCTGGTCACGAAGATCTGTTTAATTCCGTTCCTATTGATATCAGCCACGTCGACGGCAAGATAATTCTCCGCTGATATTCCCGGTATCTTTTGAATCAGGGTAAAATCCTTGTCCTTCTTTTGGTATATCATGACGTTATGTGAATCGATAATGACAACCTTATTCAGGCCGTCACCTGTGACGTCGCCAATGTCCATGCCTCTGAATTCGCTCGAAAATTTCGGACTCATCCAGAAACCTTTTCTATCGACGGGTCTGGCGGAGTTTATGAACTCAGGGTTAATGACAGAGGTGTAGGTGCCTTTCTTGCTCTTTTTCATCCCTCCGATGATTTCAGATTCACGGGAATCTTGAGGCGTCTGCTGCTGTGGCGTTTGCACTTGCGTGGACGCAAGTGGCGGAGCAAAAGATGGGGGGACCGTGCCCAAGATATGGTTGTCTATGTTGCGGGCAAAATCATTGATCTTAACTATGACCTCATCCATGCCCTGGCTCTGAGTAAAGAGGCCTACCGTCGACTTGTTCGCAGCTATGTCGACAAGCTTCCCATCGATGCTTATACTGTTGCCAAACTTTGTAATGCTTCCGTATACGACAAAATCGGCATTCATTTTTTTTCCGATACCGTAAATATCTTGAAGGGCCAGATCCTTCCCTTCCTTCCCTTTCAGGGCCTGAAGGACGGCGTCCTTGCTGACGACTTCTATCTTGTCAGTAACAGCTATCCGGGAAGAAAGCATGTCCCAAATGCCCTGTTTGACATAGTCGATGCTTTCTGCGCTATGTACGGAAAATGGCAGCACAGCAACTGTTTTTTCACCTTTCGCCGCCAGCGAGCCGAATGCCATAACCAAGAGAACAAGACATATCAACAATCTGAGTTTACATTTCATAATTCTATCTCCTGTTTCATAAGCTCCGATTCCATAAACAAGCTTTAATGATTCGCGCTTTCTAACATTTAAGTGTTATAAATTCAAGATTCGTTTTTTGAGGCAGCATCACATCCTGTTTCCCATCCTTAGCCACAAAAGACCCAGATATTCATGCATGGCATGCTCAGCCTTGAAAAGGCCCATGGAGGAGGGATAGAAGTCTTCAGGGCTCTTCATCTGTCTCCCTTTGACAAGGTGGTCGGTCGGGGCAGGGATAGGATTAAGCCCTGCTTTTTCAAAAATAGCCATAGACCTAGGCATGTGATAAGCAGAGGTTACCAGGACAAAGCGGTCATGACCAACAATAGAGCGGATATTCTGCGCCTGCTCCTCCGTATCTCTGGAAAGATCATCCAATACGATGTCTCTTGCATTGACGTTGAGAATTTCGGCTACCTTTGCAAAGGTACTGGCTTCCGACGATGAATCATAGACTGCGCCTCCGGAAAGGATAATCTTGCTGCCCGTGATCAGTCTGTGAATGCGAACGCACTCCACGAGGCGAGTGAGAGATTCATTTGATATCTGGCTCGTGACGGGAATTCCTGGATCGGCTACATGACCGCCCCCCAGAAGGACGATCCACTTAACGGAATGGATGGAATCAGGCGAAGATAGGCCGCCGTCAGCGCTTTCAATGATAAGAGGATGGTATTGCCGTTCAAGGGGGATCAAGAGCAGGTCAGAAAATGACCCATAACTGAGAATTGCAAGCACTATTGCACCAAACGTCATGATCGCTTTTCCCGTTTTCTGTATCTTTGTAAGCCAAAGCAGAACCAGGCCGATCAGGAGAAATTCAAGTATCAATGTTACGGGTGCGAACAGGGGAGCAACTATTCTTTTAAATAAAAACATATCTTCTTCCTTTGAGGCTATGCAATTTTGTTATCAAGTGAAACTTCCTTCCATCACGATCTCAGAAAGATTCTTTCTAGGTGAGGGCATTTCCCTTTCCTGGAGGGCCTCCGGAAGCTGCTCCATTCTCCCTGGCATCCCAACGGCAATCATTGCCTCCACCTCAAAGACGTCGGGGATATTGAGCGTCTTTCTCGCCTTGTCATAGTCAAAACCTTGCATGCCATGGACGACCAATGCCTTTAATGAACCTTGAAGTGCGAAATTTTCCCAGGCTGCGCCAGCATCGTATGAGTGAGTGCGCGCAGGCTTTTCATTGTAGTCAAAAGTTTTCTTAGAAATAACGACTATCAATACGGCGGCATTTTTCGCCCAGATCTTATTCTGTTCTGTAAGAAGATCGAAAAAGACGGGCCAGCAGTCTGTGCTTCTACGCGCGAAAATAAACCGCCAGGGCTGATTGTTATTTGACGATGGAGCCCACCTAGCGGCCTCGAAAAGAGAGAACAAGAGCTCTCGGCTGATCTCGTCGCCTGACATGCTTCGCGGCGACCACCTGTTCAAAAAAATCCTGTCTATATCGAAATCCGGTCTTCTAAAATCAGAAATATCCATTTTCCCTCTCCTGCAAAAGTTGATACGCAAATTCAGCACATGAATTGTAAAGCTATTGACGGGCCTTGGGCCCCTATGGCACAGATCTGTGGATAAGGATGATTATTACGTGCCCCGTGCTCAAGGCAGGATCTCGCGTAATGACCCATCGGCATGATGCTATTGGCAACCATGATTACAATCGCTAATTTTCATGTAATTTATTATACGTTATTAGTGCAGTATATACATCTTTTTTGATTTATTTTTCAGCCAATTTGTTCTATATTTCGCAAACAACGCGATTGATTCACAAAGTACGCCACAGATGCAAGGAGGAGAAGATTGATCCCGAGATATTCAAGAGATAGAATGAACGGCATATGGCTCCCCGAAAACAGATATCAGACATGGCTCGATATAGAGATATTGGCGTGCGAAGCAATGGCTAAAAAGGGGGATATTCCCGCCAAGTCTCTCAAGAATATTAAGGAAAGAGCCGGGTTTGACATGGCCAGGATCGAAGAGATAGAAAAGACGACCAAACATGACGTGATCGCTTTCTTGACTTCCTTGTCGGAAAAGGCAGGAGAAGACGGCAGGTTTATTCATCTGGGCCTCACCTCATCGGATGTCTTGGATACGTCACTTGCCGTCCTTCTCAGAGAGGCAGCACAGATACTCATTGATGATGTGAACTTGCTTTTGACGGTCTTGAAGGGGAAGGCGATAGAGTACAGGAATACATTAATGATAGGGAGGTCTCACGGGATTCATGCTGAACCCATAACGTTTGGTCTGAAGATGGCCCTATGGTACCAGGAAATGGAGAGGAATTTGACACGTCTGGTCCGGGCAAGAGATACAATCAGCTATGGCAAGATTTCTGGCGCCGTCGGGACATTCTCCTTCATCGATCCTTCAATCGAAGAATATGTATGCCAAAAACTGGGGCTGAAACCTGCGCCCATATCATCGCAGATTGTCCAAAGGGACAGACACGCTGAATTTTTCACCACTTTGGCCATAGTTGCGTCTTCTATCGATAAATTTTCCCAGGAGATCAGATTGCTTCAGAGAACGGAAGTCAGAGAGGTGGAAGAATATTTCGCACCCGGACAGAAAGGCTCATCGGCCATGCCTCACAAGCGGAATCCGGTTTTGTCGGAGAACCTGTGTGGACTGGCTCGTCTGATGAGGTCATACGCGCTGGCTTCGCTGGAGGACGTCGCCCTTTGGCATGAGCGGGACATTAGTCACTCGTCCGTAGAGAGGGTCATTGCCCCGGATGCCACGATTGTCCTCGATTTCATGCTCCATAGATTTACTGGGCTGGTGGAAAATCTTGTCGTCTATCCGGACAGGATGCTTGCAAATCTAAACATGACGAAGGGGGTCATCTTTTCCCAGATGGTGTTGTTGAAACTCATTGAACGAGGGATGTCCAGAGAGGATGCCTATAGAGTTGTTCAAAGGAATGCCATGAGGTCATGGAATGAGGGTACGGATTTTCAGCGATTGCTTTTGGAAGATAATGAGGTGATGACGTATATTAACGCAAAAGATATTGAAAATGCCTTCAGAATAGAGAATTTCCTGAGGCATATTGATTTTATTTTCAAGAGGGTTTTCGGCTAATCTCACCGAGGCGATAAGCGGGGGTGAAAATTTAGGCTCACTCTATTTCAGTACATGTCAGTGCGTCCTTGGAAATAACGGTATCTTTCAACCATAACGCGTCATTTTTTTCCGGATAGTCTATGTTGTAGTGAAGCCCCCTGCTTTCTTTTCTGATTCTGGCGCATTGGATAATCAGCTTTGCAACCGTTGCAATATTACGAAGTTCAATTAAGTCCCTAGTGACGATGAAATTTCTGTAGTATTCACCTATTTCACTGCTGATGAGGTCTATTCGTCGTTGAGCGCGCTCAAGCCTCTTATTTGATCGAACGATACCCACGTAATTCCCCATAGATCTTCTGACCTCGTCCCAATTGTGGGCTACGACGACAGATTCGTCACTTTCCGTTGCCCCTCTAGGATCCCAGGGGGGGATAAAAATCGGATCATCTTTCGTAGCAAAAAACGTTTGTGCGATTCTGATGAATGAACGATGAGCAAATACTACTGCTTCCAAAAGCGAATTGCTGGCAAGACGGTTTGCACCATGAAGCCCTGTACATGCGACCTCCCCACAGGCAAAGAGCCTTTCGATATTAGTTTTTCCGTAATGGTCTACTAACACGCCTCCGCACTGGTAATGAGCGGCAGGAACAACAGGGATCGGATCTCTGGTGATATCAATGCCGAAATCGAGACATTTGTTGTAGATATTGGGAAATCTGCCGATTATAAAATCTCTGTCTTTGTGCGTTATGTCGAGTAAAACGTACTCATCCCCGGATCTTTTCAATTCCGTATCGATGGCTTTGGCAACAATGTCTCTGGGTGCAAGGCTTTTCATGGGATGATATTTCTCCATGAAAGTGGAGCCATCTTTTAATCTCAAGAGTCCACCCTCTCCCCTGAGGGCTTCACTGATGAGATAAGATTTCGCTTCTGGATGGTATAAACAGGTGGGATGAAATTGGATGAACTCCATATTGGCCATTAAGGCGCCCGCCCTGTAGGCCATGGCAATGCCGTCTCCTGTGGCAATATCAGGATTTGTCGTAATAAGGTAAACTTTGCCGGAACCGCCAGTGGCCAGAATGACAAATTTTGCCTTGAAAGTATGAATTTGATTGCGATCCGTATCCAGTATGTAGGCCCCGAGACACTTCTGCCGGGAGCCCTTCTCCCCGCCCAAGATAGCGGATTCCAATATAAGATCAATCCCGACGTGGTTTTCGAAAATCTTAATATTCCTCTTTAAGCTAGCCTTTTCGTGGAGGGCACGTTCTATCTCCCGACCCGTCAGATCCCGCGCGTGCAGGACGCGCCGCATGGAATGTCCACCTTCTCGCCCCAAATCATACTTGCCGGTGCCATCGTTTCCCGTCCTTGTGAATTCCACCCCCCACTCTAGAAGCTCTTTTATCCTTTCTGGACCGTCAACCACGACAAACCTGACGACTTCTTTTTTGCAAAGACCGGCACCGGCGGTGATGGTATCATTGATGTGGTATTCAAAGCGGTCCGCTTCATCATAAACCGCTGCTATCCCGCCTTGAGCCAGGTTTGTGTTTGAATCAGATTTCGTTTTTTTCGTCACTATGGCGACGGTACCGAGATCGGCTGCCTTGATGGCAAAGCTTAATCCTGCTATGCCGCTGCCCAATACCAAGAAGTCTGTAATAATTTCCATGATGCGCGATCCTGAGAACTTTCAGCGATACTCAAAAGTTATTTACAAAGGTTGCCTACTTCTATATATAATTCCGAACTATTTGTAAAAAGGAAATTTGCACCTGGGGAGGAAGGAATGCGTATTTTGGGAATAGAGACATCCTGCGATGAGACGGCTGCGGCATTCCTCCAGGATGGGAAATTCCTTCGTTCCAATATTATTGCTTCCCAGGTGGATCTGCACAAAATATACGGCGGCATAGTGCCGGAGATCGCATCCCGTAAACACATGGAAATGATCATACCGGTCATATGTGAAGCGCTTAATAGCGCTTCTGTGACGTTAAACGATATTGAAGGAATAGCTGTAACCAGGGGACCCGGGCTGGTTGGGTCACTGCTTGTGGGTTTGTCAGCGGCTAAGGCTATTGCATTCGCTTTAAATATACCATTTGTAGGAGTCAATCACCTCGAAGGTCATGTAGCATCCATCTTCCTCAGTGAAGAGCATCCCGAGTTCCCCTTCGTAGCCCTTGTAGTCTCCGGCGGGCATACAAACATATACCTTGTGAAAGAATTTCAGGATTTTCGTGTACTGGGCCAAACGAGGGACGATGCCGCTGGAGAGGCATTTGACAAGGCGGCCAAACTCATGAATATCGGCTATCCGGGGGGTGTCATCATTGACAGGTTGGCAAAAAATGGAAACCGAAAGCGTATAGATTTCCCCAGGGCCATGAGAGATAGCCTGGATTTCAGCTTCAGCGGCCTGAAAACATCTCTATTGGTACACATAAAGAGGAGAAAATGCCCTTTCACTGAGGATGAGCTGCCGGATGTTGCTGCGAGTTACCAGGAAGCCATCATTGATGTCCTCGTAGAAAAGACTCTTAAGGCTGCGGAGGCTTATTCCATATCAAAAATAGTCGTCTGCGGTGGAGTCGCTGCAAACAGCCGGCTCAGAGAAAGATTTACCGATGAATGCAGGGTCAAGGGCATTCAAGTGTACATTCCATCCCCCGTCCTCTGTACTGATAATGCGGCTATGATTGCCGTCGTCGGCGAACATCTATTGACAAGAGGGCTAAGGGACTCTCTGGACCTAAACGCAGTTTCCAGATGGCCTCTGGATTCTCTATTGAAACACGCTTCATAGACCCAGGAGCCTCACGAGGGCCCGGATAATGACTATGCCGACAGCAAGAAAAATTCTCAGAGATCATGGAATCCGGCCTCTCAAACGCTTGGGCCAATCTTTTCTTGAAGATAGAAATGCCATAAACAAGATAATCAGTATTTCCGATATCCGGGAAGATGACGTCGTAGTAGAGATTGGTGCGGGTCTGGGTCTCATGACCGAGTCCATAGCGAAAAGGGCGAGGAAGGTGATTGCGCTGGACATAGATCCGAAAATGGTCGGTATCTTGAAAGAAAGAATGGCGCCTTACCGTCATGTTGACATTGTCCTGGCAGATGTCCTTGAATATGATTTTTCTTCGGCTGTCGGTGAATTGCCATTGCGGAAGATTAAAGTCATCGGGAATATTCCGTACAACATTTCCTCACAGATATTATTCCGGTTGTTGGCCTACCGGGATCACATATCGTCTATGATTCTCATGTTTCAAAAGGAACTGGCAGACAGGCTTATCGCGAAACCCGGGACAAAGTCTTACGGGGTGCCAACGGTTCTGGTTTCCATGTATCTTCTATGTTCCCGTGAAATGGTAATCCCCCGTCACTGTTTCTATCCCCAGCCGAAGGTAATGTCCTCCGTGCTGAAAATGGTGATGCGGGAAATGCCTAAAGTGGATTTGATGGATCATGATTTTTTCTTCAAGATTGTGAAAACCGTTTTTGCCAAGAGGAGGAAGACGTTGCTGAATAATCTCAGGAGCCTGGATTTGCAGGGCTATTCGGATATGGATGTGGCAAAGGCACTCAAGGATTCAGGCGTCGATGGAGGAAGAAGGGGTGAGACATTAACGGCTGAAGAGATCGGCCGATTGTCAAGCGCCCTCCACTCAATAAAAATGCCTTGACACGAACGTGTTATTTTGTTAGGGACAAACCGCCGCTTGGATCCGGTTGCGGACTGAGACGGGGGTTAAACGAAGGGCATGCTGTACGGGTTATATATGAAGCCTCACGTCTCTGACGTTGAGGCTTTTTTTATGCATACTGGATAGACATGAAGATCATTGGTTCCATCAGAGAAATGCAGGCATTCTCCGAATCGGCCAGAAACGCAGGACAGAAGATATCCTTCGTTCCTACAATGGGCTATTTTCATGATGGCCATTTGAGTTTGATGAAAGATGGGAAACGGCGAGGGGACTGTCTGGCTATTAGCATCTACGTCAACCCGACACAATTCGGTCCGAGCGAAGACTTTGAAAAATATCCGCGAGATTTTGAGAGGGATAAGAGCCTGGCGGACGGTGTGGGCGTTGATGTGATCTTCTATCCGGAAGATAAAGAGATGTACCCTGAACTTTATCAGACCTATGTTAATGTTGAGAACGTTACGGAGAATCTCTGTGGGCTCTCCCGGCCCGGGCATTTCCGCGGCGTCACTACGGTTTGTGCAAAACTTTTCAATATTGTCAAACCGCACTATGCAATCTTCGGCAAGAAGGACTTCCAGCAGCTTATAACGATTAAGAGAATGGTCATAGACCTTAATATGGATCTCGAAATAATCGGCATGCCGATAGTGAGAGAAGCTGATGGCCTCGCTATGAGTTCGCGGAATATTTATTTGAAAATGGAGGAAAGACAAGCGGCTCTGAGTCTGAGCCATTCCTTAAAGCTCGCAAAGGAAATGTACGATAGGGGAGAAAGGGATGTCACCGCAATCCTGGAGAAGGTGAGAAAGTATATAGAAGGGCATCCCTATACTAATATCGATTATGTCAAAATATGCGATACAACGACTCTTAAGGATGTTGGACGTATTGAGAGAGAGTCTGTTTTGGCCCTTGCTGTCAAGATTAATAAGACGAGGCTGATAGACAATTATGTATTCGGGAATCAGCTTGACATTTAATGTTTACTTTAGGATCGTGAAGTTCAGCTTTTAGGGGGGAAGGTAGCGATAACATGCAAAGATTCATGCTCAAATCAAAACTTCACAGGGCGACAGTGACTGGTGCTAACCTCCATTATGAAGGTAGCATCACAATTGATAAGAGGCTGATGAATGCTGCGGATATAGTGCCCTATGAGAAAGTTGACATATACAATGTCTCCAACGGGGAGAGATTTTCCACCTACGTAATAGAGGGCAAACAGGATTCCGGTGTCATATGCCTCAATGGAGCTGCGGCATGGAAAGCTTCCAAGGGTGACATCGTGATTGTCGCGACCTATGCTGTCGTTGACGAGCCATCACCAAAGAAATGGCGTCCTAAATGTATTTTTCTGGACGAGAAGAACAGGGTCAAAAAAGAGAAGTAGGATTCGCAAGGGCTTTACCAAAAAAGCAACAATTCGAGATCTGACTTTTATGAGGGGTTTTGGTGTAGTTGCACCTGACCCCTTTTTAAATAGCAGTTGAAAACAGTTCAACTTTTTGTTAAGTAAGCATACTTTTAAAATGGCATGAAGGTCATCGACCATTGAAGAAGAAACTGAAGCAGATATTTTTGACGGGACTTGCTGTTACCGTCCCGATAGGATTGACACTTTATATCCTTTTCTTTCTCATAGATATAATGGATAGTCTGCTTAAGATTATCCCCTTAAGATATCATCCTGACACGTTACTCGGTATCCACATCCCCGGCCTAGGAACTATTGCAACTGTGATTCTGATCTTCATCTGCGGCCTCATCACAGCGAGCTATGTAGGCAACAAAATAGTCCAATCCGGAGAAGACCTTCTTTATAGGATACCATTTGTGAGGAATATTTATCAGGCTATCAAACGATTCTCCGATACCATGGTTATGGACAGGAGAAGCAGTTTCAAGCGTGTTGTTCTGGTAGAATTTCCCAGGAAAGGTTTATACACTATCGGGTTTGTGACTGGCAAGCCGAATTTGGAGTTTAAGAAGGAGCCTGGGCAGAGCTATATCAGTGTTTTTCTGCCGACGACGCCCAACCCGACATCGGGATATCTTATAATTGTGCCCGAAGATGAATTGGTTGAGGTCCATATGTCGGTTGAAGAAGCCTTAACGTATATTATTTCTGTCGGTATCGTGACACCGTCGGAGCGCACGAGAAGGAAGGATAAGTTTCACGGTGGGAAGGATAAGATTGATGAGTTGACTTAGATGGAATAATAACGATAATTAATTCTTAAATATGAGGTGATAACATATGCTAATAACATCGGAAAGCGTTAAGGTTGGACATCCGGATATTGTATGCGATTCGATAGCCGCGAACATCATCGCTTCTATCCTTGATGAGGAACATAAAATCGGGCTTACTGTGGATACTATGCCGCATTGCGGGATTGAGATATTCCTCGGGAAGGGTCTCTGTATAGTCGGTGGCGAAGTTGCTACTCGGGTTTACGTGGATGTGGAGAAAATTGTTCGCGATACGGTTCTTTCAATAGGCTACATCGACTATCATCTCGGTCTCAATGGCAATTCAATGGGCATTCTTAATACCATTATAGAACAATCTCCCGACATCAATATCGGTACCCGTGCAGATATGGGCAAATACAAGGAAATCGGTGCGGGAGATCAGGGCATTATATATGGATTTGCCTGCGACGAGACACCTGAATTGCTTCCGCTCCCTTACGTATTGGCAACGAGGCTGATGAGGGCCTTTGAGAATTGCGGAAATCCAATATTCGCTCCGGACGGCAAAGGACAGATAACAGTAGAATATAATGAGAAGGGCGTCCCCAAACGGGTGGCGACAGTCCTCATGTCAAATGCTGTCGATTACCGTCAAGTGTCAGACAATGCCAGGGCCAGTGTGGAGCCTCAGGCGAAGCGCATTGCTATGGAATGCCTCAAGGGTTGGGTCGATGAAAGAACAGAATTTCTTTTCAACCCAACAGGGGAATGGCAGGCGATCAACTCGTGCAGCGCAGCAGACTCAGGTGTGACGGGACGCAAGCTCGTAGTCCAGCTTTATGGGGGGTATCCGGGCGCTCAGATTGGAGGCGGCTCGATAGTTAATAAATCGCCGGAAAAGGTGGATTGCTCAGCAGTTCTCGGCGCTCGTTATGTTGCAAAGAATATTGTTGCTGCAGGGCTTGCGAAAAAATGTGCCATACAGGTAGCATATGCCATCGGCATAGCCAGGCCGATTTCCGTCTATGTAAATTCTTTTGGTACAGGAATTGTTTCCGACGACAAGATCAATATGCTGATTAAAGAATACTTCGACTTGTCTCCCAGAGGCATGATTGAAAAATTCGGCCTTCTGGATGGCAGGATTTACCGGAAGCTTCCCAAGACATTCTTCCTGGATGACTATACCTGGGAAAAGACTGACATGGTTGAAGCATTAAAACAGGCAGCATCTGTATAAACAATATGTCATCAAGCCTTAAGACCCGAAGTGGAGGATCTTATGACTTACCTTAAACTGGTCAAAAATTTACCATACAAAATATCAGACATCAGTCTTGCTGACTGGGGACGCAAAGAGATTGAACTTGCAGAGAATGAGATGCCCGGACTTATGGCCGTGAGGGCTAAATATGGTCCTAAAAAGCCATTGAAAGGATTGAAGATCTCTGGCAGCCTGCACATGACAATCCAGACAGCCATGCTTATAGAAACCCTCAAAGAGCTTGGCGGGGACATCAGATGGGCATCATGCAATATTTTCTCTACTCAGGACCATGCGGCCGCGGCAATCGCGAAGGCGGGGTCTGCGGCAGTTTTTGCCTGGAAAGGGGAAACGCTGGAAGAGTACTGGTGGTGCACGGAACAGGCCATGACATGGCCTGACGATTCCGGCCCCGATCTGATAGTCGATGACGGAGGAGACGCAACGCTTTATATTCATCAGGGCGTCAAGTGCGAAAAGGATCCGGCACTACTCGATCGAAAATACGATAACAAAGAATTGCAGATTGTTGCAGAACGTATGAGGTACTCGTTGCGACGGAATCCGAAGCATTGGCAAAAGGTCGCTTCGCGGATTATCGGCGTGTCAGAAGAAACGACAACGGGTGTACACAGACTTTACCAAATGGCGCAAGCAGGGGAACTTCTCTTCCCCGCCATCAATGTAAATGATTCGGTGACCAAGTCAAAATTTGATAATTTGTATGGCTGCCGGGAATCGCTCGCTGATGGTATTAAGCGGGCAACTGATATCATGATTGCGGGCAAGATGGTTGTCATCTGCGGATATGGTGATGTGGGCAAGGGATGTGCGCAGTCAATGAGGGGTTTTGGAGCACGTGTTGTCATCACTGAAATAGATCCGATTAGCGCTCTTCAGGCAGCCATGGAGGGTTATGATGTGAAGAGGCTCGACGATGTTGTCTCAAAGGGTGATATTTTTGTTACGGCCACGGGCTGCTGCAAGGTTATCACCGGCAGGCATATGAACAGGATGAAGAATGAGGCCATTATATGCAATATAGGCCACTTTGACAGCGAAATAGACATGCAATATTTGGAAAAAAGCAAAGGTTGCAAAAGGGAAAACATAAAGCCCCAGGTCGATAAATGGACGCTCAAGTCCGGTCGTTCAATTATTGTCCTTGCGGAAGGAAGATTGGTAAACCTCGGCTGTGCTACCGGTCATCCAAGTTTTGTCATGAGCACCAGCTTTACCAATCAGTGCCTTGCTCAAATTGAACTTGCATCCGGGAAATATAAGGTTGGCGTATACACGCTGCCCAAAAAGATAGATGAAGAAGTGGCAAGACTGCATTTGAGAAGATTAGGAGCCAAACTGTCAAGATTGACAAAAGAACAGGCCGATTATCTTGGTCTTCCCATAGCCGGACCCTTCAAGCCCGATTATTACCGCTACTAGGGCCAGCAGGAATACGGGCATCAGGTCTTGACGCGTAAGAACATGATAACCGATGCGACTCCGAAGATAATATTTGCAAACCATGCGGAGAGAACTGGCGGTATTGACCCGGAGTGGCCCAGGGATATGGAGAAGGCGTGCACAATCCAATAAGAGAATCCGATAATAATGCCAAAGCCGATGCTCTGCATGACGCCGCCGCTTCGCTCTGTCCTTATGAGCGAAAAGGAAATACCAATAGTAATAAGAATGAAGATGACGAGGGTAAATGCTATCTTGCCGTGCATATCAACTAAATATCGTGTCGCATCATAGCCCTCAGCCTGCAACTTCGTGATGTAGTTCTTTAGTTCAATAAATCCCATCTTTTCAGCTTCTTTTTGAACAAGGTTGAAATCCGCTGGTTTCTCTGGGAGGTCTATCACTTTAGAAGAAGCCCACTCGAGTGAAGGGAATTCTCCTCCAAAGCGGGTTATCATGAGGTTGTAGAATACCCACTTGTTATCTTTCCATTCCGCCTTTTCGGCGTCGATACGCGCTGTCAGCGTAAAGTGGTTATCCAAATAATTTATCGTGATTCCCTGTATAATATTCGTTTTAGGATCAAAAAGCCGGAAATTGTATATGCCGCTTTGTCCTCTGTACCAAAGCTGGTTCTGTTTAAATGTTCCCAGTGGTTCGCGCTTTTGCACCTCCACATATACAATGTTGTCAGCCTTTTGGTTACTGTATGGTGTAACAAGTTCACTATTGAGAAAGGCAAATATACAGATTAGCAAAGAGGCAATGAACACCGGGAGAGACGTCCTATAGAGGCTGATGCCGTTTGCCTTCATGGCGAGCACTTCGGAATTCCTTGCAAGGGTGCTGAAAGTTAAGAGCGCGGCAAGCAGCGCCGTAGCGGGAAGAGTCTGTGAAATCATCATGGGTATCATGAAAAAGAAGTATGACAGAACCTGCGTGAGGGAGGCATTGTTGCTCAGGAACATTCGTATGCGCTCAAAAAATTCAACAATCATGAACAGTGACGTAAACAGCGCCAGGACGAGGACAAACAACCTGGCAAACTCTTTAGTTACATATCGATCTAATATGGTCATTAATTAATTCTCTTTGCGCACTTGCCCATCAGCTTTTTCAAGTAGACTCCGATGGGTATCTCTATGCGAATGGGCCTGTCATTTGCCGCCCTGATGAAAAGATAAAAGCCAACAATACAAAATATGATATTGGGAGACCATGTTCCGATAAGGGGCGAGAGTCTTCCTGTTTCTACGAGGGCTTCACCTCCAAGGCGCATGATGTAGTAAATGAACACTATGATAAGGCCTAGAGTAAACCCTCTTGCCCTTACAGCTCTGTGAGCCCTGATACTCAAGGGAATTCCCAGGATGCCAAAGACTATACATGAAAGAGGAGTTGTAATCGTTTTATAAAATTCAATGGCCATTTCCCGGAAAACTGCATCTTCCAGGCCGGCCGTCTTAAGCTTTTGGGACAGCTCCCAGATCGTCATCTCGGTGCTGTCCTTGGCGTTAACTTTTCTTGCTTCAGAGATAGATGACTCAATGTCGAGATTTACGTCATATGAGCTGAAATCCATTTTTCGATAGTTCTTCAGCGTCTTCTCGACCATATGTGTGCTGCCGTTTTCCAATCGCAGGGTTAACGTCATCAGTGATGGGTCGGATATAAGAAAAGCTTTCTGAGCGATAATCGTGCTTGGTTCCTTGCTGATTCTTGTATCGGAGATGATGACTCCATTCATGTAATCGCCGTGGACAGGAATACTCTCTGCGTAAAGAAGAATTCCTTTAAAATCGTCGTTGAACACTTTTTCTTTGATGCCGACGCTTGCCTTTTTCTTTGCGACATTAAAGAGCAAATTTTTCGTAGAATATTTGCTGTGTGGAACTAAGAAAAGACTGGTGACAGCCGTTATGATGAAGGCTATTAATGAAGCAACAGCAACAGGGCCCAGGAGTTTGTATAGGCTCATTCCCGACGCCTTTAGAATGGTTAATTCGTTGTCACCTGAAAGCCTGCCCAATCCGATCAGTATCGATATCAGCAGCGATATGGGAATGGTCAAGATTAAAAATGACGGCGTCAAAAGTAAAAAAAGCTTTGATATATCGATGAAACTAACACCCTTATTGACCATGAGGTCCATGAGCTGTATGATCTTACCCATAAGAAGTACAAATGTCAGAACAAAGAGAATTAGGAAAAATGGATAGGCGATTTCCTTGAGGATGTATCGATCTATAATCTTAAACATAAGTGTAGATAGGGAATTAAGTCCTTAATTGATTACAGAGACTAACATGGATTTGAAGATGTTTGTCAAGAAAAAGATTGTACGTTCCACGCTCAAGGAATAGTGCATGCAGGAAACAATTATCCGTTTCTTTTTTTAATCCTCATCCCGATTGAATCAGCCACTTTGTTTCTATTTAGAAATTGTATCGTCGATTGACCTGATATCATAAATCTGCTAGTTAAGAGCTATCAGCTGACCAAGTGAAATGATCGCTATTGCTCAACCTACCTGTGAGGTAACGCCTTGTGATAGACCTGCATACACATTCGATTTTCAGTGACGGTGAATTGATTCCCTCAGAACTGGCGAGGAGAGCGAAAGTCGCCGGCTACAGTGTCCTTGCCATAACCGATCATGCTGACCATTCCAATTTTGATTTTATTATTCCCCGCCTTACGAAGGTGTGTCAGAAGTTATCAGATGCCTTTGCAATACAGGTGATACCAGGTATAGAGCTTACCCACGTTCCTCCGGAATATATTTACGATCTTGCCGTGGAAGCGAGACACACAGGAGCGAAGATCATTGTAGTGCACGGCGAAACGATTGTTGAGCCGGTTATGGGAGGCACAAATATGGCTGCTCTAAAGGCTCCCATTGATATACTTGCGCATCCGGGTCTGATGACTGAAGAAGAAGCTATCGAGGCGGCAAAAAATTCAATATGCCTCGAAATTACGACCAGGACAGGACACAGTTTGACAAATGGACACGTCGCAAAGATGGCCTGCCTAGCGAAAGCCCCTCTCATTCTGAATAGCGACAGTCACTGTCCCGATGATCTTCTCAATAGGGACATGGCCATGAAAGTTGCGCTCGGTGCAGGTCTGGCCAAGGCAGAAACTGTAGCCATGTTTTGTAATTCGGCAACCCTGGTTAAGAAAGCATTGGAGAAATAGAGGACGAATTCCACGGGATAATCGCGAATGTCGCCGTGTGAGAAAGTTCGTTGCACACCCGTTTATAAGATGCCTTTCCGACATATCTTTGTGAAGCCCAATTGAATGTTGGCAATGGATTTTCACGAACATCTCATGATTACCGAGAGTGTTCCCGCTTACCCTTCTTACCCCGCAATGTCATAAAGTGATGATGCTCCTCAATCATCACGAAGCCATTCTTCTAAGAAAGCTGATGTTGGATGACAGGGGATACAGCAACTCTCTTGACCTGCCGCGATTTATTGTAGTTTCCTGTGAAGGGCGACATTTCTTTGGGGATATGAATACTTAATATGACGCGATTGCGTGCACTTGGCGATTGCAAAAAGAGATAAATCGAGATGGAAAAAAAACTATTTTTTGTCTTGATTATGTCAATATATAGTAGTATGATCACTTCCTACCCCAATATATTGGGTAAAATAATTACACGGGGACACGAATTTCATTGCAGAGCCAAGGAGGGGGCATGTTATGCATGAAAAGATAAAAAAGAGGGATGGCCGACTAGTAAAATTCAATGCAGAGAAGATAACCAATGCCATTGAGAAGGCTGGGGCCGCAACAGGTGAGTTTGATGGAGCCATAGCAAGAAAACTCACGATAAAGGTTCTTAATTTAGCAGAGAAACTCTTCGACGACAAGGTCATGACAGTAGAAGAGTTTCAGGACATCGTTGAAGAGGTTCTTTTATCTTCTCCTTATCGTCGAACCGCTAAAGCTTATATAATCTATAGGGATCAGCACGCCAGATTAAGGGAAATTACTAATAAAATGGAGGTTGATTTAGTCGATCAATATCTTAAGAAGAAAGACTGGAAGATTAATGAGAACAGCAACATGGATTATTCTTTGCAGGGTTTGAATAACTATATATCTTCCGAAGTCAGCAAGATCTACTGGTTGAATGAGATTTATTCGCCAGAAATCAGAAAAGCACACACGGATGGCGATTTCCATATTCATGATTTGAGTCTTCTTTCCGTATACTGCGTCGGGTGGGATTTGTATGATCTTCTTCTGGAGGGATTCAAGGGGGTCTCGGGTAAAGTTGAGAGCAAGCCTGCCAAGCACCTTCGCAGTGCCCTTGGGCAGGTCGTTAACTTCTTTTATACCCTTCAGGGCGAGGCGGCCGGGGCTCAGGCTTTCTCCAATTTTGATACACTCCTGGCGCCTTTCATAAGGTACGACGGTTTAGGTTATAGTGAAATAAGGCAGGCACTACAGGAATTTATATTTAATATTAACGTGCCGACGAGAGTAGGTTTCCAAACCCCGTTTACAAACGTCACCCTAGATGTGACAGTGCCGAAGTATTACGCCGATCAAAGTGTAATTATTGGAGGTAAACCGCAGAAAGAGACGTACAAGGATTTCCAGGAGGAGATGAACCTCTTCAATAAGGCTTTCCTCCGGGTCATGGCTGATGGAGATGCCAAGGGGAGGGTTTTTACTTTTCCCATACCAACATATAACATAACAAAGGAGTTCAAGTGGGAGGATCGTAATCTTGACGACTTATGGGAAATGACAGCCAAGTATGGGGTGCCCTATTTTTCGAATTTCATAAACTCAGACATGAACCCGGAGGATGCGAGGAGCATGTGCTGCAGGCTTCGTATTGATAACAGGGAATTGGAGAAGAGGGGAGGGGGTCTTTTCGGCTCAAATCCATTAACGGGTTCTATTGGCGTGATTACAATGAATATGCCGAGAGTTGGCTACCTGTCTAAGACGGAAGATGAATTCATGGAACGTCTGGAAAAGCTCATGATCATTGCCAAGGACAGTTTGGAGACCAAGAGAAAAGTACTGGAAAAATTTACCGAGGGTAACCTCTATCCTTACACAAAATATTACCTGAGAGATATAAAGAAACGCTTTGGAGAATATTGGAAAAATCACTTCTCAACAATTGGTCTTGTCGGCATGAATGAAGCCTGTGTCAATTTTTTAGGTAAGAATATAGCATCTGAGGAAGGGCAGAAATTTACTTTGAAGATATTGGATTTCATGAGAAAGAGGCTCATAGAATTCCAAAAGGAAACGGGAAACAACTATAATCTTGAATCGACTCCTGCGGAAGGCACTTCATACCGCCTTGCAAAAATTGATAAGGCAAAATATGCAGACATCATCTGCGCCAATCAGGATATATATGCAGAGAACAATGCTGAACCCTTTTACACTAACTCTACGCAGCTACCTGTGAACTTTACGGATGATATATTCGAAGCCCTGGATCTGCAAGATGAAATCCAGGCGAGGTACACGGGGGGGACAGTCTTCCACACATATGCAGGAGAAAGGATTGACGATGCATCAGCAGTAAAGACATTTGTGCGCAAGGTATGCACCGAGTATCACTTGCCCTACGTGACGTTCACGCCTACCTTTAGTGTTTGTCCCTCGCATGGTTATTTAAGCGGCGAGAAAGAGACATGTCCCATTTGTAAGGAAGCCTGTGAGGTATATTCACGTGTGGTCGGTTATCTCCGACCTGTTAAACAGTGGAATTTAGGGAAACAGGAAGAATATAGAGGGAGGAGGGTTTTCAGTTTTTAGAAGATGCAGATTGGTGGATTGCAGAAGGTATCATTGATCGAATATCCCGGGAAAATAAGTGCAATCGCATTTACGCAGGGCTGTAACTTCAGGTGTCCCTACTGTCATAATCCGGAATTAGTGGATCCAGATCTCTACAGGGAATGTCTCTCGGAGGAAGGAGTATTTTCTTTCTTAGAAAGACGTAAGGGCAAGCTTGATGCCGTGACAATTACAGGAGGCGAGCCGACAATACAGCATGACCTGATCGATTTTATAAAGTGTGTAAGAAAAATGGGGTATTTGATTAAATTAGATACGAACGGTTCCTATCCTGATGTGCTGGAACAACTCATCAGTGGTCGACTTGTGGACTATATTGCCATGGATATGAAGGGGCCGCTCCATAAGTACAAGACAGTGACAAAGTCAAAGATTGATGAGGATAAAATCAGACAGAGTATAGGAATAATCATGAAATCAGCCGTCCCTTATGAATTTCGTACAACCATCCCCAAGAGACTGCTACACGAAGATGATCTCTTGGAGATGGGGAAGCTACTGAGAAATGCCAGCCGTTACATATTGCAGCAGTTTATTGCCACAAGGACTCTTGATAAACAATTTTTGAAGTATGAAGCGTATTCTCAGGAAGAGATGGAATGCTTCAAAGAGAAACTCAAAAAAGATGTGCCTGCTGTCCGATTGAGATAGATGATGCAGTAAGATGAATACCATAAATGGACTTATGGCAAAGTACGTCTCTGTCGCGTCTCATTCTTCCCGCCCCGAGCTCATATCAAACTATGCACAGTTATATGTCTCATTTCACGATGAGTCGATCTTGAAATTGTTGAAAGGCGCACTTCGAACGTTGTATTCTTCTAAGGCATGCATCTTCCACTGAGCATTTGAATTTCTTCGATGGTATCATATGGACAAGGATAAAAAAGCAAAACCTGTCGGTGAAAAAGACCAGGTCAATATGTTATTGAGCAAACTGGCACCTGAAGTTAAAGGGTTCATGGAAAAGCAGCTTGATCAGATCAGACGGTTAAACCAGATAGGGACGGCTCTATCGGCGGAAAAGAACCTGGACAGGCTCTTGGAAATGATTGTCGATGAGGCGAGAAAGTTTACGAATGCTGACGGAGGCACCTTGTATATCATGTCTGACGATGAAGAGGAGCTCCAGTTCGCCATTGTGCAAAACACTTCTTTAAATGTCCGTATGGGGGGTACGGGGGGAAGGATTACCTGGCCGTCTGTAAGATTAAAGAATCTCGATGGGAAGCCCAATCATGCCAATGTTTCTGCATATGCCGCCATTACAGGTCAGATGGTCAATATTTCTGACGTCTATCATGCAGAGGGGTTTAATTTTGAGGGCACCAGGAGATTCGATGCAGAAACGGGATACCGCTCCAAGTCCATGCTCGTAGTTCCCATGCGAAACCACGAAAATGATATTATTGGTGTCTTGCAGTTGTTGAATGCGCAAATTGAAGAGGAGGTAGAAGTCATCTCATTTTCGCTAGAAAATCAGAAGATGACGGAGTCATTAGCATCTCAGGCGGCTGTTGCCATTTCCAATAATCGCCTAATACATGATCTCGAAAACCTGTTGGACTCTTTCATCAGAACGATTGCTAGTGCGATTGATGAGAAATCTCCTTACACTGGCGGTCATGTTCGTCGTGTTTCAGAGTTGACCATGGTCATTGCGGAAAAGATAAATAGGAGCGAGGAGGGGCCATATGCGGGCAGCTGCTTTGATGAAGATGAATTGAAGGAACTCCACATCTCTGCTTGGCTTCATGATGTTGGCAAGATAACTACGCCGGAATATATTGTCGATAAGGGGAAAAAGCTTGAAACAATATACAACAGGATAGAAGTGTTAAAAGAAAGGTTTGAGATCCTGAGACGGGACCATGCAATTGAAAGGCTGAAAAACGAACACAGGCAGAGAGATAGGATGAGTGAGGAGACGATAATTGATAGCGCTGTCAGAGAAGAAATGGATTTGGATGCAGACTACGAATTCCTTAGAGATATTAATACTGGAACGAAATTCATGGATGAAAAGATGCTTGACCGACTGAAGAATATAGCGAAGCGGAAATGGAATCTGGGTGGAGATCTGCGAAATTTGCTCAGCGATGATGAGATGGAAAATCTGAGCATTCCCTTAGGCACTCTTACTGACAAGGAGAAAGAGATCGTCAGGAATCACGTAACAGTTACCCATAAGATGCTCTGTCAGCTCCCGTTTCCTAAGAAGTTAAGGAACGTTTCCTATTATGCTTCTTCCCATCATGAGAGGATCGATGGCGCTGGTTATCCATTTGGATTGAAAGGCAATGAGATTCCTCTCCAGGCTCGAATCATTGCGCTTGCGGACGTCTTTGAAGCATTAACTGCAAAGGACAGACCGTACAAGAAGGAAAAGACTCTATCGGAAGCAATTAAAATAATGGGGAATATGGTGAGGGATAATCATATTGATGGAGAACTCTTCGAACTGTTTATCAAGGAGCGGATTCATCTTGACTACGCAAGGAAGGAACTGACGCCTAACCAGATTGACGTGACTTGAATAAATGTCTTTCAGGCTCTTGCGGTTTTATTGACTTTATTTCCTTCTCTATATCCTGAGCTCTCTCGCCTTGTGCGGGGAAATACTTCAGGGCTTCCTTGAAGTGAAACAGTGCGCTATCCATCTTCTTTTTCTTTTTGAAATAGAGGCCGAAATAGTAGTGAGAGTCGCCAGGATTGTTTGTCTTCCCATACGCCATAGCGATACTGTAGTATATGTCTGCATCAATCATTTTTTTCTTTTCGATTTTCTTATAAAGACTCAAAGCTGTTGGGTAATCACCCTGCAATTCGTAAGACCTGCCAAGATAGAGCAAAGTCTCGAGATCGTCTTCTTTAAGGCTCAATGCCTTGCTAAGAAAGATAATTGCGTCTGCCGACCGACCCAGTTTGAAGTAAATAATTCCTAGGTCCCTGTTTATGTCCTCATCATCGGGAGACAGGCTTAGGGCTTTACGGAAATTGACAAGGGACTCGTCAGTTCGTCCGAGCTTTTCTTGGGTTACTGCCACCCCATAGAGGGAATCTACATTATTCGGATTTTTTTGCAGATCATTCTGAAAATAATGAAGACTTGAATCAAGGTTCTTTTCACCAAACACAAGGATGGTTTGTACTCTTTTTAAATTCCCGATGATGCTTTCGCGTCCCTTCTGGGTATATGTAGTATGAAGTAGGGCATCTATATAGCTGATCCTTTCATCGGTACCCGGATGGGTGAGAAAATATGACGGTATATTGCTGGAGTAAAACTCATACCTCCTCATCAACTTTAAGAAATCCAGCATCGCCTTGCCGTCGTATCCCGCACTTACCAGGTAGGATATACCCAGCCTATCCGCCTCTTCCTCGTGTTCGCGACTGTATTTTAGACTTAAGGTTGTAGCTGTCGCCAAGGAGAAGCTGGCGACAGCGGCCGTGAGATCCCCTCCGCCTCCAAGAAATGCACCAGCAATAACTGCGGCTAGCGTGGCTATACCAACCTTCTGCGATTTTTCTATGATACTCGCAACATGCCTTTTATTTATATGTGCTATTTCATGCGCAAGTACGGAAGCTAACTCACTCTCCGTTTCAACCAAGGTGATTAAACCCCTATTAATATATACATAGCCACCAGGCGTGGCAAAGGCGTTGATTGCCGAACTCTTGATAACTGAGAAACGAAATTCGAAAGGAGCCTTCTCACTTTGGGCGAGTACTTTATTTCCCAACTGATTGATATACGCTTCTATCTTCTGGTCATGGATCAAGACATCACTTTTGTCTAGCTTCTCATAAAATTCCTTTCCGAGCTTTCTTTCATCTTCAAGAGTAAAGGAAGCATGCGCTAATCCCGCAGCCCGAAAAATCAGAAACGAAATAACGAGAGGGATAATGGCTGTCACCTTGCCTCGGCGCATGCAGAATTGATACAAAAGTCAACCTCTCTAATTAAAAAATTGTCATTTGATTATATGTGCCTTTCTCTCGGGGCATATAGCGAAAAGGCATTTCCTTATTAACTCTTTTGGCAATCATAATCAAGTCATCGTTTATGTGTTGCCGTGGAGTTGTGAATGCGATCGCAGTTGACAAGCATTACCATTTAACATTGTTAAGGGTTGACCAATATGCTATAGCGCTGGCGTATGACATCAAGCCAAGTTGAACGCGTTTGTCTTCAGATGCGCGTAGAAGCTCTTGTAAAGGTAGTTAGCTATGAATAAGAAGTTAATTATCACGATCGACGGTCCTGCCGGTGCGGGCAAAAGTACGGTCAGCAAGGTCCTTGCGAGGAAATTATCATATATTTATCTGGACACGGGCGCGCTCTACAGGGCGGTTGCCTACAAAGTTCTCAAAGAGGGGCTTTTGCCCTACGATAAAAGGGGACTTGCCGACCTGTGTTCTCGCATAGAGATATATCTAGAAGACATGGATGGCAGCTTAAATGTCTTTGTCGATGGCAAAAATGTAACGAAGAGGATCAGGAGTGAAGAGGTAGGTCTCGTCGCGTCAACGGTTTCGGCAGTTCCGGCAGTCAGGGAGAGACTGCTGTCAATTCAGCGCGACGTTGGCGAAAAGGGGGGTGTCGTAGCTGAAGGTAGAGACATGGGGACTGTGGTTTTTCCAAACGCCGATTATAAGTTCTACTTGGATGCGGACGTGGAAGAAAGGATTAAAAGGCGCTATGGTGAATTGTTGACGCGGGGCAACAGTATAGACTATAAGGGAATTGCAGGTGACTTAGTTGCCAGGGACCGGCAAGATAGGGAGAGAGATATAGCCCCTTTGAAGGCTTCCGCAGATGCGATTATCGTCGACTCCACAAGAATGAGCGTCGCAGAAGTAGTGGATAGGATGATTTCTATAATTAAGGGTGCTTGCGTGTTAAGTCGGTGATGTAAATAGCTGATGCAGCGCAATTTCTAATTGCGCTGTAATCATAGGATATTGTGGGCAAACTAACCTGAAGCGGGAAATTTTGAATTAGCTTGATATTTCATAACCAGTATGCTACTTGACGTTTTCTTATGAAAGTTTTTTATAAAATTCAGGGGGTAACGGTTTAATGGTTAACAGCAATAACTCAATTTCTAAAGAACATATTGATGGTGGGAAGGTTGACGAGAAAGAATCAGCGGAAACGGCAGTTCCTCAAAAGACCTCCGGCAAAGAAGAGGATATCGGATTTAGAGAATTATATGAGCAGAGTCTGCAGAGTGTCCAGCTTGGGCAGATCGTAACAGGAAAGATCGTCCAAATAAACAGTGACGTCCTCATGGTTGATGTCGGCTGGAAAACCGAAGGTTATATTCCAGCAAGGGAATTGAAGGACGAAGAAGGGAATATTCCTTTTGCTGTTGGTGACGAACTTGAAGTCTTAGTAGACAGAAGGGATACGGATGGCAATCTGGTCTTGTCGAGAGATAAGGCTGTAAAGATTAAGGTATGGGATGATGTTAAGAATGCGTGTGAACATAATATTCCCGTAAAGGGTACGGTCGTGGAGAGAGTTAAAGGCGGACTCTCTGTGGATATCGGAATTTTGGCCTTCCTTCCAGGTTCTCAGGTGGATGTACGTCCAGTACGAGATCTAGACAAATACGTAGGGCAGACATTGATGTTTAATGTTCTCAAGTATGACAGGAAGAGAAACAATGTTGTGCTCTCCAGAAGATCCATTTTGGAGCAGGAAAGAATTGCGGCAAAGAGGGAGACCCTTGAAGGTATCGTGGAAGGAAAGATCATGGAAGGGGTTATCAAGAATATAACCGATTACGGACTTTTCATTGATTTGGGAGGTATCGACGGTCTCCTCCATGTTACGGATATATCCTGGGGAAGAATTACGCGACCGTCCGATAATTTTTCCAAAGGCGATAAGATAAAAGTTAAAGTCCTTTCTTTCGACAGGGAGAAGGAGCGGGTGTCCCTGGGTCTTAAGCAATTGATGGACAATCCTTGGGAGCTGATTGAGAAGAAATATGCCGTGCGATCTGTGATTGAGGGCAAAGTAGTGAACCTCACGGATTACGGCGTCTTCGTAGAACTGGAACCGGGTGTGGAAGGCCTCGTGCATATAACAGAAATGTTCTGGACAAGAGAGATTAAACATCCCTCTAAAGTATTATCTGTGGGTGAAACTGTAAAGGTTATGGTTTTGGATGTCAATCCCGAGGTAAAGCGCATTTCGCTGGGACTAAAGCAAACAACTGAGAATCCCTGGGAGGCGCTTAAGCAGAGGTACCCCGAGGGTAGTCTTGTAAAAGGAGTTATACGAAATATCACGAACTTCGGTTTTTTTGTCGGTATTGAGGAAGGCATAGATGGACTTGTCCATGTATCCGACATTTCCTGGAGACAAAATATAAAACATCCTTCGGAATTGTACAAGAAAGGCCAGGAAGTTGAGGCAATGGTCTTGAATATTGACGTTGCAAACGAGAAATTCTCTCTGGGAATAAAGCAGGTGGACAAGAACCCCTGGGATGAGAAGAATTTCATTTATTCTACAGGGTCAATCATTAACGGAAAGGTGACCAATGTAACCGACTTCGGTATTTTTGTAGAATTGGAAGAAGGCGTGGAGGGCCTTGTTCATATTTCGGAATTAAGCCACAAGAGGGTTAAATCCGCATCAGAAATTTATGCAGTCGGCGATGTAGTATCTGCAATCGTCAAGAGCGTGGACTTGCAGAACAGGAGAATCAGATTGAGTATAAAGGACTACGAATCGGCAACTGAAGGGCATTCTTCGGTCACGCAGTACCTAAACAACAAAGAAAATGTAGGCTCAAATCTTGGCAAAGTATTGGCCGATATGAAAATGGCAGAGAATGACAAAGGATAATGTCAAGCCGTGAGAAGACACCCTGTCATATTTGGCATATTCCTTCTGTTTCTTATTGTAACGGTATTCTTTCTGCTCGTCTATGTTTTAGGATTGTCGTCGGAAGATGGGCGTTCATTTGCCCTTGACAATAAGGTAGGTATAGTAAAGGTCGAGGGGTTCATTGGTGATACGCGTGATATTGTTGAACAGTTGAATCAATTTGGTAAAGACGACGCCATCAAGGCAGTCATTCTGAGAATTGATTCGCCGGGAGGTGGAGTCGCTTCTTCACAAGAGATATATGCGGCGGTGACTGACCTGAAAAAGAAGAAGAAGGTTATAACTTCCATGGGGTCTCTTGCAGCTTCTGGAGGTTATATGGTTGCCTGTGCTACAGACAAAATTGTAGCCAATCCAGGAACTATTACAGGCAGTATTTCTGCCGTCATGCACTTTGCTAATGCCGAGGAGCTCTTGAAAAAGCTGGGTCTTAAAGCATCAGCCGTCAAGAGCGGAAAGTTTAAGGACATTGGTTCCCCCGTAAGGGAAATGACGGCTGAAGAAAGGGCGCTACTACAGGAATTGGTTGATGATATATACGATCAGTTTCTTGATATGGTAGCCCGGGATAGGAATCTCCAAAAAGAGAACCTGAGAAAAATCGCCGACGGAAGGATTTTTACGGGAAGACAGGCTCTGAAATTAGGACTTGTCGACTATTTGGGTGATATGGGGTACGCCGTGACGCTTGCTGGCGAAATGTCGGGTATAAAGGGAAAGCCTGAGGTTGTATACCCAAAAAAGAAAGGATCAAGATTCTGGGATTATCTGTTTCGTGAGATGTTTACGGCCCTTGAGCTGCAGATGCGGGGCAAGGCAGAACAATTCAATGGCATTCTTTATCTCTCGCCTCTAGCGAATCATTATTAGAGCGCTGAATTATGACGAAAAGAGAGCTGATCAAAAGGGTCCAGGAAGAAATTGGGCATTATCCGCCCAAAGATATAGCATACGTAGTTTACCTGATTTTCGAGGCAATGAGCGGTGCTTTGAAGAGGGGTGAACGGATAGAAATCAGGGGTTTCGGAAATTTTACGGTTAGAAAAAGGAGGGAAATCAAGGGCAGAAACCCGAAAACCTCAAGTGCGATAAACCTTCCCGCGAGAAAAGTACCCTTCTTTAAGGTCGGTAAAGACCTCTATGATATGATAAATCGATCTGAATAGATTGCGACAGCTTATATAAAATCCCAGTCACTGTCCGGTGACGCAAAATCTTTCAGTTGTTCTCTTCTTTTCTTATGTTGTAGCTTCTTGAGCGCTTTGGCTTCTATTTGCCTTATTCTTTCGCGAGTTACTCCCATCATTTCACCTACTTCTTCAAGAGTAAAAGGACCATAATTGCAGGCAACCCATGTGCAATTTAGAAAAGTTTCATTCTTCAGCCGCCATTCGCAGGTCGTATCCTGGCAAGCTTCTGATATTAAATGCCCCTTCTTCTTACACCTGTAAGTGTTAATCAATTTACTCAATCTTAGACCCCACAACATATTGTAGTTTGGGACTGCTTCAGTTACAAAGGACGTCCGCAAAAACTCTAACAAAAATTTGACGTAATTTAAGCACTTGTCATCTATTTGTCAATAATAATTAGGTAGAAATATACGAACTTTATACCATTATTATTCTATTCATCATCAGCATGGCCCACGCGGCTTCTGAGACGCTTGAGACGGTAAACCAACGCATCCCTTTCTGCAGCTGTCTTGCATTGCGGGACGCTGAGGGCCTCGTTTATTATTTCGATAGCCTTTCTAAAATTACGTTGCCTGTGTTCAAGGTACTTAGCCAGCTCATCTACGGCGAAAAAATTACCAGGGTCGTTAAGAAGTATTGTCTCCCAGATTTTGATGGCCTCATTCCAGCGACCATGGCGTTTATAGATGAGTGAAAGTATTTTACTCGCTTCAAAGGCGACATGAGTCTCACCTGACTTTATAAGCGCCTCGAGGATTGTGCAGGCGCCGGGTGAGTTCCGACGGTCGAGGAGCAGGCGTGCCGCTGCTAATAGGTCAAAGTGTTCCCGCATTGCCATGTCTGGTTTAGGGGAGAGGATTTCGGCAAGGTAAACGGCAAGGGCCGCCATTGAAATAACATCAAGACGGTTGTGCTCAAATACATCTTCCAGAAGGCGCGGATCGCGATATCTCAGCCAGTCAAAATAACGCTGAGGAATCTCGCTTCCCGGTACGTCACCATAGCGATGAAATCCGATGATATCTTTTTCCATTGTGGACAAGCGATTGTTTTCCAGGCGATGCCCGAAAAGACGGCGCGCCGGGTGCAGGAGGTCAAGATGTGGCATGGCGGCAAGACCATCAGAGAGACGGTTAAGGATAAAACGCGTCGAGAGGAGGCTGACATCGAATGCCTTGCCATTGTATGTTACGAGAAAACTTCTTTCTCTTGCCATTTCGAGAAGAAAGTTAAGGCACGCGCGTTCTTCGGAAAAGTCACGGGCGAATAGCTGTTGCGTACGGAACGTCTCACCTTCAAACCAGCCAAGACCGATGAGAAAGGCAAACGTGCCTGTGCCGCCTGCTAGTCCGGTAGTCTCTGTATCCAGAAATAGGGCGTCCTTGCAGCCGAAGGACGCGATATCTGAGTTATTAGCGAGAATCGCAGCGGCCTTCATGTCGAGGGCGGCTATTTCTCTAATGCGGCGGTTACCGTGCTTCGACGAAGCTTCATGGTGCCCATGGACGATAAAGAATTTTCCGAAGACGCTGACAATCTCTTCACCCCTTATCACGTCATGAAGCGCGATGCTGCTTTCGTAAGGCCTGGAGGCAGGCTTCTCATGCCCAATGGGTCGCCGAGAGGTGATGGCTTCGATACGCCTCCGAAGTTCACTGATCTCATCAGCCCTTGGGGGTTTCTTATGTTTTGGTGAGTCTTCACCTGTCAGGCGCTGAAGCCGTTTGATAGTGCTCATGTCTTAGATAATCAAATCAAGAATTGCAAGAACGGTTTGTTTGGCGATAGGGCCCACCTCGAGGGGGGGGCCTACACAGCTCGGGCAGCCATGCCTGCAGGGGCAGCTGCGAATCAAATTCTGTGCCGAGGCCATTAGACTGTCATGCTCGTGATAAAGGAGGTCCGAAAAACCGATCCCTCCTGGATAGGCATCAAATATAAACACCGTCGGGTCAAAGGCGTCCGCCATCACGCCCGATGCATCTCTGGCGTTTTGAGGAGAAGTTGTGATGAAACGCGATCCGGCTCCATGGCGGACAAACCATTCGCCGCTCTTGTCGCCGATGCATCGGTCGATATCGTGTGCATCAGACATAAGAAGCATCGATGCAAGATGATGGAGGCTGTAAGCGAGGCCGGCCAGTCCGTCAATGATCTCTGACTGGGTGTAAGAAAGCCCGTTCAGCATATCTCTGGGGATAGTGAACCAGTAGCTCGTCGTGTGCATATCCTTTTCCGGGAGCGTCACATCCCCGTAACCGAGGTTTTCCGAGGTGTAGAATTTGATCTTCTTATAGCCAACAACCTTCCGAACAACCTGCACCTCGCCGTGTTCAACGATGATCTTTTGCCTGTACTTCTTGGCAAAGCTGTCGATGACGCGGACATTTGTATAGGTCATGGCATCGGTGTAGTAATCTACATCGACCTTGTGGACGAAGGCGGTCTTTCGTTCAAGATCCAGCTTGTCTACGTAATACTGCTGCGATTCTACCATGTATATGGCATCGTCATGAACCATGGAGAAGGCGCTGTCCCAGTCTATCTCGGCAATTACTTTATGTGCTCCGGTTTCCGTGGCGTCAACGACCACAACATTTTCGGGATTGATGCTCCGGAGGCCTACTTCATCGGCGGGATAGCTTTCCGCAGTCCAGTGCCACCGGTCATTAACCTTGTGCAGGACGCCTTTTTCTTCCAGGTAGTTAAGGAGTTCCTCAAGGTTTTCGCTGCCGAATCGTTCACCTTTCTCAAACGGAAGTTCAAATGCGGCGCTTTTCAGGTGGTGGAGGAGTATGAGGAGATTTTCGGGATTGATGCGGCAGTGCTCCGGTGACCGAGAAAAGAAGTAATCGGGGTTCTCCACGATAAATTGATCCATCGGGTTACTCCGGGCAATGAGTACAGCAAGGCTGTGACCCTTCCGTCTCCCGGCCCTGCCGGCTTGCTGCCAGGTACTCGCGATAGAGCCAGGATACCCTACCATGATACATGATTCCAAGTCACCGACGTCGATTCCCAGTTCCAAGGCGTTCGTAGAGACTACACCCATGACCTCGCGGTCGCGAAGACCCTGTTCTATCTCTCTTCGTAGATTCGGCAGGTAACCGCCCCGGTAACCGGTGACAAAGTGCGTATCTACAGCCTTGCCCTTTGCAAATTGATCCTTGAGGTACTTTGTGAGTATCTCGACAGTGAGGCGGCTTGTGGTAAATATTATGGTCTGGATTTCATTTTGTATGAGTTCCGCCGCAAGTTTCCTCGCGGGTGTCATGGCAGATTGACGGATTCCGAGTTCGCGATTGACGATGGGCGGGTTGTACAGAATGAAGGTCTTCGATGCAGTGGGAGCGCCGCTCTTATCGATGAGTTCTACAGGCCGCTCAAGAAGACGCTCAGCATGCTCTTTCGGGTTCGCCACTGTTGCCGAGCAGCAAATGAAGACAGGCTCCTGGCCGTAAAAACGGCAAATCCTGACAAGGCGTCTGATTACGTTCGTAAAATGGGAACCGAACACCCCCCTGTAAACGTGCAGCTCGTCGATCACGATATATCTGAGGTTGGCAAAGAGCTTCTGCCATTTCGTGTGGTGCGGGAGGATTCCCGCATGAAGCATGTCCGGATTTGTTACCACGACATGTCCCTGTTTGCGGATCGCCTGCCGGGCATCGTCAGGCGTGTCACCGTCATATGTATAAGTCTTTATGTCCGCATGTAAATCGGTGATCAGACCGTGCACTTCGTGCATCTGGTCCTGGGCGAGGGCCTTGGTAGGGAATATATAGATGGCGCGCGTTTCCGGCTCTTCAATGATTTTGTTCAGGACGGGAATGTTATAGCACATGGTCTTCCCGCTCGCTGTTGGGGTTATGAGCACCACATCGCGGCCTTTTCGGACCAGGTTTACAGCTTCCGCCTGGTGGCTGTAGAGTTGAAAGATACCTCTTGCTTTGAGGATGGATTGAATGCTTGGGTGAAGCCAAGTAGGGAAGGGGGCGAATTTGCCGTCAAAAGCGGGCAGATGTTTCATCGCCCGGACGTTCTCCATGAAACGCCGGTCGTTTTCCTTTCGGGATAACAGTTCTTTGATGGTCAAGGCGGGCATAGAAGCTCCGTATTATTTCGTGACTTTCGGTTTGCTTAGGGTAAGCGTTGACCGTCTATTTACCCCCTTTCTCATTCTTCCACAACATATTTTTATGGATATGAAATCCCATCTGGATTCGTGCCGCTATTTGTATTTCGTTCGTTAATGTGATTCGCTATTGACAAAAAGATAAGATGTCCTTAACAGTGATTTGCGAGGTTGGTTCATCTGATAGGAGTATTAAAGTGAGATATAATAGCAGGGAGGATGACTGTGGGAATTCGCCGTTGTGAGTGGGCTAACACTGTGGCTCTTATAGACTATCATGATCATGAATGGGGTGTACCGATCCATGATGATAGAGCCCTCTTTGAGTTTCTCATTCTAGAGGGTATGCAGGCAGGACTGAGCTGGGAGACTGTCTTGAGAAAGCGCGCAAGCTATCGCGCTGCATTCGACGACTTTGACCCCGTGGCCATTGCAGCTTATAGGCAAAGCAAGGTCAGGCAGCTCCTTGCGAACGAGAATATCATACGAAACAGGTTGAAGATTGAGGCTGCAATCGGTAATGCCAAATCGTTCATTGCCCTACAGAAGGAGTTCGGCAGTTTCGACGACTATGTCTGGAGATTCGTTGGCGGTAGGCCGAAGCAGAATAGATGTCAATCGCAGGAAGATGTTCCCGCACAGACGGCCGAATCAGAGGAGCTGAGTAAGGATCTGCGGCGGCACGGGTTTAAGTTTGTGGGTCCGACTATCTGCTATGCTTTCATGCAGGCAGTGGGAATGGTCAATGATCACCTCGTAAATTGTTTCCGTCACGAACAGATCGGCTCGTTGGCATGATGTCTCCGGCAGTTCACGTCTAAATCATCTACTGATGCCGAAGTGGATTTTCATGCCGTGGGCTTCAACGGAGTACACAATACTTGCGTTGCATGAATAATGCACGCACGCAACCGCGGGGCTACGCGGGAATTAAAAAATTGATACGGGACAGGTGTTTCGCCTGTCCCTTCAGGCAAGGTGGTATCAACCGAGTATGGCCTTCAAATCTGCCTCTGGCGTTGTGATAGGCTTGATGTCGAATGTCTTCACAAGGAAATCAAGAACATTGGGCGAGGTGAACGCCGGAAGCGACGGACCCAGACGAATATTTTTTATGCCGAGGGCGAGTAGTGTAAGGAGAATGGCGACAGCTTTCTGCTCGTACCACGAAAGCACCATAGAGAGCGGCAGCTCGTTTACACGGACGCCAAAGGCCTTGGAAAGGGCCACTGCGACCTGAATCGCCGAATAGGCATCGTTGCACTGTCCGACATCGAGCAATCTCGGAATCCCGCCAATGTCGCCAAGGTCTTTATCGAAGAAGCGAAACTTGCCGCAGGCGAGTGTCAGGACGACGCAGTCCTTCGGAATGAGTTCGACGAACTTCGTGTAATAGTTGCGGCCAGGCTTTGCACCGTCACAGCCGGCGACAAGGAAAAAATGGCGGATATTCTTATTCTTGACGGCTTCAATTATCCTATCGGCAACGCTCAAGATGGCATTCCTGCCGAAGCCTACGGTGACGGTTCCTGCGATTGTATCGATGGTAAAGCCGGGAAGGGCCTGCGCCCTCTCGATCACTTCTGTGAAATCCCTGTTCGTGATGTGCTTAACTCCGGGCCAGCCTACCTGTCCGGAAGTAAAGATATTCGAAAGATATGAGGACTGCGGCCTCTGGATGCAGTTTGTAGTCATAAGAATGGCCCCGGGAAATTCAGCAAACTCTTTAGCCTGATTCTGCCAGGCCGTACCATAGTGACCGTAGAAATGCTCATACTTTTTCAGACCCGGATAGCCGTGGCAAGGTAGCATCTCTCCATGTGTGTATACATAGATGCCTTTTCCTGCAGTCTGCTTCAGGAGTTCTTCCAGATCCTTAAGGTCATGCCCCGAGACAAGGATAGCCTTTCCTTTCTTTGAACCGAGTGGCACTTTGGTCGGAACAGGGTGGCCGTAGGTACCGGTATGTGCGGCATCAAGGAGTTCCATTGCCCTGAGATTCATCTCGCCACACTTGAGGACCAAAGCGATTCCTTCATCCAGCGTCAGTCTCTCATTTAGGAGCTGGGCAAGCCCTTCCTGCATAAATGCATACAGCGCAGCGTCCTCCTTGCCGAGAATCTCCGCGTGATCTGCATACGCCGCAATGCCGCGCATGCCGAAAAGTGCTATATGCTTGAGTGAGAGAACATCTTCACTAACGGCAGGATAGGATTTCAATCCAACCTTCTCGCCCTGGGCGACCAGTTTTTCGGTCGTACGTGCTGGCTTGAAACGGACAGAATCGTGTGCAAAATTGATATTTCCGCCGGCATCTTTTATCTTTACCAGGAGTGCATCTCTGTATTGAGCGCATTGCCGAAGCAGAGCAGTAAAACGTTCAGGATCAAAATTGACATTGGTCAGCGTGGAAAAAAGTGCCCCGCAGATAAACGTATCAATATCGTGGTCATTAACGCCGACTTTCCTCCCTTCGACGGCGACGAGAGAAAGTCCTGTCAGGGAGTACGTCAATAAGTCCTGTAATGCGGCAACGTCCGCTGGTTTGCCGCAGACGCCAGCCTTGGTACACGCCTCACCCTTTGCGGTTTGTTCACACTGGTAGCAAAACATAATCAATCTCCTTTAAGCCTTTGTTATCCGGTTCAGAGAAAGAACCTAGATTCAATTAAGCATTGCACGACGAGTAGATATAGTCATTGACTTATGTCAATAGCCTCGATAATTTTAGTCCAAGGCTATCTTTGATCCCATGATAGGGGAGTGGACAAGGCACGGACCCTATTTAAAAAGATCATCGAGCTTCTTCCGAATCGAATCTTTATCGCCTCCCGTTGTTTCCTGGGATGCACTATCTTTGAACTTGAAATAGTCACAGAAGTTACTTCTATCCTTGTCAAGTACCCTTTCCGCCTGCGACTCACGGCACTGATTATAATAATTCAGGTCGTAGTAGCGGCAGTTGAGGCAGCAGCGGATATCCGCCTGGCACAAAGGGCACATGTCTTTCCGTCCCACCGTTTTAGGAACATTAATTTCTTTTTTGCATTTGTGACATAGAGTCATAAGCAAAGAAATGTTTTAATGGCTGTCTGCTATTGTAAATCTCCACCTGCAGAAAGTGTGATCAGGATGCTTATCTGGCGGCGCAAAAAGGCATTCTACTCTAATGCGGTCATCAACGATTCTGGCAAAATTTTCAAACTCTCTGCAATGCATCTTTTTGCAGGAGAATTCAGGCAGACCCTTTGCCATCCTTGCTTCCTGGGGCGCGCAGTGAGGAACAGAAATGATGACCTCATCTGCTCTTTCATCGATCTCGTATCCGATAATCATAGCCCATGGGTATAGTCTCTGCGCCTCTACGAAACCGCGCAATCCTTTTTCCTTAATCGGAAAACGTTTCAGGATATCTTTAGCCGCCATACCGGCCACCTTTTCCCAGACCTTCTCATTAAGCCTTTCGGCGGTCTGTAAATCGAACTCGTCCGATACAAAGAGAAACCAAAAAGCATCGACGATCCGGTAATGCCACAGTAGAAACTCGAGGTAGCTCCTCATCTCGGAAGTCGTCATTCCTTTTAGGGAGGAAAGATCAATAGGGTGTGTTTTCTTCATGTAGGCAGTAATCCTCTCTTTATGATTTCCTTTTGCTAGCCGTCGGCAGGGAATATGAATATCGATTCATTTTTATCAGCCCCAGAAGTATGTCCTGCATTCGAGCATGGATTTCTTCCGCCGCAGAGTATAGCGATAAGTTTTGTGGGGGAGTGTAGATTAGGTTCTTGAATGATTCAATATCTTTTTGATGCAATCAATTGTAAAAAAAGACCGTTGCAGTGCAGAGGTTTCTTCTGAAGTACAGAAGGCCGCCTTATCTAAATTCTCAACTTGAGTAAAAATTTTTATTGATAATGAGCGGCTTTAGTGTTAGTAAACCAGCACATACAAGATTATCAGGATTATGATCCCGATGAGTTCTTCGCTCTCTACGCTCCAGCGATGGGGTGTGTCGTTTGACCGAACTGAACTACTGACAGAAACTGCTGGGGGATCGTTCAATGGTAGGACAACGGACTCTGACTCCGTATATCCAGGTTCGAATCCTGGTCTCCCAGCCAATAATAAAATCAGGGGGTTACATTAGCGTGTAGCCTCTTTTTTTGCGAGCCATTTCATGTACGTTCCCTTTTTGTACAACAAAACCGATGAAACTGACACTCGCCAAAACGATCTATTGGAAGAGGCCCTCCGTGATCTACTGAAAAAGTACGAAAAGCAAGAGAAGAAACCCCCAAAGTAACCCTTATAAACTATTTTCGGCGACATAAAGAAAAGCTATGCCTATCAATGCTTCCCGACTTAAATCCATCGGGCCATGGCTTGCCGAGAAAGGACATGCTTGGCTATGCGTGGAAGTAATTTGCATTGCCTTGCTCATATGTATTACCCTGATCAGATCATTCGGCCCGAATACGGCCGAGCTCTTTATCCGTTACACCGGGCTTTGTCTTCAGATAGCGGGTCTTTACACCGTTATTTGGGGCATATCTAAGACGAGAGCCCTCTTTGGACGCCCATCGTTTGTATCGGAGGCAAAAGAGTGGCTCAGCAGGTTTCCTCTTTTGCGACATGACACTGTGATGACAATGGGCAGTGGTAAATTCATTATCAGTTCGCCAAAGGTAAGAATGTACGGAAGACAGGAAACAGGAGCAAACCCCACTATTGAGGAGCGTCTCGACGCCCTTGAAAAAAACGTGACCTCAATCCATGAACGTATCATTCAGGCGCAGAAAGAAATGGATGAGGAATTTCAGAAGATAACTGATTCCCTAAAGCGTGAAGAACAGACGAGGCAAATAGAGGACAGCGCAATTCGAGAAAAGTTGGAGGTGACAGGAACAGGCGGTCTTCACATTTCTGCGATCGGAGCATCATGGCTTTTTGCAGGGATCATCCTCAGCACTACTGCCACAGAGATCGCTGCACTATTCAAATGACGCCCTCCTTGGAATGCGGGGAAGTAAACTAATAACGGGGAAGGGAGAAGGGTTATGGAGTTCGTGGCACTGGACTTCGAGACGGCAAATGCAGATATGTCCTCGATCTGCCAGCTTGGATTTGTTCACTTCAAGGATGGTTCCCTTCATGAAGAATGGAAGACATATATTGATCCAGAGGACTTCTTCGATGAAATCAACGTTTCGATTCACGGCATTGATGAGACCACAGTAAAGGGAGCTCCGATGCTTCCAGATATTGCGAGTCGCATATACAGCTATTTGGATGGACGAATTGCCGTGTGCCATACCCACTTTGACCGAGTGGCGATTTACCAAGCCTCTATCAAGTATGGCCTGCGTATGCCAGCATGCACTTGGCTTGATTCGGCGCGTGTGTCCCGTCGGGCATGGGAGCAATGCGCATGGAGTGGGTACGGCCTTAAGAGTGTGTGCGAAACACTGGGATACCAGTTCTCACATCACGATGCCCTTGAGGATGCAAAGGCGGCGGCGCAAATTCTTCTCGCTGCAATTGAAAAAACAGGCTTGGATTTGAATGGTTGGCTAAGGCGTGTTGAACAACCAATTGATCCTTCAAATTCCTCCGCTAATATCTATAGAGATGGTAATCTAGAGGGTGCTCTTTATGGTGAAACTGTTGTTTTCACAGGGGCTCTTGATTTGCCGCGACGAGTGGCTGCCGATATGGCCGCAAAGATTGGTTGCACCGTGATGAATGGAGTTAACAAACAGACCACAATTCTTGTTGTAGGCGATCAAGATATTAAGAAGCTTATGGGCCATGACAAAAGCTCAAAACACAGAAAGGCCGAAGAACTGATCCGAAAAGGTCAAACGTTACGTATCTTGAGAGAAAGCGACTTTAGCGAATTGGTTAGATCTCTTAAGTAAGGGACCATCTGATCAATTCAGCGTGTAAGCGTTGCGGCTGCATTCTTATATTAAGCGGCCATAGGAGATTCTTGATGGCATCCGATGAATTATTAGAGGTGTACCGTCAACTCAGGGCCGGCCAAGAGAGGTACATCTACCTCTTATTGGCTGCTGCTGCATCGGCAGTAGCCTTCGCGCTCGCCCGGACCGAGGACTTGCCGCTGAACTATTACCTATTGCCCTGGGGCCTGGCTCTGTTTCTCTGGGGCTTTAGCTTTTTCTGTGGCTGTCAGCATCTCCGGTATGTAAGCTCTACGCTCTTTGCCAATGCAGAACTCCTAAAAATCCAGCGTGGTCAGAACCGGGAGGTTGGTGCTCACCCCGAGAAGATCTTAGCGGCCTCTGAAGGCATACGGTTAGCAATGGAATACAACTCCACTCGGGCAAACATCCTTGCAAAGAGCCAGTTCTACCTCTTTATAGCTGGTGCTCTCGCATACATCGCATGGCATGTCCTCCAAATGTATGTACGAACTTAGAAGTGCCATTTTCGGTTGGCTTCCTACGACCCTTAGGCCGACACTCTGCTTCTTCCTGTAACAAACAAGACTTCAACTGTGACGAAAATGCTAGATTTCAAACCGTAATAAACATTATTCACCCCCGGAATGGTCAACAGTGCCACACCACACATTTAGTGGTGAACTTTTAATTGACATACAAACATGAAATTCCTATACTGCCTCCCATGAAAAGCAAACTTTTATCAATAAAATACACAAGGTGCCTACCCATGAACAGATTCTCATTTAACAAGCTAACGCTCTTAATTCTGGTGGCTCTTGTCATCTGGGGCTGCGCCACCGATTCTGCCCAAAAAGGACCGGCAGATACGGCGCTAATGCCCCAACGCCCTCTTCTCCGGGTGGGAGTTACGCCTAATTATCCCCCTATGATCTTTAAGCTCGACCATAAGATCACCGGAATGGAAAGAGACTTTGCCTTCCTTCTCGGGGATGCCCTCAATCGGGACGTGGCATTCGTCGAATTGCCGTTCACCGAGCTAATCAATACGTTGATGGAAGGGAAGATCGATATCGTCATGTCGGGAATGACCGTCACGGAGGCGAGACGGGTGCGGGTCAGTTTTACCGACCCCTACCTTAAGATTGGGCAGGTTGCCATGATGAGGGTGCAGGATTCCTCCAAATATAATTCATTGACAGGCATTCGGGCATGCGACGGTGCGGTAGGGGTGGTCAAGGGGACAACAGGAGAGGCATACGTTCGGGCCAATTTCCCGAATGCCGGACCTATTACGAGTGTTGAGGACGTCCGTGAGGCCGCTCGCCTCCTGAATAACCGATATATCAATCTCTTCGTGTATGATGCGCCGGCTATTGTCTGGCTTGTCTCCGAGAACGAGACAACACTGAAGGGTTTCTGGGAGCCTTTGAACGACGAGTATCTCGCATGGGCTGTAAAACGCGATGACCAGACTCTTTTGAGGGCGGCCAACACAGCTTTGGCAACCTGGAAGAAAGCCGGTACGGTGAACCAGTTGGTGAAGAAATGGCTTCCTTATTGGAAGACTTCTGAGTAGCGGCAACGAGACAACTCATAAATAAAGTTTCCGGAGAGTATAGTCAGACACCAGAATAATAACCATCGGGGAGGGAGAAATCCCTCCCCCAACTTTTTTCCATCCTTAAATCAAAACCGGCAGATTGCATTACGATCAGTCAATATCAACATTTCAATCGATAATCTTCATTATCCACTTCATGTTGATGCACACACTTTGTAGGTGAACTAAATAACCTCCTTTGTATCGCTTCCTTCCTGTAATCGGTGACTGACGGATTCTTTTACGGATGCTGACTTTCTCTTGATAATCAGCAACACCTTGGATTCTGACAGCAATTAGACTAATTATGATGACATGATCCCTTCCGGTCACGGCAATCACATGGAGAATTGTCAGGTTTTTTTACATATGCGGTATGCATTCATAAGTTACAGATATGCCTAATGAATTTATTGTATCCCTATGTTAGGGACAGACATTCATAATAAAAAATGTCGGCAATTCTTACAAAATAATCTGTCTATCGCCAACGCCTTTGTTACAAGCTATTAGAAATCAAGTAGTTGCTGACATTGCATATTTTTTGCAACACAAGTCCTTTCCTGGTATTGGCTTGATGGAGTCGGACAAGGAGGATCAAAACGATATCAATTCACGAAGGGAGATAGATTACATGAATGCACCGAAGAAAACGAAGAAAATTGCGAAGAAGAGTAGTTCCTCAATGACGAGGCGAGAGGCGTTGAAGCTTTCGGGGATGGCCCTGGGAGGCCTGGCACTTGGAGGAGCTATGGTCGGTGCCGGGGCGGGCGAGGCCCTCGCGGGGCAACAATGCGAAGAAAACGCCTGCCACTACCCGGTGAGGCCGCATACCACGCAAGAGTATTCCTACGCCGTCAGCCCACCCCTACATGAGTTTACACTGGACATGCAGCAGCATCTCACTAGTGATGAGATGCGGATCACATTTCTCGGGACAGCGTTCCCTCCTGCACGCAGGGCGCAGCAGATGATGAGCATCTTCGTGGAGGTGGGCCCGTGGGTCCCAGACGCCGGTGGTGGTTTCGGCAAGGCGAAAGACTCCTTCGTCTTCGACTGCGGTGCCGGGGCGCTAACCAATTACGGTGCCATGGGGATTGCGTTTAGCAGGATGGACAAGATCTTCATATCCCATTTGCACGCCGACCACATGAGCGACCTGAGCGCAGTCTACTGCTTCGGACCCGCTAACGACCGCAAGTGGCCCCTGTACGTCTGGGGACAGGGGCCTTCAGGCATAACGTGCCCTGCCTGGGGAAACAATCCGCCAACGCAATATGACGATGGCACGAACGCTTTCTGCCAGAACTTCCGGAAAGCCATGCGGTGGCACTCGGAGAGCTTCAGCTTCCTACAGACGAGTTCCGCAAATTACAAAATTCCCACCAAGGATGATTGGGGAACTCCGTGCGATCTCGTCCCCGTCGGAGACGATCCCAAGGACGACGGCTATGGCTTGGTCCCCATTCAACTGAACTGGACGGCTGTGGGAGGCGTCGCCTACGACAACCCGACAACGGGCGTGAAGATCACGCACTT
>Ga0209777_10000548_pt1 | contig 61079 bp, 56 predicted proteins | sample FrelakmetHBP12HB_FD_187147 | JGI IMG/M metagenome (GOLD analysis project Ga0209777, IMG submission 187147) | Freshwater lake sediment microbial communities from the University of Notre Dame, USA, for methane emissions studies -HBP12 HB (SPAdes)... | ecosystem: Environmental > Aquatic >...
GTAGCTGCTGATTTATTGCCAGTGTTAGTAGCTGCTGAATAATCGCCAGTGTTAGTAGCTGCTGATTTATTGCCAGTGTTAGTAGCTGCTGAATAATAGCCAGTGTTAGTAGCTGCTGAATTATCGCTAGTGTTTTCTTCTTTATTATCAAAATTTACTTTGCTAATAATTTTCTCAACTCCTAATTTTATTAAAGAAAATAGATTTATTTCTGCATTAATTTTAATTTTAGTTGAAGCGACTTTACTATCTGAATTTTCTCTATCTATTTTTCCACTTTGCTCAACAATAGCAAATCTTGAAGTTGCAGGGCTATAATAATTAAATACGTCTAAAGGGTATTCGCAAGCGTGAAAACCTTTATTACACGCTTTAGCTTCTTTTTCTTCATATTCCTTGCCTATTTTATACTGAAAATCTCTACATTTTAAATCTTTGTCAAATCCTTTATAAGTTATTAATTTAACTTCTTGATTTAAAATATTCCAAAATGATTGAGGTAAATGAATATTATTAATATCTTTTGCAGTTTCAAATAATGGTGCAATTTCTTCTACTTTAAAACCAGCAATTCCACATCCTACGTCAGTAACTAAAAAAGTCAAATCTTTATTTACTTTCGCAAAATCAATAAATATAGGAATTTGTCTTTTAATTTCTTCAATTCCTGACATTGTGTTTATTGCATAAGATTGTCCTTGTATTCCCATTGATTGACCTTGAGTAGCTTTAAATTTATCTAGGGCTAATTTTGCAGCACCGCCGCAGTGATTACCTTCGTCGTTAGAGCCAAATACAAAGATTTCATTTTCTTTTAATTTCTTAATGTTTTCTGATGTTGTTTTTTCTTTTTTCATTTTGTTTGAGTTTGGACTTGTTAATAAAAAATAGGGTGTTCAGATGTTAGAAATTTTGCCAAACTCACTATTGAATCGTGAAGCACCTTATTATATTTTTATATTTTTTCATTGAGCTTGGCTTTTGTTTTGCAAATGTAATAAATATTTTTTAATAATTATTCAAATTTTACATTAATTTTTACATTATACTCTTTCTCTAACTTCTCAACTTCTTGTTTCAGTTGGTCTTTGAGTTTTTTCTCTTTGGTTGGTATGGGTTTGATATACCTCCATTGCATAACACTACAAAGTTCACCTAATGTATAATTTATGCCATTTTTGTCGGTAAATAAATATATTTTACTTGTCTTTTCCCAATTATCTTTCTCATTATTTCTAACCAACACCTCATCTCCCTCTTTGAACTCAACTTCTTCCTTTGATAGTTCTTCAACTTCGTCTATGGTTAGGATACGGTTGAATAAGCTTTTACTCATTGACCAATCTATATTTAATGAATACTTGTTAATACCATAATAATATTTCTCATAACGTTTAATCAAAAAAGTTTGTTTGCCAACTTTATTTAAGAATTTTATCACTACTTCCTTAAACCTTTCAGAGCCGTCATTCAGGCAGCCCCAACTCTTTATTTTGTCTATTTTTCTCATCTTATTTAGTTTTAATTGTTTATATCGTGGAGCATATCGGAATCGAACCGATGTCTTTCCTAGCCCAAATTATTACTTTATTCATAGGTGTAGGTTACATAGTTTTCTCCATGTCCAATAGATAGTCGTTTCCAACAGGGCTGACCAGATCGGTCAACTTCCACCACCTAGTCTTTAATGAACTAGGAAACATCAATCCAGTTATTACGCTGCTTGTAGAACTAATTCCTCTGCAACTGAAATACCAACAACCTTGTTGCTGTTTCTCATCGATGACATAACTGCAAAGCCATCTTCAATATTCACTGTTTTGCCGTTTAAAGCTTTAATATAACGTTTAAAGAGATAATATCATGTCTCTACCTAAGTAATAACCCAAATCTCTGAAATCAAAGCCTGTATGCCCCCAAGAATTCTTTAATTAAAAGGTATTATTCTTCTTAATAATCAGAACCATAACCAGAACCAGAACCATCACCATCACCATCACCATAACCATAACCATAACCATAACCATAACCAGAACCAAAACCAGAACCAGAACCAGAACCAGAACCAGAACCAGAACCAAAACCAGAACTAGAACCAGAACCATCACCATCACCATCACCATCACCATCACCATAACCAGAACCAAAACCAGAACCAAAACCAGAACCAGAACCAAAACCAGAACCAGAACCAGAACCAAAACCAGAACCAAAACCAGAACCAAAACCAAAATTTTTAGTTATTTTTTCCATATTTTAACATTTTTTAAATTGTTTTCAGCTTCTTTACTTATTTGATGTGTTTCTATTACATTTACTATTTCAATAGTATCTGATTCCATTCCTATTTTACAATTGTTAGGATTTTTAACACCTTCCATAGCAACTTGATTTAATTCGTTTGCCCCTTCCCAATACCATATTCTGCGACTATTTAAAAGTGTTACAACTTTACCTGATTGTGTAAATTGTTCATCTTTTAAATAACCAAAATGTACACCAGCAGCACAACTTCTAATTAATACTAATGGTAAATTATTTACCTTAGTAGCCATTTCATTTGTTTTTACTAATTCTTTGTTCACATATACAACTCCGTTGATTGTGATTTCATTAATGTCTTGTTTCATTTGTTTTTAAGTTTTTAATTGTTTAATATTTATAATAATAAAATAAGAAACACACCCTTTACAGAGTGTGTCGGTAAAATTACGTGTTCCTATGATTCTTTATACCAAGTCCAAATCTTCTTGATAATAAAGGCAATAATCACCCATTTTATTGTTGTCTTTAATGGGGATTTCTCAAATTCTTCAATAGCATTGTTAAACTTTGTTTCAATCTTTTTTATTAACTTTTCCATGTTTTAATGTTTTAAATTGTTTTTAATTACTTTAAATGTGTTTCAATGATTCCTGGTAAGTATTTAATCAATATTACCATTATCTTTACTAGCAAGATAATTATCCCACCAAAAAGAATGTACTTAATAATCTTTGTCATACTCTTGTTTTTATTTAAAAATATTTGTAACTTGTTTGGCTCGGATTCTATAAATATATTATCTCTACGATATCCTTTTTTACATTTATTAATATCTTCAATATATCTAGTACATGTGCCTTTTTCATGAAAATCACAACTTTTACATCCATTATAACTACTTTCAATAGAATAATACTTACCATTAAATTTGTCATTATTTAACCAATAAGAATATATTATAAGAAATAATATCATAAAGTTAACTATACTAATGAATATTAATATAATTCTCTTAATATTTCTATCAGCTTTCTTATTATAGTCATCATCTAATGATATATAACTAAAACTCTTTACATCATAAGCAAATTCGTCACAATTACATTTATTAGTTAATATCAATTTGTCATTTATAACTAAATCATCACCAATAATACTTATTACTTCAACTCTATTATTAGTATGTACAACTTGATATTTATAATGTCTACTACAAGATGATAGCACCACCATTAATAACAGTGATGCTATAAGTAACCAGTTTCTCTTCATATCCTATTTATTTTGGTGTGAATTTTAAAAAGCCTTGTAGTACATTACCATTAGAATCTGTCCAGGTGCCATGAGTAGAACATAAATGAACAAGTCGTGAATACTTTGATTCTAAATATAAATACATTGCTGATTTATTATTAATCTTAATAATATATTCATCTTCTCCATCTTTTTGAACAACCTCTAATACATCTCTCTTAACCCTAGGATCTGTAAAATACTCTTTTAATAATTTTGTCTGCTCAACATTTGCAGCATCAAACATCTCTGATACCTCTTTAGATGTGAAGCGTATATGAGAATCTAAAGCATTTGTTGATTCAGCTTTTTTAATTAACTTAGACTTCCAAGTAACACATGCTATATCAACAATCTTCTTTAAAGCATCTCTTGATATCATCTGGATCACAAGAGATGTATTCTCTTCTTCCTCTTCTGTGTCATATGCTTCCTCGATCTCTAAACATCTAATATCAAAGCAAAATGAACCTACATTGTTATCATATAAATAAATATTATTGTCTTTTGGAAGTATAATTGTATACCATTTATTACAAAATTCATCCATAGGTGTTGCAAATATCTCTTTAAAATTATATCTCCAATTGTCTTTATTAAGTGCGCCTTTACAGCCAATCTCAATTATCTCCTTCATACTCTTTACTCTTACCTTCATCCCAACCTTTAGCTGAGATACGTCTGTTACATCTTTTGTTTTCATCTTATATAAGTTTTTATTTATTAATATGTCCAATATTTACTTCTTATCAACTTCATACCATTTTGATTTAATTCTATATGGAGCAAATTTACCTTCTCTGTAATAAAGATAACCAGAAATATGCTCTCCCTTATCATTATACCAATAACCGCTACCTTGCCCTAAATAAATAGAACTTTTATGTCCTACTATCATCGATCCTATTGTATTATGCTCGTCTTCCTTTTCTTCAAATTGAATGCTTCCAACAATATTTCCATTTATTGATATCTTACTATCATTCATTAAAATAGTCTTGTCAATAATATTTATTGTCCTTTTAAGATTTTTAAAGTATTTTAATATCCCTTTTCTTAATATAGATAAATTTTCTTTTGCAAGTTTATAATAATCTGATGCATTAAGTAATATATTAATTTCTAATAAATTAAAATGTACATCATTATCAAATTGCTCTACTTGCTTCATCTTGTCTAATAATAAGTTTTCTAACGATTTAGAACCACATCCTTTAGCATATGTAATCAAATCCTTTACTTCATCTCTTGTTATACTCTGAATTAAATCATTTAATTTACGCGTCTTTCTAGTTTTAATAGTTTTTGTTTTCATTTGTTTAAGTTTAAGTTTAATTTATTATTTAAAAATGCCATTAAATCCCATATATTTATTTCTCTATCTCCACTTTCTTCATACTCTTCAGTCTTCCAACAGCAATCCACAATGCATTCACATGTGTATATTTTATAATTATATACAGTTACTCTTATAAATTTCTTATTACTATTAAGAATGTATTCTTCTAATAATTTTTCCATTTTAATTTAAGTTTAAATTTGTAATTCAATTAATTAAATATCTGCTTTACTCATATATATTCCTCGCATATGAATCAGCAAACTCTATTACCCCCTCCTTACTCAATAACAACTCGGGATCTGGATCATCTATCGCTAACACACCATACTCGCCCTCTCTCTTAGTTATTGTATAACCTTGAAATCTTAAATATTCTATAGCTTCGTCTATTTCTTTCATATTCATCTTTTAAAGTGTTTAACTATTAATATACTATCTTCTTTTCCTATATAAACATATTGACTCCTTACTAACGCCCTTACAGCTTCATTTGGTAACCTATTACCATTAGAGTCATAATAACTATTGTATTCATACGTGTTGTATAACGTAAATGCTAAAAATAATATAAATACTAGCATTAAATCTATTAATCTTTCCATATTCTTAAGTTTTTAATTAGTTTATCTATTTATTCCAATTTTTATTTAATTGTACCCTACTGAAAAAGAGCCTTTTAGGAGAGGAGAGGAGTGTCTCCCTTCCACATCCCTAGATAATTAACTCTTTCAGAAATTTGTTTTTTGATAAAAAATGTTGTATCTTTGTAAGAAATAATATAAAACATGTACGAACAAAGATTTAAATTAAAGGATAATGAGTGTCCAGCAAAGGTAAATGTAGAAACTGGGGAAGTAAAGACGTTACATAAGAGGACATCAAATCAGTATGATAATAGTACTGTTGAGTTATTACGTAATGACAGTTCTTTCCAGAGGTGTTATACAAAAGCATGGATGTTATTACAAACACAAACAACTGACAGGGAGTTTGCAGTTGCTTTTAAGTTAGCGTTATTAGCAGAGGCTTATACTAACTCATTACGACCACTTAAACCAGATTCAACATTAACTGAGTTATCAGAAGCGTTGTCTGTTGATAGGAGGTACGTAGGAGAAGTTATAGATAAGTTATTTAAACTTGGTGTTATAGGTAAGTTTGAGGTTTATGAAGCTAACGAGGAATACCAGAAGTACTGGATATTTAATCCTTACTTGCAGTTTAACGGTAAGACAATAAAGAAAGAAGTACCAACTTTATTCGATAAAACTTTCTATGCTCAGATTAGTTAAAAAGAAATCTAGTAAAGAATAAAGAAGTGCTGAAAATCACCCCTTGGTAATTAAGGCTTTCCAGAGGTCAAATGTACAAATTTGTACAAAGTCTGTACAAATATGTACAAGTATTTAAAAAGTTATATATGAATAAACAACGTCACGATTTGTAATTTTGTCACGGAACCGTGATGCAAATGGTTTGAGAAAAATAAAAAAGGGAGCTTACAACAACTCCCTTTAAATGAATAATTTTACAATAGAGAACTCTCTTACCAGGTTGCAGGACATTCTAACTCCTCTAGTCTTACTAGAACTTCAGACATTAACTCTGAAGGAATATCCCAACCATCGTCATGTTTGCGTTTAATCCACTCAGGATCTTCTATAGCAACATCGTATATGTTTAATCCAGTGTACTTCCCATATAGGATAGTATCGTCTAGGTCTGTTATAAATCTTGGCATAAGTTTAAGTTTTAGTTTAGTAAAAAAGAGAGGTCGTTAGACCTCCCTTTGTCAATGTTAATTAATAGCTACCTTTGGCTCAACTGCTGATGCTTGTCTTACAACAACTTCATCACTTAGTAAATCCTTTGTTCTTGGTAACTTTACATCTGAATCAGATGCATTTCCTACAAACGTTTGTGAGTAAAACTTCTCTCCGCTATCTGTTAACTTGTAACGGTCTGGATTACCATCTCTACCTTCTCTGATAGAATAGTTATCCTTTGTTCCAAATGGAGTTAAGCTTTCTCTTACACAAATCTTTAAAGGAGATCCAACAACTTTACATAAGTCATCGCCTGCTTTAATACTCATGTTTGAACTAGCTGACATAAACGCAGTCATTACTCTGCCTTCCCAGCCTAATACTCCCTTCATTAACTTTGCTTGAACATTGTCTGACTCTCTCAAGCTTGCTACTTGCAATTTAACGATTGATTCATTCTTAGTTGGCTTAATGTCTACAACTAATACTTGTCCTGATTGTAACGCGTAGTTACTCTTAATTTCTTCTGTTTTCATAATAAAGTGAATTTTTAATTAATAAATTTGTGAAAACCAATTTAGCCTCAAATACACTATGTACCCGTACAACCAATTTGGCGAAGCCTAGTGAGGGTTTTATCAGGGCTCCTTTGGGTTATCGTAAACATTTAAAAAGCCCTTACTAAAGTTTGACATATTTTAATTTTCCGGGATATTTATGACATATCGGTATGCCCAATTTTCTAGGGTAAGGTGGGGTATTAAAAAAATACATTAAAAAAAATTTGGATATTTTAAAAATATGTATTATCTTTGTATTTTAAAATAAGGAGGAATATGAAGATACCGGTTATAAAGTGTAGTAAGATAAAGTTTTACTTACAGTTTTTATATTTGTTTAACAATTTCAAGTTTAGGTTAAGTGACAATGGGATGAAGTTATTGTCTAGGATATTGTGTATGTATGATGATTACAGGCAGAATCATTTAGGTGTAGGTCATGATGTGGTGAGTAACAAGGTAATGGATGAGATAGCGTTGAAGTTGATACAGGAGGAGTTGGGATGGAAGAAGAATGTAATGAACAGGTACATGAATGAGTTGGAGGATAAGGGGGTAGTAGTAGATGGGAAGTTGGTGGAGTATGTATGTTTGGATAGTAAGAGGGGTAGTGAGTTGGTAATAAGTTGGGAGGTAGAGTAGTGGAGGAAGATGTGTTGATGGTATGTCCTAATTGTGGAGAGGTGATATTATGTTGGGCAACTGTGTGTATGTATTGTAATTATCAGGTAGTGAAGATAGGGTAGGGGTATATTGTCCCGTGGTGTAATTGGCAACACGTCTGGTTTTGGTCCAGAAGAGTTCATGTTCGAGCCGTGACGGGACAACAGGTTATTAATTTAATATTTAGCAAAAGATGGAAGAAGATTATTTAGATGATGCTTACGAGATACTGGATGGTATTGAGGAGGTTTTGGGGATTCAGGTAACTGATGATGACAAGGTAAATGACTGTGTGTTGTTTATAGAGAGTTATTTAAGGGTGATAATGGAAGGAGGTTTGAATGGTTAATTACAAGCCTATATTTTTAATAGCTATGCCATTGGCGTATAGTGGGGATGATGTGGCTAAGGTACAGGATTTCTTACAAGAGAAGATGGGTGATTATCATGTATTGGCTTATCATAAGGAGGTGACTGAGGTAGGGTTCAGGGCTGTATATGATAAGGATTTAGAGGAGATAGATTTAGAGAGGTTGAGGTTAGAGGTATTAAATTCACTAGGGGAGAAGAGTCATGGTGAGTAAAGTTAGCAGGTCTATAATAAAGGATATAGCTGCTAAGAATGGTTTATGTATAGCAGATGTTCATAACATATGTGAGAGTTCTTATTCTATATTAAGGGACAATATGGCATCTGCTTATGTAAAGCATGGAGGAGGGAATGTTGTTTATCATAATTTTCCAGTAGTAAAGATATGTGGGTTAGGGACGTTTGTAGGTAGCGAGGTAAAGATAAGGAGTTTAAGTGGGAAGTTATTTGGGTTAATAAAGGATGAAATAGAGTTAATAGAGGATAAAAATAATAAAGATGACAAAGAGGGAATTAGAGAGTTTGTTGAGTGATTTGAATGATCACTTTGACGAGATAGTATTAAATCATGATGATGATTGTAGTTTAGAAGATGAGGAGGTTTACAGGGAGATGTTAGATGAGGTTAAGTATAGTATTGATTTTATCAAGAGTCAGATTAAGTTAAAGGCGAGGGACAATAAGGATGAAGGATATTGTAAAGATCCAGACTTTAAGGGAGAGGATTTCTAGGGAGATGTATTCGTTGACAGATGATTCTGTTTTACAAGAAAGGATACGGATCTGTTTGGGTTGCATGTATTTTAGTTTAATGTTAAAGAAGTGTAGTTCATGTGGGTGTGATCCAAGGAGGTGGCAAGGAAGGGATAAGTTATTAAACAAGGATTATCATTGTCCTAAAGATTATTGGAGATGACGAAAGCAATAAGGGTATTTGTAGACAGTATAGTAAAGATATATAATGGTATGGCAACATGTCCACATTGCATGAAGTATAATGAGTTTAGTATGGGGAGTGAGTATAGTGTTTACAGGTGTAGTTATTGTGGTAAGAATTTTGTAATAGAAATAAATAGTGATTGTTATGGAATGTCAGGAAATGAAGGATAGTGTCATAAGATGCTTTCACAATTTTGTATATATAGGGAGGAACTGGTCAAGTTTTATATTATTATTTGAGCATCATGTGTTTACCAAGGGGGATATAATAAGACCTGTAGGGACGAGTTATCAGGTGAAGATACATCAGAGTAGGAAGTATGCTTACTTATGTAATTTACTAAGTGATGATTACAATAGTTATTTACCGAGGGAGTATACAGTTCCTGGGGTATGTTGGGAGAAGGCAGTATGAAGTTATTAGATTATGATGGAGGCAAGTTAAATGTATCGGAGTATGCATTAACGATAGAAGCTTTTAAGGTGTTATATGATAGGGATAAGAGCAAGGGAAAAGATGTAGCGATAGCTGAGTTAAGTTATGTTTACTTTATGTGTGATATAAAGAGTCCATATTTTGGATATGAGGAAGCGATAAGGGGGATAAAGATAAATGATTCTCTTTACAAGAAAGTAAAGGAAGATGAGTTAGTAAAGGTTGCTATAGCGAAGTATAATGAGTTATCAAAGAGTGTAGAGGCAAGGGCTTTGGATTCTGTAATGGTAGGTGTAAATAAGATGTTACAATATTTTGAATCTGTGGATCTCACTCTGATGAATAAGAATGGAACACCAGTATATAGTTCGATGCAGTTACAAAGTAACATAAAGAACTTTGGTGGGATGCTAAAGGAGATTAAAAAATTAAGAGAAGAGATAGAAAAAGATTCTGAGATACAAGGAAGGATAAGGGGTGGAGGAGTATTGTCTAGTAGAGAAAAACCTAAAATGAAGAAGAGTGAGTAGTATTAATGTAGCTGAACCGTGGTCATTAACTAATCCAGGTTTAAAGAATCCATTAGCTAATACTAAGAGTGAGTATTTAAAGTTTTTAAATACGAGAGTATTTAGTGAATCGGCATTGCATTTTTTAAAGCATGGTTATTATTGTAATGCTCCAGTAGGAACAAAGGATTACCATGACTATTGGAATATTGAGGAAGACAGATGTCTTAATGGATATACAGTAGGAGGAGTAAGGATAACTGGAAGGCATTACTTTATGTTAAACTTTGGTTTAATGAAAGCTAGGGCAATGGATCCAGTTACTGGTAAGGAGTCTAAATCTGATAGAAAGGTTATAACATTTCCAAGATTTTTAGATCATCAGTATTATTTATTTCATGAGATGGAAGAATGTTTTGCTGAGGGTAAATATGAAGGAGATCCATTGCAGGGATTGATAATTGCAAAAAGTAGAAGAAAAGGAATTACTTATGTTAATGCAGCAGGGGTTTTAGTTTATAATTATAATTTTATTCCAGCATCTAATAATATATTATGTGCTTATGAAACATCTCATTACAAAGTTACTGTTGATGCTACGTGGTTAACTGTAAATCATTTAAATCAGAATACAGACTTTGCTAAGAGGAGGTTAATTAATAGGCATGATTATATAAAGGCTGGATATAAGTATACTAATGATTTTGGTCAAGAGATAGAAGATGGTTACTTATCTGAAATAAGAGCTATGTCTTTTAAGGACAATCAATTTAAAAGTATTGGTGAGAGTTGTACTGTAGCGTGTTGGGAAGAATGTTTGGGTTTTGGAACGAAAGTATTAATGTATGATGGAACTCTTAAAGATGTTCAAGATATTATACTTGGTGATTTAGTTATGGGTATTGATTCTAAACCAAAGAAAGTAATAAGATTATGTAGTGGTATTGATGATAATATGTATGAAGTTTCTCAACAAAAAGGAATATCGTATACTATAAACTCAAAACACAAATTATACTTAGAACAAAAGACAAATACTAAGTATTATATACAGGATGATGGTTATAAGATATATAATATTAATGAGATTAATTCATTAGTTAAGGCTAAAAGAAAGACGTTATATGGTGTTAAAAGTTCTGGATTGGAATTTGATAAGAAAGAGTTAAATATAGATCCGTATTATATTGGTATATGGCTTGGTGATGGTGATTCTGCAGATGCATCAGTTGTTGTATGTGACAAGGATGTGGAAATAGAAAAATTCATTAAAGACTATTCAAGTAAAATTGGATTATCACATCATGAATATTTTATAAAAAACAAATCAAATAATTGTAAAACAATAACTATATTAGAAAAACCTAATATTAAAAATAAATTTAAACAGTTATTATCTGATTATAATTTAATAAAAAATAAACATATTCCATACGATTATACGTTTACAACATCAGAAGATAGATTACAATTACTTGCTGGACTAATAGATACTGATGGATATCTTTGTAAAGGAACTAGTAGTTATTCCTTTAGTTATGAAATAATACAAAAGAATAAAAGATTATCTTATGATATTGTTTATTTATGTCAAACACTTGGTTTGTATGTTAGAATAAAACAAAAGAAATCTTCTTGGGTTGATAAAAAAACTAATGAAAAAAAATATGGTGTTGTATATAGAATTAATATTAGAGGAGATATAAATAAGATACCAGTAAGAGTAGAAAGAAAAAAACCACCTACTGATTGGATTGCAACATCTAATCCATTAAATACACAAATAGAAATAAAAAATATTGGAAGAGGTAGTTATTATGGATTTACATTAGAAGGTGATAATGATATTGATCATTTATTTATGCTTGAAGATTTCACCATAACTCATAATTGTGGTAAGTTTGAAAATCTTATTGGATCTTATACATTTACAGAACCTACGTGGAGAGATGGTTCAATCATGACTGGTAGTCCAGTTGTTTGGGGTACCGGTGGTGACATGGAAGGTGGTAGTCAAGACTTTGCTGAAATGTTTTACAATCCAAAGACATATGGATTTAAGGCATATGATAACATATATGATGATAATGCTACCGGAGAATGTGGATATTTTATTGATGCTATGTGGTATTATCCTGGTAAATATAAAGACAAATCTACTGGTAAGAGTTATGATATGATAGATGAGCAAGGTAATAGTTTAAGAGATCTTGCTGAACAATTTATAGATAATAGTAGAATTGTTAAAAAGAAAGGAACAGCTGGATCATATCAGAAGTATTTAACACAGGAACCTAAGACACCAGCAGAAGCGTTCTTACGCATTGAGGGGAGTTTATTTGATGCAGTTAATGCTCAGATAAGGTTAGGAGAGATACAAGCAAATGCTGGCACGTATATTGATAGTATACATGTTGTTAATTTAATACAGAGAGAAGATGGAAAGGTTGTACATGAATATAGGGATGATATTTTTCCTATAAGAGAGTATCCATTAAAGAATGCAGATGATACAACTGGAGCTATAGAAATATATGAGATGCCAGTATATATTGATGGTATAGTTCCTGGAGGGATATATATAGCTGGAGTCGATCCATATTCAGATGATAAAGCTTTGTTTTCTAATTCATTAGGATCTTGTTTTATAATGAATAGGATGACAGATAGGATTGTAGCTGAGTATACAGCTAGGCCAAAGACTACATATCAATACTTTGAGAATGTAAGGAAGTTATTATTATTTTACAATGCATCATGTAATTATGAGAGTACGCGTAAAGGTATGTTTGCTTACTTTGAAAGGATGAGTAGTTTGCATTTATTATGTGATATGCCACAGTTCTTAAAGGATCAACAGATAACAAGGGTTGAGGCTGTAGGGAATAATGCTAAGGGTACTCCTGGATCTGAGAATGTAAATTCATTTGCTAGGGATTCAATTATCAATTACTGCGCTACACAAGCATATGATAAAGAACCTGGAGTAACTAATGTATATACAATAAGGTCTATAGGATTATTAAAGGAGTTAATATCTTGGAATACAAAGGGTAACTTCGATAGAGTATCTTCTTTAGGTATGTTGATGGTGTTGAGAGAAAGTTTATGTAAGCATAGAGCATCATATGAAGAGGAAGATGAATTAGAAAAGGATGATTTCTTTACTAGAAATGATGGGACGTTTTTCCAATCAATCTATAATAAGGATTCTTTTTTAGATTAAAATTTGTTTTAAATGATTAAAATCATTATATTTGTAACTTTTATATACCGATAAATTATGGATGATTACGGTTCAAGTACGATACTAAATAATTACTATCCAAGCCAAAAGAGACCAGACAGAGAGAAAGATATAGAATGGATGAAACAGAATGTAGATTCTGCTGAGTTGGTTGCTATGTATGGTCAGAATACTGGTATTAGAAATAGTATATATAATAAGCAATTAAATTATAATTTATATAGAGGTATAATTGACGAGTCTGATATCAGAGAGTTAGTTAATCCTTATGGTATAAATGGCAACTTCTTTCCAAAAGATTTAACACATTATCCTATAGCTACTCCTAAACTTAATTTATTAATAGGAGAAGAGTTACGTAGGAGATTTGATTGGAAGGTTGTTATTAAGAATCCAGATGCTGTAACTGAAAAGGAAAAGGAAATAAGTGGTAGATTATTTCAGTTAGTATCTAAGGCTATAGCTTCTCAGAATTTAGATGAAGCTTCATTAAAAAAGAAACTTGAAGAGTTAGACCAATGGAGCAACTATAGTATGCAAGACTATAGAGAGATCATGGGTACACAAGCTCTTCAATATTTATTTAAAGAACAGGAGTTAAAACTTAAATTCAATCAAGGATTTAAAGATGTTTTAATAGCTGGAGAAGAGATATATAGATGTGATATAGTTAATGGTAATCCAACTTTAGATAGAGTTAATCCATTAAATGTATTCTTACTAAGAATGGGAGATAGTCAGTATGTAGAAGATGCTGATATAATTATAGAGTTTGGATATTATCCTTTAGGTTCTGTAATAGATCAATACTATGATCATTTATCTAGTGAAGAGATTAGTACATTAGAAGAAGGAGCTAGGTTGTTAAACTCTAGTAGTGGGTTATTGAATTACAATTTTCAAGAGTATAATGCACCGATACAAGCTTTATATAATAATGATGTTGCTGAGATAGTACTTGGTAATGATCCTATTATGAGTAAAGTATATGGTGGAGGATATGATCAATATGGTAATATAAAAGTTGTACATACAGTTTGGAGATCATTAAGGAAGATAGGTAAATTATCATTCTTTGATGAACAAGGACAACAACAAGAAACAATAGTTCCAGAACAATATAAACCAGATAAATCAAAAGGAGAAAAGGTTGAATGGATTTATATTAATGAATGGTGGGAAGGAACAAAGATTGCAAATGAGATATATGTAAAGATGCAACCAAGACCTGTACAGTTTAGAAAAATGACAAATCTTTCAGAATGTAGTAGTGGTTATGTTGGAACTTTATATAATACAAATAATAATAAAGTTGATTCCTTACTAGATAGACTCAGACCTTATTCATATCTTTATGATATATATATGGATAGGTTAAATAAGATGTTTGCTAAGAATCCTGGAGTAATAGGTAAGTTAGACATAGCAAGGAAGCCTGCTGGATGGGATGTTGATAAGTGGTTACACTATGCAACAACTATGGGATTCATGTTTGAAGATTCATTTAATGAAGGTAGAAAAGGACAAGCAACAGGTAAGTTAGCAGGAGGTATGCAACAAGGATCTAATGTATTAAACATGGATGTGTCTAATTATATACAATCACATGTAATGATATTAGATAGGTTGAAGAGAGAGATGGGAGAAATATCTGGTATATCAGAACAAAGACAAGGAGCTGTTGATAATAGAGAAACTGTTGGTGGTGTAGAGAGAGCTGTTAATCAATCTAATCTAGTAACAGAAGAATGGTTTGCTGTTCATGATAATGTTAAGTTAAGAGCTATGACTGCTTTACTAGAGACTTCTAAGATAGCTTGGAAAAATAATAAACAAAAGGTTCCTTATATCTTTGATGATATGTCATCTAAGTTATTTGAGTTTGGTGGAGAAGAATTCTGTAATAGCGAATATGGAATCTTTGTAAACAACTCTAGTGAAGATATGGAATTGTTTGGAGCTATAAGAAGATTAGCTGAAGCTGGATTACAAAATAATAAATTAACATTCAGTCAAATGATGGATTTATATGTAACACAAAGTACATCATCATTGATTAGGAAGTTAGAGAATGCAGAAAAGAAAGCTGAAAGAATACAACAACAAAATGTTGAAGAACAGAATAAGCTTAAACAAGCAGATATAGAAGCAGAAAATAAACGTAAGGATGATGAGTTAAGGTTGATGCAATACAAGATAGATACAGATAATGAAACTAAGATTAGGGTTGCTGAGATCAATGCATTAACAAAAGAGAAGGTTGCTGATATAAATGCTGATGGTGGAGTTGATGTAATAGCAGAATCTAGTTTAGCTTTAGATGAATTGAAACATGAATCAGAAGCTTTCCATAAGACGTTAGCTATTGAACATCAAGAGAAGGTTCATGAAGACAAGATGAAGTTAGAACAAGATAAGTTAGATACACAGAAAGAGATCGCTGATAAGAAGGCTGATGCAGAGAAGCATAAGATCGACACTCAATACAAGATAGCTAAGATGAATAAAAAGAAAGCTGATAAATAATGGATACAGTACAAAGGAAAGTTGAAGTTGTTAGTAAGTCAGAGATTAGAAATAATGATTTAGGAGATTACTTTATTGATGAGAATGGATGTGTAGTATTTAAGATAGCTGATACAGGAGTTGATGAATACAATACATTGATTTTAATTCATGAGTTAATAGAAGAGTTATTAACAAGAAGAAGAGGATTACAAGAGAAAGAAATAACTGAATTCGATGCTATGTTTGAAAAGGAAAGACAAGATGGAATTTGGGTTAATGATGAAGAACCAGGTTTTGATAACAGATGTCCTTACAAGAAAGAACATGAACTAGCTACTATAGTAGAGAGAATGATTTGTCATGAAGCTGGAATAGATTTTAAAACATATGATGATTATCTAATTAGCATGTATGAACTTTAAAGATAAGAAAGTATTGGTAGTTGACTGTGGAAACTTTGTTGAAACAGCTCCAAGATTAGCTAGAGATTTTGGAAAAGTATATTTTTGGAAACCAAATCCAGATGCATTTCCAACAATGGGTAAATCCATGATAGGTAGTGGAATGGATGGAGTTACTTTAATAAATGATATATTTCAAAAAGATAACGAATACAATTTTGATGAAATAGATTTATTTGTTTTTACAGATATTTATTTTGGATGGATACAAGAACATTTAGTATCTCTTGGTAAAAGAGTATGGGGTTGTAGAACTGCTGATGATTTAGAATTATACAGAGCTGAATATAATTCCTTACAAAGAAAGATTGGGATGAAAGCTACAGATATAAAGGTAGTTAAAGGAATACAAAAACTAAGAGATTATTTAAAAACTGTTAATGATAAATATATTAAGATATCTTATTTTAGAGGAGAAATGGAAACATGGAAACACACTAATTATAAGTTGTCTGAAACTCAAATAGATGAATTAGAACATAATTTAGGACCACTTAAAAATGTTATTGAGTTTATAGTTGAATCTAAACTTGATGCAATTGTTGAAGCTGGATTAGATATGTATAATATAGATGGGAAATATCCAGAGAATGTATTGTTAGGATATGAATTAAAAGATATTGCATATTGTTCTAAGCATACTAAATTTAGTTCTTTACCAGAGAAATTTAAAGATGTTCATACTAAATTATCAAATACATTTAAAGCTTATCAAATGAGAGGATTCTTTAGTTCTGAAGTTAGAGTTACTAAAGATGATGATTGGTATTTAATTGATCCATGTGTAAGACAAGGAAGTCCTCCTAGTGAATTATATATGGAGATGATTGATAACTTAGCTGAGGTTATGTGGTTTGGTTCTGAAGGTAAATTAATTGAACCAAAATATTCATGCGAATATGGATTATTAGTTAATATATATTCAACATGGTCTGATGAAAATTGGCAACCAATATTTGTTCCAGACACAATTAAAAGATTCGTTAAATTTAAATATTGTTTAAAACAAGAGAATGCATATTATATTGTTCCACAACATAATCATTCTTATCAGATAGGATCTGTTATAGCATTTGATGATTCAATTGAAAAATGTATAGCTAAAATAAAGAAGTATGCTGAACAGATAAAAGGTTGTTACTTAGATATTAAGCTAGATAATCTAGATAAATGTATAGAAGCTGTTAAACAGGGTGAACAAGTAGGAATCAAATTTTAATTAATCTATTAAAAAAGTTAATAAATTTGTAATATATAAAAATAAGTATTATATTTGTAATTAAATTTAGCAAAACGTATGAGTGAAGAAGCAAGTATCTTTGACGAGATAAATGAAAATCAATTGGTTATATATAATCAAGATGATAATAATGTTGAAACAACGAGTTCAACTGATAGTTCTTTAAGTGATGATAATAAAAATACTGAAGTTAATACTGAAGATAACGTAGAAGAAGACGTTAATGACATTGTTAATTCAGATGAAAATACAGATTCCAATAATGGAGAATCTAATGATACCCCTGACTCAGATGATAATTCCGACTCTTCTTCACCTGGTTATTTAAAGGCTTTTGCTAAGTTCTTATACGAGGAAGGGGTACCAATAGATTTTAAAGAAGACGAGGACTTTAAAGATCCAGCTCAGCTAACAGAAAAGATTGTTAGTGTTATTAAATCAGAAGTAGAAGATTATAAAAATAGTCTTCCAGCAACAGTAAAAGAGTTGATTAATAACTGGGAAGAAAATATTCCTCTTGACAAATTGATTGGTGTTAAGTCTAGACAAATTGAAACTAAGAATATTTCTAGTGAACAATTAGAAGAAGACACTAAATTACAAAAAGAAGTTGTTTCAAAATATTTAAATTACAGAGGTTTTAGTAAAGAAGAAATAGAATCTGAAATAGAAGAATATTCAGATCTAGGAATTCTTTATGATAAAGCTAAAAAACATTTAGGTAGTTTATCTAAATTTGAAGAAGCTGAAGAGATTAAGATTAAAGAAGAAGCTAAGATTGAGCAATCTAGAATGGAGAAAGAAAGAGCTGATCAGCTTAATACAATAAAATCAACAGTATATAAGATTGATAATTCGTTCATTCCGAATGTTGAGTTCACAGAAAGATTAAAAGATTCTATCTATAAGTCAATGACAGAAGTTGTGTCAGTAGATAATGGCAGACCAATGAATGACTTAATGGCTAAAACACAAAAGGATAGATTAGGATTTGAAACAATCGTTCACACATTAAATGCAATAGGTGTATTTGATATAGATGAAAATGGAAAGTTTAAACCTAACTTTAAAAAGTTAATGGTTGGAACAAAAACAAATGCTGTAAAAGAATTAAGTAAAGCACTAGAAAGAAATGACTTTAAAAAGTCAAGTCACCAAGCATCAAGAAATGATGGAACATTTTTAGATGAAATAGGTGATGGTAAATTAAAATTTAATATTAAATAATAACTAAAATAACTTTAACGTATGATTAATATCTTACAAGAATATCAGTCTAAAGATTGGGCTGGTCTTACTACAAAGAATCACCTTGGCTATGCTCACATGCTAGAGCCACAAAAATCATTACCATATGTCACAATGATTCATCAAATGAGATTTGGTTACAATGATCTAGATTCTTATCTAAACAAATTTCCAAAGATCATCTTAGAAACAGATGACAACTGGCAATGGGATTTAATGGGTGGCGGAATGAAAAATGTTCCACTTGTTAAAGCATCTTTAACTTCTAATGGTAGTGCTATTTCAGCAACTGACAAACCTGGTATTAGTAATGGTGAATTCTATTTGACATTCCCAGAATATTACTTCTCAGATGTAGATGTAATTTTTGGTCACAAACAAGAATACCAAGTTAGAATCAAAGACGAACCTATTTCAATTGGAAACAACTGGGAATATAGAGTTGAATTAGTAACTGGTGATCCATCATTATTTATGCCATATGATGAATTACAAGCTGGTAAAAGATTCTCTAAACAATATTCTTTAGTTGAAAGCACTCTATCTAAAAAAGGTGGTAAAGTAAATTACACATCTCCATTTAGAATGAGAAATGCATTCACAAGATTAAGAATGGAAGATACACGTCCTGGTAACATGGTTTCAAGACCAATGGGTGTTACTATGGTTGATCCAAAAACTGGAAAGAAAACTAACCTATGGCAAGATTTTGCTGACTGGCAGTTTGACATGCAGTTCATGGCACAAAAAAATAAAGCTTTATATTACTCTAGAATTAACAAAACAGCTAGTGGTAATATTAATAATAAAGGTAAATCTGGTTTTGAATTAGAACAAGGTGCTGGCTTACGTCAACAAATTGAAAGTTCAAATACAGTATTCTATCCAACTAATAACTTTAACATTCAATGGTTAATCAATGTATTGTTAGATTTATCAGAAAATAAATTAGCTGAAGATCAAAGAAAATTCTTATTAAGAACTGGTGAAAGAGGAATGATACAGTTTTCACAAGCTATCCAAGATTACTCTAACTTGTTTGTAAGAATTCTTGATGATAATAGAATCGCTAAAGTAGGTGGTAATGCATTAGAATTCTCTGGACAATTCATGAGATTCAAAGGTCCTCAAGGAATTGAGATCGATATTATGCATGATCCTATTAAAGATGATAGAGTAGATAACAAAGAATTACATCCAAATGGTGGTGTTGCTGAATCTTATGTTTATGACATATTAGACGTAGGTACATCAAATGGTGAATCAAACATCAGAAAAGTTGTATGTAAAGGTAGTGAAGACATTAAAGGTTACATCGCTGGTTTAAGAGATCCTTATTCTCCATTTGGTGGTGCGCCAAAAGTAATGTCTACAGCTATTGATGGTTACTCAGTACATAGAATGTGGATTGGTGGAGTTCAAGTAACAGATCCAACACGTTGTATGGTTCTTAAACCACAAATATTACAATAAATATATCTCAAGCTATCCTATGTTTAAAAGATATAGGATAGCTTATTATTAACTTAATTAAAAATAATATGGTACAAAAGACTGTTGAAGAAGAAATTAGCAAAAGTACAGTTAGTAATCCTTGTAAGAATGTAAATGTCGAGTTCAAACTCGTAGAAAGAGATGGCGGTTGGTTAAGTGATATCTCAAAAAATCATGATGGCAAAACATTATTCTCAAGTGCTAAGATTACATTTATCGGATTACCTTATAACAATGCAACTAATAATTTAGTTGATCCATTAACAGAAGAAGAAAGAGAGTTCTTTGAATCTAAAAAAGCTGGATTAAATTTAAAACAAGGAGATCTTTCTATTTACAATAAAGATTGTTATTGGAATAGTTATCAAGCTGATTTAACAAAAGATGGATTAAAGATGAATGTCGGTAATCCAGTTAATTATTTAAAATACAAATATCTATTAGCACAAGGTAATATCATTGCTAAGACATGGGAAGAAAGATTTGATAAAGCAACATATAAATTTGCTTTAGTATCTGAAACACATGACGTAGAGATTTACAATGCTAAGTTAGAAATCTTAGATGAAGTTTATTCTCAATTTAGAGATATGAAAAATGATTCATCTAGAATGAAAAATATTCTAAAACTATATGGAAAGAATGTTCAAGCAGATGCTTCATTAGAATTCCTAAGAATGGAAATTCAGAAGTTGATTGAGAAAGATCCAGCAAAAGTTTTAGACACATGTAAGGATAAAGATTTTGATTTGAAAGTGTTCATTGAAAAAGCTATTGAGATTGGAGAGTTAAGAAAAGTAGCTAGAGGTAATTATGGTTTACCAGAAGGAGACTCTATTGGAACTATTCAAGACACTATAACTTATTTTAAAGCGAAAGCTAATACCGATATCAAATTAAAGATACAAACAAGAATTGATGCTTCAGTAAAGTAATATGACAGCACTAGAAATGAAATATGAGTTTCTGTTAAATTATGACAGGATAGCTTCACAAGCTGCTCCAGGTTATAATAATATGGAAATATCAACCTTCTTAACTCAATCACAGGAGAACTTTATTAAGACCAGATATAGTGGTAGTAATAAGTATGGAACTGGTTTTGAGGAATCTGAAAAGAGAAGAAAGGATATTTCAAATTTAGTTAAGTATGTAACTTTGGTACCATCAACATATCAAGTCGGAGTGTATCCAAACGGTGTAATGTATGAATTACCTATCGTTCAAGGCACTGAGGTTTTTGTTTCAATAGCAGAACAAGTGCTGGTATCGTCTGATGACACGTGTGTTGATGGAACCATTATTGATATAAAAGCATATACACATAATCAGTATAATGCTAACATAAAGAATCCATTTAAGAAACCTTACTCTCAATTGGTATGGAGAATAGATAGTGGATTAAATCCAAATACTGGTGCAAGATTACATCAGTTAATAGGAGACGGAACATATACATTGGGTAATTATTACTTTAAATATATAAAGAAACCAAGACCAATTATAGTTCCAATAACTAACTCTATAAAGACAATAGATGGCTATCCAGCATCAGTTCAATTAGATTGTGAACTAGATAGCGAGACACATAGAGAAGTTGTCTCAGATGCAATAAGAATAGCTTCTGGTGTTGTACAACAACAAACTCAATATCAGATTCAAGGAAATGAGAATATAAAAACTGAATAATAAATATAAAAATTATGTCATTAACTAAAATAACACAAACAAACTTCCAACCTTTAATGAATAACATGACAGGTTTGGATGCTATTAATGCAAGTGCTGCTCAATTAAATACAGTAATTGATGAAGTAAATAACATTGAAGCAGGTTCTGTAACTGGAACATTTGCTGGTACATTTACTGGACAATTAGTAAATATAGCTGCTCACACATTAATTAAAGCTAATGAAATAGCTGCTGCTGGTAATAGTCAAGGAACAGCAACTGCTGTAACAGCTGACGTAACATTTGTAACTGGAGCTAATGGAACTGCTGGTGTAGTATTACCTTCAGCAACACCTGGATATTGTTTCCAAATACATAATCTAGTAGCTAATAATGTATTAAAAATATATCCAGCAAGTAATGAAAAACTAAATGGTGGAACAGCAAATGCATCTGTATCTATTACTAATGCATCTGGAAATAGTTCAGTTATATGTATGTACAAAGCAACTGGTGACTGGTATGTTGCTGCAATAGTAGGAACACTTTCATAATTAAATAAATAATTTATTAATATAAAAAAACGAGAATATGATTCAAAGAAACGTTAAGTTACTTGTGTTTGGTAAAGACAATGTAACAAGAACATCAACAACTGTTATTAACGATATCACAACTGCTGCTGCTACAACTGGAGAAGCTTGGGTTGTTGATGAAGCTAATAACGTGTTAACAACTAGCGCAACTAGTGCAACTAAATTCAAAGTATGTTATAAATCTGGTAATGGAACAATCGTTTATTCAGACGTTATTGATCCTAAAAGAGTTATTTCTTACAAAGGAAAAGCATCTACTGCTGCTACAGAACAAGTTACTTATATTGGTTATAATACAACTTCTGGTTCTATTACAACAGTTAACAATAATGAGTATGACATTACTATTGCCAAACAAGATTTAAGAGAAACTGATTTTATGCAATGGAAACAGGTATATGGTTCATATACATCTGATTCATCTGCAACACAAAGTGAAGTAGCTGATGGTCTTGTAAGTAACTTAACTGCTAACTTTTCTAAGTTACCAGAGATTACAATTAAAGCTGAAGTAGTATGTTCAGATGCTGGCAGTTCAACTACAGCTGCTTCTGGTACTTTAACAGCAACTAAAGGTTCTAAATATGTTGCAGCTTCTGGTGCTACATTAGGAACTGATTTTTCTGTTGGATACCTTGTAAGATTTGGAACAGCAACTTCTAGCCAATGTTACTTAGTAACAGCTGTTGATGCAGCAAACAAAGTGTTAACTTTATCTAATCCTTACTCAGGAACAAGTGGATCTTTCACAGCTGCTTCTGCTCAGTTTATTACAACTGCTGGTATTGCTGCTGCTAACTTTGGTGTTAAACTTTCTGGTTTAGCTAAGAAATGGTCTTTATTAAAATTCCAATGGGAAAAACAAAGATTTGCAGTATTACTAAGAAACTTTGGTGCAACAGCTTTAACAACAACTCCTGGTGCTTATGAAGGTGATGGTAACTATCAACAAGTTGCTGAACTAGAAGCATTCTGTCAAGGTAATGAAGTTGGAACCCCACAAAGATCTCAATCTTTTGGACCTATTGCAATTGATTATAGAACAGATTATACTTTCCAAAACTACTATAGTTTAGTTAATATTACTTATAAAGATGTAATGACAACAGATCTAGGACAATCAGCTGATTCTTGGAAAGAGTTAGTAATTGCTTTAGGTGCTGGAAGCGATACAGTAACTGTTGTAACAACAACTGGTAAAGCTAATAAAGGTATTGCAACAGGTGTTATTGATACATTAGATGCAATCATAGCTACATCTGCTGGTGTTGGTTCTGCTTTAACAAGCGTTGTTTAATTAATTTTTAATAATCAAAATTGGTAGATAGTCTAAAAAACTGTCTACCAGTTTTTATATATTTTTATTTCCATGGATGTAACTATTAATTTATCAAACACTTCCTTAACACAAAGTAATTGTACATTACTACAAATAGTTGACACAACAGGATTAACCTCATCCCCTGGAGATAATAGCGGCAAATGGGGTGATAAAGTATTTAGAGGAGATATAACATCTGCAACAATACAAATAGTCCTTCCAAACGGATCAGATTTATTTTCTACACCATATGATGTAACTAGTCAGATTAATGGTTCAACTGATGATAATGTTTATTTTACACCATTTAGTCCAAGTGGCACTAAGTTTGTTGACGGATTATACACTATAACATATAGTGTAACAGTGTATGAAAGTCATGTATCATCTACATATTCTAATACAATATGTATTGCAGTAACATGTAATGCATCATGTTGTGTTGATTCTTTATGGTCTCAGTTACCAGCTAAGATGTGTAATAAATGTGACTATATGGATTATCTAAATTTATGTTTAGAAGCTGAGGCTTATTTAAATGCATTATGTGCATCATCATGTTGTGGTAATACAACTAGCTTTAATAAAATACAAGCTATGTTAGATAAAATTTGTAATATAAATAGTAATTGTAATTGTAATTAAAAATGGGTAAATGTAATTGTGGTTGCTTTGACCAAAATATAACACTTCCAACTGGTGCAACTGGAGAAACAGGTCCTGCTGGTGCTCAAGGAATTCAGGGTGTACAAGGAGAGCCTGGAGCAACTGGTGCTACTGGACCAATGCCAACTGAAGGTAATTGGATTTATGTAGGAACAGGATTAACTGGATCACCTAGTTTTGGAAATAATGCAGAGAATTATGCAGTAGGAGCTTATGTTCCTTTAAGATTTAAAAAAGATGCTTTTGGTTATTTAGTAATTGAAGGTAGTGTTATGGCATCAGGAATTGCTACAACATTATTTACTGTACCTAGTAGCACATATTATCCAGCGTATCAACATTCTGTTGTTATCATATTAGAGAATTCAGTAAGTGGTAATTTAATTGTTGATTATTTAACTGTAACAACAGCTGGAGTTGTATCTATTCCTAGTGGTAATTTAGGTAGAGCAACACATGCTTTTATTAATGTTAGAATAAAATTAGATTAATATGAAGTTAGGATTTGGTCAACCTGGTCAAATAGTTAGTAATACAACTACATCATCTAGCAATTTAAATATATTCCAAAAGAATGTAATTGCTTTGAAGTGTAGTTATGCTGAGTTAGTTAGTAGCTTAACTGATGAGATATCTAAACATAATTGTGATGTTGATCAAATGAAATTAGCTATAAAGATTTTAGATGCTTATTTCAAAAGATTTTATTGTTATAATTATTTAACATATGCTTATAGGTTTGACTTTACAGCTAATGATACAATAGGATTAAATGGGTTTTTAAATGTAATAGTTAAGGATGCAAGAGTTATTGCAAATTATACTTATACAGATGCTTCTTTAACTGATATAATAAACACATGTTCTAATGATTTTTTAAACGACACATATACTTTTGGTACGGTAGTATCAGGTAATTCATTATATGTATATTCAAGTGATACTGAATTATATTTTAATGATATAATAAATAAAATAACACAATCTGGAGATGTAACAGTAACTGTAACATCTTTAGAATATGATGATGATTTTGAAATAGACAATAATATAAACTCAATACCATTTGATTATATATGCCAAATGTTTTCTCATGCTAAAAAATTAATAGCTGACAATGGTATAGATGACTGTGGTTGTAATTAAAATATAAAATGGATAGAGATCAAAGAGACAATACTATGTTGGCATTAGCTGGAAATGCAGCTTGTGAGTATCCACATAGATATGATAATAAGATTTTCCACTATGATGCAAATAGTAATATTGATTATATTTCTTATTTACAAGGTGGAACAGAAGTTTTTAGACATGTAATAACATATTCAAGTGGTAATCCTATCACTTGGAATATAACAAACGTACAGTAACATGAGTAAATTTAAATTAAATCCATTTACTGGAAAGTTAGATTTAGTTGGAAGTATAACAACTTCAACTGGAACTATAGGTTCTGCTCAGATAGCAGTAACTTCTGGTAGTCAAACTATAACATTAGCTTCATGTACACCAGCAATAACTATGTTGACAGGTAATTATGAAGTGGTAGGATATGTAGATAATGGAAGTGGAACACAAGGGTTGGTTGGTATATCAGATAAGACATATACTCAATTTACTTTAAATAGTCCATTTGCTGGAACTTTTTATTTTGTAATAGGTTAAAATAATTAAAATGAGAAAGTATATTTTTATAATATTAATGATTATATCTTACTATGGATATTCTCAAAACATACAAGCTACAAAAGTTACAACAGGGACTTTGTCTATAACTGGTGCATCTACTAGTGCTAATACACAAACGTATGTTATATCATCAAATGGAAATGAAGTAACAAATGTATTAACTTCTGCTTTATCTGATAAGTATCAAACAACATCTAGTTCATCTATAACAGTTCCTATTGTTGGGAATAGCGTTACTTTTACTATAGCTACAGGATTAGCATATACGGCAAATCAAAGTGTTATAGTAACACCTGTTGCAGATATAACTGATAACTTTGTAGGTACTGTTACAAGTTATAATATTAATACAGGATCTATAACTATTAAATGTACATCAACAAGTGCTGCTGGAGAACAATATTCTAGTTGGATAGTTAACTTAGCTGGAGCTGTAGGAGCTGTTGGAGCTCAAGGCCCTACTGGTGCTACTGGAGGAAATGGTATAGTTAACTCAACTCCTTTTGATACATATGCATCATCTAGAAGTACTGGGACAGCTGTTAAGGTATTAGGTATTAATGGTAGTAATATTGTCATATTAGCTAATCCATTAACAGGGCCAACAGGTGCAACAGGACCAACTGGTAATACTGGTGTAACTGGTACTAATGGTACAAATGGATCTGTAGGAGCTACAGGTGCTACTGGACCAACAGGTATAACTGGTACTAATGGAACTAATGGATCAACAGGTGCAACTGGTCAGACAGGAGCAACTGGTGTGACAGGTACAAATGGAACCAATGGAAATGTAGGAGCAACTGGTCCAACAGGTGGAACAGGAGCAACTGGTTTATTAACAACTGGTTCTATAAATTCTATTCCTTATTATAATGGATCAAGTTGGAATACAACATCAAGTGGATTACAATATAATGGAACAAGTACAACAATGAATGGTTCGTTAACAATGACATTAACTGGTAGTAGTACAACAACAAGTACACCGCTAGCAATTAACGTAAGTGGATTAACATTAAATTCAACAAGTGGTACTCAAATATATTCTCAAATAAGTCCTACAATAAGTCAAAGTGGATCTGCTGGATTTACATCTTTTCAAGTAAATGCAACAGTTACATCAACTGGAAGTGGTAATAGTAATATAGAAGTATGGTCTGTAAATGGAACAGCTGTAGGTGGAGTAGATACAAAAGGAGAAGGTAATTTTTATGTAGTACATGGTGTAGGTAGTTCTGATAGTACAACAAGTTATACTTTCACGGGAACACAAAATGTATATTATAAAATAGCAAATTCAACATTTGTTCAAAGGGAAAATAACTATGTAACTATGGCTGGTGATAGTGCTACTATACAAGAGTCTGGAGATTATGAAGTACATATATGGATTGGAGCTTCAACTGGAAACTCAGCTGATCAATTAAGGATTCAGATGTATACTAATTCAATTAAGAGTCCAATTTCATTAGGAAGATTTATTGTAAATAGTCCACAAGGAGCTGGAATATATCCTACTGAATATTATATGTGGTATAAGTTTTTCAATAAGAACGATAGAATATCTTTTTATATATCTAATATATCTGCAAATAGGACAATAACTGTAGCTGACTGTAAAATATACGTAAGAAAATTACATAACTAATATGAAAAAAATATTATTATTTTTATTTGTATTATCATCTTTTCTAGTAAAAAGCCAAAGTCAAGATACTGTTTTGACTGGTGGTGGCTTGTACTTATATACTGATAATACATTTACTACAATATTAGCAATTCATCAAAATATTTATATAACACCTCCTTCTGCTCCAATATGTTTAGGTAGTTCAACAACTTTAACGGCTCAAAATAGTTCTACATATACTTGGAGTACAGGAGCAACAACTTCGACAATATCTGTAAGTCCGATAGTAAATACAACTTATACTGTAACTGGAATAAACAATGGATATAAATCAACATCACAAGCGGTTGTTTCTGTTTTACCAGTAACTTTGACAGCAACAAGTAATTCAATTTGTTTAGGTAGTTCAGGAACTTTGACTGCAAGTGGTGGTACAGCATATACTTGGAATATAGGTAGTAATTCATCTGTAATAGTAATAGCACCAACGACAACAACTGCTTATTCTATAAGTGGATTAGACATGAATGGTTGTATTGCAACTGCAACTGCAACGATGACAGTAAACCCATTACCAACTATAACAGTAAATTCAGTAACAATTTCAAGTGGAAGTGCAACACTAACGGCAAGTGGTGGTAGTACGTACGTTTGGAGTAATGGTTCAAGTGGTTCAAGTATAACAATAAGTCCAACGGTAACAACTTCGTATATAGTAACAGGTACTAACTCTAGTGGTTGTACTGGAACAGCACGAGGGGTTGTAACGGTAAGTGGTGGAGTTATTCCTACGAGTGGTCTAACAATGTGGTTAAAAGCAGATGCAGGAGTTAAAGCAAGTGGAGGATACGTATACGAGTGGGATGACCAATCACCCATAGGAACGAATAAGGCAGTTCAATCAACTGGTGCTTATCAGCCAAGTTATGTAAGTAATTATGTAAATGGGTATCCTGCTTTATTATTCAATGGTACATCAGATTATATGACACCGCCATTAAATTTTGGTATAAACCAGAGTGGATATTCTATTTTTGTTGTAGGAAAAGCAACATATATTGGGAATTATCCAATGTTTTTTGGTCAGAATGTTTCAACAAACACAATGTTATTTTATAGAAATTTAGGAACAATGAAATATTTCTATGTAAATGCTTCATCAAACGGCTCTACAAATGAAATTAATTCAGATTTAAACTGGCATATTTTGTCATTATATAGGACAAATCCAACAAATTATGCTTATTATGATAATACACTGGTAACAATGTCAGACGTAGTTGGCACAGGTGCTTTTAATCAATTATTTATTGGTGCAGGTGGTGGTGGCGGAAATTTATTAACGGGATATGTTAGTGAAATAATTGCATATAATTACGAATTATCAAGTGGTGATAGAACAACTGTAATAAATTATTTAAAAGCCAAATATGGCACACCCTAAAATATGAAAAAATTAATTTTATTATTGATAATATTTATTTCAATTCAGGTTAAGGCACAAATACCTATGCCTGATGATACTATACCAAGATACCAAATTATGATTGGTTCTGCTTCGTTTGATAGTACTAGAGTAATTAATGACACTATTTATTATAAGTTAATTCGCACAGGTCAAATAATGGACAAATGGGACGATATACACAGGGATAGTATTAATAACATGAATTACGTGAACACTCCTGATATTACAAGGATAACACCTTTAAAAGAATTAGATTCAATAGGTTTGTATTTATATATTTTAGGGCAAACATGGGAAGCGTATCAACTTGGAAATGATAGTTTGCTAAATTGTAGAATTGCTTTGCAAAATTTAAAAGTGCATACAGCATCTACAACAACTGTAAATGATAACATAAAGGATATAATATCGAAAACTGATATAATAAATTCAAAAAGAACAAAAATAATTTACACACCAAAATATAAAAAATAATATGGCAACACCAGTGATTGAAATTAACAGTATTTTTATTGGAATTATTGATACATTATTAGTAGCAGGTATAGGTTTTCTAGGGTTTACTGGAAAAAGACTTATTGCTTCAATTGATAATTTATTTAAAATAACCAATGATTTAATTTTACAACAAGCAGTAAGCAAACAAAGTTGTGAAGATAAACACTATACTATTAATAAAAGTTTGTGTGATAAAGATGAGAGTATAGAAGAGTTATATAATAGAACAAATAATCACGAAACAAGAATATCAGTTGTTGAGAGTAAGTTAAAAACTAAATAACATGAAAGAGTTAAATTTATTACAAAGATTTTTAGCACCAAATGATCCTTATATTAATAAGATTAAAAACTATGTAAACTTAGTTAGTGGTGCAATAACTTCATTAGGTGTTTATATGCAAGCCACATTACCTAATAGTAAATTAACAGCTTATATATTAGCTGCTGGAGTTGTAATGTTAGGTTTTAATAATTTCATAGTTCAATTTTCTATTGATGTTGATAAATTAAAGTTAAGATTAAAAGATAAAATAACTAAATTACAATCACAATTAGAATCATTAGAACAGAATTCTCTAGTAAAAGAAACAGTTGAAACCATATTGCCTGAAGTTAAAGTTGATACTGAAAATATACAAGCACAAACAAATGTTTAGTAAGCTAGTTAAAATAGTTTATGTTAATAAAACATTAACCATTACTTTATTTGGAGTTATAAATATACCTTTAAAACTTAGTAGAAATGGAATTAATAAGAATAACCAATAGCAGTAATTATGTTATTCCAAATGGTCACTTTAGATATTTAGAATATTTTCACCCAAGGATATCTCCTAATGATATTGAGTTTGAGATGCCAAAAGCACTTGCTGATGGTATGGAAGTGTTAAGAGGTTGGTATAATATACCAATGGATATAACAAGTACAATAAGACCTAATGATCCAATTGGATCTTTTCATCATATAGGATATGCTGTTGATAGTGTACCAACAGATCCTTCTATAAGATTACATATCATTAATGATTTCATGCAAGAGTGCATTAAATATCAGAACTTACAAGGTTCTACTTTAGTAGATAATCTTAGAAGTGTTGGTGTTGTAGGTTATGGTTTAGAGGGAAATAATTGTATTCATATAGATACCAGACAATCAAACACTTGTGATGTAGACAAATATGGTCATTACATAGTATTTGAATGGGATAAGATAAATGGCAGTAAAGTAATTTACAGAAAACAATCATAATGATAAACATACATAATCATACATTTAGTAGAGGAGCTATTCCAAATAAGTTTTTAGGAATAGTAACTCCATTATTAAAAGTACCAGTAGTTAATAAGATATTTTCTAAGTTAATGAAGAAGATACCTTATTTTATAGATGGAGATGAATTAGATAAATATGCTAATTTTCTAACTACATCTGATAAGGCTAATCAATTAGATATATTTAATGAATTAAAGAGTCAATATCCAGCTGATTGGAAGTTTGTAATATTACCTATGGATATGGCTTATTGTGAGAGAGGAAGTGTTCCTGAGGATTATGAAGATCAATTAGATGATTTATCTGACATAGCTAGAAATGATAATAGTTGTATTCCATTTGTACATATAGATCCAAATAGACCTAATTGTTTTAACGTATTTAAAGAGGCTATAGAGGAGTTAAAATTTAAAGGGTTAAAGTTATATTGCAACTTAGGTTATTATCCAACAGATGAAAGATTATTGCCTATTTATGACTATTGTAATAAGAATAATTTACCAGTAATAGCACATACAACTCCAGATAATCCAGTTTATTATAATGGAAGTAGGAGTCAGCTATTAGAAAGGTTACAGTTAAAAGAATTACCTTATAGTAGATTTAGGGATAATATACAGATATTTGGTAATCCTTATAATTATGAAACTATATTAAAAAACTATCCAAATGTAAATATTTGTTTTGCACATTTTGGAGGATCAGATAATGTAGATGCTTATATAAAGAATAGAGATTTAAGAAACTGGCATACATATATATTAGACTTACTAGAGAATTATCCTAATGCTTATACAGATATAAGTTACACTTTATTTGATGAAGGATTAGTATCTTATCTAGTAGAATTAATGAATAATGATAAATATAAAGATAAGATTCTAGGAGGATCAGATTATTATATGAATCAAACAGTAGGTAATGAAAGTTACGTATTAAATAAATATAAACAATTAGTTGGAGAAACTATATTTGAAAAGCAATTTAATGAAAATAATTTAAGATTTCTTAAATTAAATTAAAATAAATTTGTTTTTTAGTCATTTTATTATTATCTTTGTATATTATTTTGAAAAACTATGAATCAAGACATGATTATCTTCACAGCCATAAAGGTTAAATACGACGAAGAAACTGATTCATTAGAGGTTTTTCCTAAGAGCAAATATAAGGTATGTGAGTTTAAGAACAATATACGACAAATAAGCGAAGTCTTATCTGATAAAACAGGCAAGCCATTAAAAAGTAGATGTAATGTAATTACATTTGAAGGTGATGTTTTTCTAGTTCTAGAAGATTTCAAAAGGATGTGTGACCTGGTTTTTAGTAATTCTACAAATATTATAGAAATAGAAAACCAAGGTCGTGCTATTGTAGAAGGATTTAGCAAGAAGAAGGAGTCCAATCAATCATCTAAAAAGAAATTAAAATGAACAAAGTATATAGATATAATGGTATAACAGGTGCTTTTGAAAAAACATATAATGATTTAAAAGACGCTATTAATGATGGATATAAAAATGTACATCGTAATATAAAGTTTGCATGGAAAGAGAAAGGTAAATATTTTTCTTACCAGAAAATGGATAATTACTTTAATAAAGATGTTGCCGTTAAAACTGAATCTACTATCAATTTAAACGATTTAGAAGCTGTTTTAGATAAACTATTAGAAAAGAAATTAGAAGGTCTTAAATCAACTCAAAATGTGTCTGTGAAGCATATTGATATTCCAGTTGTAAAACAGGTTCAGATCAAGAATGATTTTGAATATATAAAAGATGTTAAAAGTAAAAATGGTAATGTATTAGCATTCTCTTGTATACACAGACCATTTATGCATCCTAAAGCTGTTAAGTTTTTAAAACAGGTTTATGATTATTATAAATGTGAAAATATAGTTGAGTTAGGTGATGGATTTGATTTTGCATCTATAAGTTCTCATACACCAGATCCTAATCAAATATCACGTACACAGGAATATGTTGATGCTAAAAATCAATATGCTGACTTTGCAAAGGTATTTCCAGAGGGTATATTTTGTTTAGGTAATCATGATTTAAGAGCTGCAAAGATGGCAAGTAGAATTAATGTTCCAGACTTTGCAATGAGAAGTTTAAGAGAAATGTTTGATATGCCTGAAGGATGGAAAACATGTTTTAAGGCAACTATTGATGGAGTATTGTTTACTCACGGAGAAGGATCAGCTGGTACATTCCATGCGGCAAACCTAGCACAGAAGACTGGAAAGTCTACAGTAGCAGGCCATGCGCACTGTAGCTTTGGAGTTAACGCTTTTAAATCAGACGATATATTAATTCAATCTGCTAATACAGGTTGTTTAATTGATGAACAAGCTATGGCATTTTATTATGGAAAGACAAATGCTAGAACTCCTATTTTAGGATGTACAGTAATAACAGATTATAGTAGAAACTTTATTCCTATATTGATGTAATATGAGGAAAGTATTAGATAAATATGAAATCGTATTAGCATGGATATCAATTGTGTTCTTCGTGCTATATACTTATAAATATATATAATGACAACATTAAATCAATTAACATATGATTTACATGAATTAGTTCGACAGAATTTAGTTCAAGATGATTATATAGATTCACGTGAAATACAATATTGGGTTCATACACAACGAGCTTTATGGTTACGTAATGCATTAGCTAAAGGAAATGGTATAGATGATGTTATGACTCAAACACTAGGTTGTGTTGATTTAGCTTTAACAGATGCTTCTGAGTGTTGTAATGAATTAGTAGGATGTAAAATACTTCGTAGTGTAAATAAAATACCAACACCTTTAAGTGTTAATGGTGATGAAGTTATAACTAGAGTTGCTCCTATTAATATTATATCACGTCCATTTAGCCACGTAAGTTACGCTAGAGCGATTCATTCTGGCAATGGTAGATTTAATAACCACACTATATTTTCATTCCTTAGAAATGATTATTTGTGGTTAATAACAAAGAAAGTTGACACATCTTATTTAGGATTAGATATAGTATCTTTAAGTGGAATATTTGAAGATCCAACACAAGCAAAAACATTTGTTAATTGTAGTGGAACATCCTGTTATTCTGATGATGATGCTTATCCTGTACCAGCTAACTTTATTGATTATATTAAAGCTGAAATATTAAAATCATCATTAATGACTAAGATAAGAGGTGTTAAAGATGAGAAGAACGATTATAATTTTCAACCATCACAACAACCATTAAATAAATAATATGTACGTTAACAGAGGACATAATAGTTTTAAACTTGATGTTGGTAATAATGAAGTATGGAAGTATTATAATAAGAATTATGATGTAAAAGTTGATAGAACTAAATTCTTTGAAATCATAAGAGAGTATAATGCTAGGCTTATTGATGAGATGATATTTAAAAACTTTGATTTTAGGATGCCATTTAACTTGGGTAATCTAAGTATAAGGAAAAGTAAAAATCAAATTTATCCAACTTTAAATGGAACTATGTATAAAAATTCAACTATAATAGATTGGAAGGCTACACAAGAGTTATGGACTGAAATGTATCCTGGTAAGACAATGGATGAATTAACATATATTAATAATAAGAAATATGTTTATCATTTAAATGAACATAGTCTTGGATATAGATATTCATTTCACTGGAGAAAATGGTCTGCTAGAGTTAAAAATCAATCTATATATGGGTTTAAATTAAGTAAAACTAATAAGACGAAGATAGCTCAAGCCATTAGAGAACATGGCAAACAATTAAATCATTTTTTAAAATAACACAATGAACGAAGCAATAGATAATAAAAAAGAATATAAACATTGGTCTAAATCAATGGAATCTGATGGTAAATGTAAATCATTAGATGTTTGTGAAATTGAAAATGGATTTTTAATTACACTACATAAATCTGGAACAGATAAAGATGGCAAATATTATTCATCTTGTAAGAAGTGGTATAGTAAAGATAATCCATTAAATCCACAAGAAGAAAAAGAAGAGCCAAGTGCTTTAGATGGTCTTGAAGGATCTACACCAATGTTTGAAACATATTAATACTTAGATTATGTATAACGGTAAATTTGTAAGCCTTGATCGTATATGTGAAAATATATTACGAGATACAGGAATGCAATATGAATTAGATTATTATGATGTAATGGAGTGGGTAGGATATTGTTTAGACCTTATAGGTGCTAATCAATCATATGTACAGAAAGTTACTAATGGTAAACATGGTATGCCTAAACCAATTGAGATAGATCATTTCAAAGGTTTATTACCATGTGATTGTCATGAGGTAATTATGTGTAGAGAAAATAAACATGGTTATCCTATGAAGGCTAGTACAGATGTCTTTTTACAAGATTATACTAGTGATTTAAATGGTGAATTAGAAAATGAATATCTATCTAGAGGAGAAATGTCCTATCGTATAAGTGGTAATTATATTCAAACTACTATGAGAAAAGGTCATGTCGAAATGTCATATTGGGCATATGCTTTAGATGATAAAGGATTACCTTTAATACCTGATAATAACTCTGTTATATTGGCAGTACAATGGTATATAACAGAAAGATTAGATTATAAAGGATGGAGAAAAGGATTAGTAAGTGATAAGGTATATAATTACTCTGAAGTACAAAAGAATTGGTATTTAGCTCAAGCTCAAAACTCAATGGCTATGCCAACGGTAAGTGAAATGGAAAGCCTAAAAAATCAGCTAGTCCGTCTATATCAAAATCCTAATCACTTTGCAACAAATTTTAAACACTTAAATGTACAAGAATCAATTAATTTAGGTCCTTATCATTTAAGAGTCTATTAATAAGTTAGTTATAAAATAAAATGGCAAATCAACCAGATAGTAATGTATCAATAAACACATGGAGTGGTGGTTTAAATATGGATGTTCATCCAACAAAGACACCAGGAGATTGTTATATAGATGCTCTTAATATACATGTATTATCTCAAGGGAATAGTACATCTGCGATTGTAGAGAACGAGAAAGGTAATAGAGAGTTATTTTCTATTCCATCTACATCACCATTATATCACTTAGGTTTTTTACTAGATGGTGCTTATCAATATAATTTAAATTCACACACATATAATTTAGATATAACTATAATAACATCAGCTGGTGTTGTATTATCTAAATCTTATTCATTAAGTAGCACACAAAACACTGGTGATTTATATTCTTTACTAGTAGATAGTATAACTGGATTTGGTAATTTAATAGCATCTAATAATGTTAAAATAAGACATAGAGGAGATATGATAGTATTTTCTACATATAACTCTAATGTTACTTTATTACAAACAACAGATATAATTTCATCAACAACTGCTGTTACATTAACACCTGTTGTTCCTATATTATCTAATCCAGCTATTATTGGAATATATAGTATGAGAGATGAGTTAGTTGTATTTACAACTGATACTATTGTTACTGGATATGGTCAAATATGGAAGTGTAAATTTGATTCTAACAACTATGATATTGATGGATTAGTTAATAATTATTTAGATGAAAGCGTACATTTGTTTTACAAGAATAATTTAAACTTTTCTATTAATAATAGGATTATTGATTGCATTACTAAATATGAAAATATATACTTTGGTAAAGTTTGGTTTACAGATGACAATAATGTGTTAAGAAATATTAATTTATATGATACAAATTGTTATTCATTAAATCCATCTGAGTTATCAATAGTACCTGATTTCGATCAAAATAAGCCTATTATAGGCAATATAAATGCAAATGGACATTATGGTCCAGGTAGAGTAGAATATGCTATACAATGTTATAATAAGTATAATAATCTATCATCTATATCTAGAAGTTCTAGATTGATTAGTTTGGTTGCTTCAGATGAAGGATTATCTGATTCTGGAGGATATATTGGAAATCCATCTAATCAATATTCATATAAGCAAGTTCAAGTTAATGTAACTGCCGATACTAATTATGATATATGTAGATTAATAGCAATAAGATATCAATCAATTTCTGGAACACCTGAGATTAGAATAGTACAAGAACAGAATATTAGTGGAGATGGTTCTTTAATATTCTATGATGATGGTAATAATACTGTTAGCACATTAACAGAAGCTGAGTATAATGCATTAACTAGTACATTATTTTCTTGTAAGAATATACTAGAAAAGGATAATTTATTATTAGCTGCTAATATAAAAGATAGTAGTTTTGATATAGATTTTGACGCTAGATGTGTTAGATATAAACATGACAATACAACGTATATAAGCAACTTTGACACATCTGAAGAAGCTGATGATATAAATCCATATAACGACTTTAATGTTGCTGTATATGGAAAGAATAGATATGTATTTCAAAAGGATAATAATCCTGGTGGAGGTACAGGTAAAAGAATATTTGGAGGTACAGGTAGAGATCAATTTGGATTAGGTATTCCTAATATAGAATATTCATTCCAGATGGTACAACTTGATAATGAATTAGGAGATGTAAGATATCCTGGTGAATTAAGATGTCTTCAAAATGCTGGTAAAAGAACTTTTCCATCTAATTTAAATGTAGCTAATCAAGATATTATTGATGTACCTAATGAAGTTAACAATTCATTTTTTAGTTATAAATCTCCTTATATTTCTGGTTTACTAGAAGGATATCAACGAGATGAAGTATATCCTTTTTCAATAGTATTCTTTGATAAAAAAGGACGTCAATCATTTTCTAAATGGATAGGTGATATTAGAATGCCTAAGATGAGTGACTATGATGATCATAGTGCTATATGGGATAATGGTTCATCTACTGGTTATAAGATAGCAGATTACACTTATAATGACGGATCTAGTAATACTCATAACTATCAAAAAGTATATGCTTTATATCCAGAGTTTACAGTTAATTTACCTCAAAGTATATTAGATCAAATAAGTGGATTTAGTATAGTAAGATGTAAAAGAGAAGGTAAAGATAGAACTATATTAGGACAGGGTATTTCTGTAGGACATTCATATACAACAGCAGCACAAGATGTATCAACAGACCATGATCAATTTGGATCTAGAGTTAGATCTATTGGAACAATAGATGATGTTAGGACTATTAATGGTTCATTTGAATTTGTATCCCCAGAATATAGTTTTAATAACAACTTAACATTTGTTGATAATGATAGATTAGATGTTGTTGGGTTATTTGATGAGTATCAAGCTCAATATTGGAATGATCCTTCTGGTAGTACATTAGGTACTATTAAAAAATATAATAACACATTACCTATTGATAATGAACAGTTTTATACAAACTATGAAGCATCTGTAACTAATGGCATAGATGGAACTACTGAGTTGATATCATCAACTACTCCAGCTCCTCCATATTGGGTTAAAGGATTATTAGTTAATCAAATTTCAAGTCCATTTCCTACAGTATATAATTATAATGGAAATCAGTATTTTAATCATATACCTATATTAAATTATAGACGTAATCAGTCAAATAGATATGGTGGTAATACATTAAATAACAGAGCTAATAGATCTTATATTTCTTGTGGTAACTTTGTTAAAGCTGAAAATATGACTAATAATAGTACATATTATCAAGCAAGTATTGGTGTTACCGGAGGAGATACTTTTGTAACATATTTTGATTGGTTTAAAGGTGATTCTCTATTTGGAATGGGACATCCATCATCTCCGTTAACAGTTCATGGATGTGCTGCTTATATTCCATTAGAGTCTAGTATAAATTGTGATTTAAGATATGATCCATGTACATCAAGATTAATGCAATATGATAGTAGTGGTGCATCTAGACCATTAGCTTTAACTGGTATAAACCAAGGACCTTATACAATAAGTGGAGCATCTATTACATTTCAAACAGGATCTTTATATGGATATAATTCAGCTTATTCAAGAGAGTCTGATATTATTAAGTTTTTCCCTAAACCTCTTAACTTTGAAGAAAACCTAGTAAGAGATTGTGAGATAAGAAATTCTGGAACAGCATTAGTTGGTGATCAAATTGATGAATGGACAGTATGGAAAGAGAATGATTATACAAGTGTTAATGCAGAACATGGAGCTATAAATGATTTAAAGTTATTTAATAATAATGTTTATTTCATACAAGATAATGCTCTAGGAATGATATCTATCAATGAAAGACAAGAAACTGTTGATAGTACTGGTTCTAAGTTAATATTAGGTACTGGAGATACATTAGGTAGATTTGGATATATAACAACAACATCAGGAACTAAACATAAAAGCTCATCTATATTAGCTGATGGTATATATTATTATGATGTAAATAGAAATAAGTTTTTTGTATTTACAGGACAAGCAGATATGCCATTAACAGATATAAAAGGATTACATACATTATTCCAAAGTTATACAAATTATGGATCAATAAATACAGCTGATAATCTTCTTGTAGGATCAGAAGGTATAATAGGATGTTATGATAAGATAAATAATAGAATTATATTTACATTATTTAATAAACTTAATAGCACATCACAAGATCCTTTAACTATATCTTATAATGCTTTATTAGGTCAAAGTGGAGCATTTGAATCTAAATATAGTTTTGCAAGTGGATTATATCACTGTCATAATGGTAAGTTCTTATCATTAGATTCAGTAGGAACTAGTGGTTCTAACACATGTATGATACATAATGAGAATGTATATGGTAGGTTTAATGGTAGTGATTATGATTCGTATATTGAATTTATATCAAATTCAAGTCCAATGGTTAACAAAGAGTTTAACAATATTGAATGGGATTCATATATATTTGATGAGACAACTCAGATTGAACAAGACAATATAACTATATCTACATTACAATGTTCTAATACGTATCAAGATAGTAATGTAGTTACTATGTTACCAGATGACAATGTAAAAAGAAGATTAAGAAGTTGGAGATGTTATATACCAAGAAATTGGGATTTTGTAACAGGAGTTGAAACAGATGAGAGGTTAAAGGACAAATATTTAAAGATTAAATTTACATTTCACAATGGATATTCTTTAACTAATAATTTTAGGTTTTGGTTATATGACGTGATAACTAAATTTATACCTCAAAATTTATAATAAAAAACTTGCTTTTTACTTAAAAATTCATTATCTTTGCAATTATGGCTAATAAGAAATATAATAGGAAAACTAAAAAATATGATGATGGTGGTGGACTTACAGATAAGACTACTTTTCAACAGATGAGTCCATATACACAAGGTGCTTCAATGGTTAATTCAGCCATACCTAATACATCTCCTCAAAAAGACACACAAGGTTCTGAAGCTGTTTATGGTGCTATGTCTAAGTCTGGTAATCCTATTGTATCTGGTATAGGAACATTAGCTAGTTTTGGTCATAAGATAGGAGATCCTATTTACAATAAAGGACATCAAATAGATGATGCTACAGGAGGATATGTGGATCCAAACAAAGCATATAAAACAGATTTAGCTCAAGCGTTTTTAGATCCATTAGCAAATGCAGAAAGTGTTTTTAAAGATAAGAATGCTACAGGTAAAGAGAAATTAATTGCTGGATTAAATGTTGCATTACCAGGAATGGATTATATCACTGGAAGCTCAAAAGAGCGTGTTAATAGAGAAAACAAAATTATGAAAGAACAATTTACTCAAAATAAGATAAACACTAATAATGCTCAATATACAAATTTAAACATACCTACATTCCAAACCATGGAAAATGGAGGTTATTTAAATATATATGATTTAGGTGGTGATATGAATCAGAATGGTCAATTAACACAGATGTCAGGACCAACTCATGAACAAGGGGGTATATACGTAGGCAATGGAAATGAAATTGAAGGCGGGGAGTCAATTAACAAGAATTACGTCTTCTCTGACACATTAGAAGTTCCTGGTACAAAAAGAACATATGCTAGTCAATCTAAAAGTATAGAGAATAAATACAAATTAAGACCATATGACGCATTATCTTTAAAAACTAAACAAGATGAGCTAGATAAGTTAAAAGCGTCTCAGGAGTCTTTAAAAGCAGAAAAGGAAGCAAAAGCTTTAGAGAAGTTTAATAAACAGAATCCTGGTTTATTAGATAAGGTTGTAGGAGCAAGTCAACAACAACCACAACAACCACAAGGTGAACAACAAATGAAAAATGGTGGTAAATTAAGATATAGTGTTAAAACATCTGTACATCAACAACCATTTCATTCTGATAACACTGTTCATAATTATATGAAATTATTAACAGATACAGTTCATAGAAGATATGATGATGGTGGAGGATTAAAAGATCCAGATTATACTGATATGGATTATGCAACTAATAGACAGAATACAACAGCTCCATTAAATATAGAGGATACAAATCCATATGTAAGATCTCCATATGGAATGCAAATAGGATATACAAATACTACTAGTCATGATCAAGATGAAATAGACGATTTATATAATCATGAATATGATATAAAGAAAACATATGTAGATCCAGATCAAAAAGCTCCTTTTAATACTCACATGTTTAACTATTTAAGTAATGAAGATAAATTAAAAAAGAGAGAAGAAGATGTAAATAATCAACCTGATTATTCACCAATACAAAAAATGACATCAAGACAAGCTCAACCAATAACTGGACAAGATTTTCAAACTAATTTAAATACAAGTACTCCTCCTATTGGAGATTTTACTTATGATGGATATAAAACAAAGAAATCTTATCAAGACATCAACACAATGTCTACAGCTTCTCAATTAGGTATGGGTGTTCAAGGTGCTGGATTAGTTGCTGAAGGTGCTTTACTTGCTGCTAGAAATAAATATATGCCAGCTAAGTATGAAGCTCAAGATAAGGTTGCTTTAGATAGAGTATCAGCAAATGAACCTCTAAGACAAGCTGAATTAGCTTCTGCTGGTTATAAAGATGCTATTAGTAAAGGTGCTCAATCACAAGGACAACTATTAACTAACCTTGGTCAATATCAAATGAAAGATGCTATGACTAAAGCTGGCATAGTTGAGAATGTACAAAATGAAAACGCTAAGATACAAGCTCAAGAAGCATTAACAAATGCTCAAATACAAAGAGCTAATATAGAACAGAAATTCAAAGTTGGTGAAATCAATCAACATGAATATGATCAACAAACTAAGAATTGGGATGATTATATTCATCATATTGAAACAGTTGGTTCTGGTCTTACTAAGGATGCTGCTGGGTATAAAACACAATCTGACATTATTGAACATGGATTATTGAATGGACATATAGTTGGAATGAATAATCAAGGTCAAATGATTTATGTTTCTACTGGAAAGTTAGTTAATGATTCAGATGCTAATAATGTTAAGTGGGAAACAAAGACAACAAAACGTGATGGTGGTTATCTAAAGAACAAGAAATTCACCATGAATCCAATAGATGATGATAATTTGATGTAACAATCAATCTCTGCTTGGTAGGTCGTGAAATAATAGCGATGATGGTTCGACTCCATCCATGAGATCTAATAAAATATTAACAGTTATTTAACATAAAGCATTATGAGTAGGTATCTAAATTTGGATAAGCAAGAATATGTTTCACAATTCGTTCCACTACCCCTTGAGTTGTACGCAAATAAAATAAATAAATTAGATACCCAGGCACAAGCCAATCTTGCCGCTCCTGGAACAGCTTTAACAGAAATAGATGCTGCATTACAAGCTGGTAGTCAAACTCCAGAACAAGCTGCTTATCTAAAAAATTATTATCATAAACAAGCACAAACTATTGTTGATAAATATAAATCTAATCCTTTAGATCCACAATTTATTACGGAGATTTCTAATCTTAAAAATCATTTTGCAACTAATAAATATGTTCAAGATGTTATTCATGATAGAACAGTTCTTGATAAACAATATGAAGATCTTTCTAAAAAGAAAACAGCAGAAGATAGATGGACAAGAAATAGTCCTATTGATAGAAATACAAATAAAATAATGCATACACAGCAGTATATTGATCAAAATGGCAATATAGCATTTACTTCTCCACATGAATATGAATATAATGAATTTGGTGATTATCATAAATATGAATTAGAATCATATGGTAAAAAGAACGCAAAGGTTAATCAAATTATAACAGGTAATTTACCATTAACTAAAACTGGAGAAACAGAAAATGGATCTAGTATATATAAATATACAGAACCTGGAACTAAACAAGATGTTACTTTAACAGATGCTGATTTATATCAAGATGGATTATCAATAGCTAATGAATATATGAGTACTGTTGGAACAAATAAAGGTGGTAAAATTCATTTAACACAATGGGATGAAAGAGGTGAATGGTTAGGTAATGAAATTAATAGTATAAATAATAATCCAAAAGTAAAAGAAGATTATCAACAAAAATTAGCTTCGTTAGGAGATTCTACTGGTGTAATAACAGCGGAAAAATTATTAGCTATGAAAATAAATGATGAAATGGCTGGTAGATTTACTTATACAGAACATAAAGCAACTCCTGGTAAAGTAAGTTATAAATTTGATGGCAAAGGCAGTGGTGATAAAAAAGATGATAAAGGAATTATTCCAGAAAAATCAGAACCTAGTCCTGGATTAAATCGTGTATCAAATCCATTAGATATTGAAATAAAGAATAAAAAATATGGCAATATAGATGATATAATTGCTGGATTAAATAAAGGAGAAGCTGTTCCTGGATTTAACATGTCTAATCAAGAAGGTGTTAGATCTAATGGAAAACCTAAATTTGTCACTCATATTAAGGATAAAGAAGGTAGTGATTTTATTAGAGAAGATTATAATAAAGAACAAGAATATGATAAATATGCAGATAATTTAACTAATTTTGTATATAATAGAGCATTTTCTTTAACTGGTAAAAAAGATATTAAAGAAGCATTGCCATTATATAAGAAATTCTTAGAAGAAGGAAACGATTTATTTACAAATGTTAATATATCAGAAAGTCCAGATTTATCAGCAATAGAAACTAAAACAATTAATACAGATCCATTTGGATATTCATTTAGTAAGAGTGCAGATGATGTTACTGGTAAAACATTTGCAGAAACAGGAATGGGTTCTAAAGATAAAAAACATAAGAAATTTGATGAAGTTGCTGGAGATATAACTAAGTATCATACATCTAATTTTGGTATAAATCCTAGAGGTCAATTGTATATAACAATGATGAGTGATGATGGTAAAGATGTTGTTTATGCTGCTCCAGGAGAACAATTCCAAGGAGCTGCTTCAGTAGAAAGAGCTATGACTATGGCTATGAATGGAACTCCTTCTACACAAATAGGACATGATGTTTCTACTAAATATGATCTTACATCTTTGGATAAATTACCTCATCAAGTAGATAGAGATGGTCATGACAAACCAGTTAAATATTATGAACATCATTATGATGAAACAGGAAATTGGGTTTTAGAAAGAGTTTTTAAATGGAATCCAACTACTAATCATTATGATCAAAAAACAACTAACACGCTAAGATCAGATGATATTACAAGTAGAATGCAATCATTAGCAGTTAGATATAAGGAATTACAATCTTTTATGAATGAGCAATATTTAAAAAACAAAATTGGATATAAAAGTAAATCTGCTCAAGAAAATTTATATAAATCTGTTGATCAAAGCTTAGATAACGAGTAAGTAAAACAAAATTAATTAACACAAAATTTCATTGAAATAATATAATATATGCCAGATCCTAAAAAACAAGTTAGTACTGAACCAAAAGGTGAAAATCCAGAAAGTGAATACCAAGATATACAATCTTTATATCGTTCATTACAAAATTATGAGGCAGAGAAAATGACTCAAAAAACTGGAGTGTTACCAGGTACTGATAGTAAATATATTGATCCAATAGATGTATATAAGTTAGATAAAACAGCTCCAGATTATGAAGCTAAATTAGAAAATATAAAAGCTGCTAATCAATCATTTCTTGATAAAGCTGGTAATGGTGTAGTTAAAGCATTAGGATCTACTGCTGGATCATTAGGTAAGGGATTAGTTGCTTTACCTTATGGTATATTATCTGCAATGACTGGTCAAGGTCTTGATAAAGTTATTGATAATGATATTTACACTGCTATCAATAAATCTGAAGAAGCTTTAAATAAAGCATATCCATTATATCAATCAGAAGAAGAAAAGAAACTTGCTTTATATGATCCTAGAAAATGGGTTAAAGGTAATTTCTTTGCTGATCAAGTACTAGGTACAGCATCTATGTTTTTATCAATGTCTGCGATGGGATTCGCTGCTAGTAAAGCAGTTGGATTAGTTGGTGATGCAGCTTCATTATTTGGAGAAATGGCTTCTGCTGGTAAGACTACTGAAGCAATGGGTGCATTTGAGAAATATATAGCATCAGAATTAGGACAAGAAGGTAAAGCTGGAGAAGAATTATTTAATGCAATCAAAGGTGTTGATCCAGCTAAAAAAGCAGATGTATTTTCAAAAGCTATATCTGAAGCTAGAAAAGTTGTTGGCAAATTAACTCCATCACAACAAACAGTTTCTGGAGCTGTATCTGGAACTGCATTTGCAGCAATGGATGCTCAACAAGAAAAGAATAGTAAATATAATGAATTTAAATCTCAGCTTGATAGACAATATGGTATTCAAACTGGAGATGACTTTTCTATAGAAGACTTAAAGAGATTAGGTTTATCTGATGATAAAATAGCTAGATATAAAGATGCTGAGGATAATTCTATTGCAGCTATGCATGCTAAATTTGTTTTAAATTCAGTAGCTTTTACTGGATTAAATTTAGTAAATTTATCTAGAATGTTAACTCCATATAAAGCTGAAGTTAGTAATATAGTTAATGGAGTTGAAAGATCAGAAGCATCAACTGCATTAGATGAAGTATTTGAATCAGCAAAAGGTCCAGAAACTAAATTAGGTAGAGTAGCAGAGTCTATTAAACAATCAACAGTAGCTAAACATATTGGTTCAGCAGCTGTATTAGGAGTTGAATTAGGAGTTTATGATAAATCAATAAATGATTATTATACTAGAAAATTTGAGAAACCTTCAGTAGATTGGACTGATAATTTTATGCAAGCTGTTGGTCATGGATTCTCAGAAACATTAGGTACTAGTGAAGGATGGTCTGGAATATTCAATATGAGTATGATGGGTATCATGAGTGGTACTTTAGAATCTGGTATGGAATCTGAACAAAGAGAAGCAAAAGATGCTTATAAAAAACAAGCTATTGATATAGCTAATAGTAATAATCTAAGACCTGTATTAGAAGATATAGTAAGACAACATTCAATAGATAAGGAATTAGATAAAGCTAATAAAGAACAAGATCAATTTACATCTAAAAACTTAGCTAATGATAAATTAAAAAGTTTTATTAGTTCAAGAGTTGATATTGGAAAATATGATGAAGCAATAGAAAACCTAAAGAAATATAGAGACATGGATAAAAATGATTTCTATAATGAAATGGGTTGGGATAAAAATAAGATAGATGTTGATCATAGAAAATATATTGATAATCTACTAGATAAAGCTAAGGAGATTAAGTCTGTTAAAGAAAACATCGACACAAGATTCCATTATGCTCCAGCAGAGATTAAAGAAATGATGTTTAGTCATGTAATAGATATTAAAGACAGAACAGAAAGAGCTCAAAAACTAGAACATGATTTGTCATTAGATGCAGATACACATGCTACTGGTAAAAGATTAATAGAAACACTTTTAAACACTAAATCAACTCCAGAACAAATAACTGAAGCTGATGAGGAATTTTATAAAGCTACATCATTATCTGATTATAAATATACAGAACAAAATGCTGAAAACATTGTAAATGATTTATATAAATTACATTTAGAAAAACAAAGATTTGTAGAAGCATATTCTAAAATTAAAGATGAGAAGTCTTGGAAAAACTATACAGAAGAAGTTAGAAAAGAAGCTGCTGAAAATTTAAAAACACAAGAAGAGTTAAAAAAACAAAAAGAATCTGAAGCTGTTAAAAAAGAAGAGGAAGCAAGGGAAAAACAAACTAATACTATAGTTATTCCTACTGGATGGGAGATAATGAAAGAAGGAGAAGTTTTAGATCCTGATAAATATGAACCTGTTTTAAATTATAAAGATACTGGTATTAATTATAAAATACCTAAAGATGTTGTAGAAGAACCTGTTAAGGAAACTAAACAACAACAACAAGAAGATTTATCTTCACCAGAAGACTTACAATCATTAGAATCATTAATGTCTAAGCCAAATGAGTTTAAAGTTGATAAAACTAAAAAACCAGAAGTAAACTTTGAAGATAAAATAAATAAATCTTTAAGTGAAAAAGAATTAGATGAATTAGTTAATAATAATGATTTAGATGATGATACATTAAAGCTAGTTGCTAAAAAAAGAGAAGAGATTAGAGAAGTATCAACTAATGTTAATAATCCTCATCATATAGATGATTCTGATATAAAAGATCAAGTTAAAAAAGAAAAGAAGTCTGAAGTAACTATAATTGATTCTGGAACACAAAAGAGAACTGTACTTGATTCTGATGGTAAATATCTAATTAATACATTGGCTTATTTAGCACAAGAAAAAGTAGAAGGAGCCAATAAAACTAAAGTTGATGCTAATGGTAATATTATACCTAATAAAAATCTAGAACCTACTACATTACTTCCAGAACATTGGAATGAAGGAGAAGAAATATTATTATCAATTGATACAAAACATGAAAAATATGAAGGTAGTAATGTAGATACAATGCCAGTATTAATTGAATTAAAGAATAAAGTTAATACAAATAAAGTATACTTACATGATACTGCATGGGCTATAGAAAATTGTAATGAATCTATAGTTAAACAAATTCAAGATATTAGAAGTAAACTTAAAGTTGGAGATAAAATCTCTGGCAAGGTTATTTCTAAGAGTTCTGGTCCATTAAATATAGCAGAAGATGCTAATGGTAATGTTATTAAAAAAGATATCAAAGGTGAGTTTGTTGGCGATAATAGAGTTGTATTTGCTTATCAAGGTAGAGATAAGATGTATATATCAGATGAGTCAAAAAGAAGCTCTATAATCGAAGATAATACAGTTCCAGCAGGTGCTTATTTAGTTATGGTGCCAAGTGCTAATGGTAAATACAAAATGTCTTATGTTTATAATTCTAAGTTATCTGAATCAAAAGCTAAAGATGATATAGTTAAATCTGTATCAAAGATGATAGAAGGATTCGTTAAAAACAATCTTTCTGGTATAGGTGTAACTACTGAAAATCAATTAAAGAGTGAAATTAATAAGTATTTTTATACTTATGAAACAAAAGATTTTAACTCTGTTAAGAAAGAAAATAAGTTGTCATTATATTATGATGATACAAGAAAAGGATTAATGATGGCATTAAAATCAGATACTTCAAATTATGATTTATTTGTTATTAGAGAAGTTGGTGATAAAATTGATATTAAATTAATAAAAGGAACTAATGAGGTTGAATCTCCATATAAAACAGTTAATGACTTATTGCAAGAAAAGTTAGCTGACAAACAATTAAACTTAACTCAAAACCTAGTAAATAAAGAACAATTTGATCATGTTGTTTATGAAGATGGAGAACTAAAAAGAAAGCAAGTTAATTATGTAGATTTTCTACAAGATTATGATATAGCAAAAACACCAGTACAAAGAATAACTGTAACTGATGCTAATACTGGTAAAACTAAATTTACATATACCACACAACCTGTAATAGAAATAGGTGGATTTAACTTTGATATAGCATCTAAAGATAAAGAATTAACATCTATTAATCAATCTTATGAAGGTAAAAAGATTGTTACAGATTTAGATGATACATTAATTAAAAGAACTGAAGCTGATAATAAAGGATTAGATGTTAAAGATGCTGATTTTACATCACTTGGTTTTGAAATTAAAAATAAAATTAAAAGTGGAGATATTAAACAGGAAGATATTTATGTAGTTACAGCTTCTGATACTGATAAGCAAGTTATTATTGACAAGTTAGGCATCAATAATGTAACTCCAGAATGGATAAATGAACATATAAAAAATAGTTTTGATGGTGTAACTGCTGAAAATAAAGATACATTTTCTAAAGCAATAGAAGGTGATAAGTTATTTTTAGATGATAGACAAGATGTTTTAGATTCTATTAATGATAAATCAGCTACTAAAGTTAAAGTTGAATTAACAGCTAAAGAACTTGAAGATTTAAAAGATCTTGGTATAACAGAAGAAGATATTAATAATATAAAAGGCACTCCTGATTTACAAGAGTTATCTGTTCCTAAGGTTATTAAAGATGTTGACAAAACAAGTTTGTCATCATATTTAATTCCAGGATTAGAATATAGTGAACAACAAAAGATTATTGATAGTGCTACAAATTCAGTGATTGACATTATTGACAATCATAATACTGGTAAAAAATCAATAGTTGGATTTGAAGGAAAAGTTATTTCTTTAGATCAAGCATTAGATAAATTTTATTCTGACTTAGAAAAATATGCTGAAGTATTAGGAGAAAGTAAGCAATCTAATTTGATTAAAAAAGTATTAGATTATAAAGATGTTAAAGTAGAAGATAATGAATTAATATCAAGAATAGGTGTTAGTAATCTTATTAAGTGGAATATTAAACAATTAAAATTTGATTTATTAGTAGGAGATGATGATCCTAATAATGTTAATAAAAATGAAGATAGAGGTAGAGATGATAAAAAGAATCTAGCTACTAATACAGAAGACTCTATGTCTGCTAGACAAAAGAAGATGCTTCAGTCTATTGAAAAAACTATTAATGGGAAAAGAGTTTATAATCAATTAGGATTAAGAGATCATTATGAATATCAAAAGGTATTTTTATCTTTATCAGATATATTATCAGATACTAAAATAGAAGATATGATGTCTACTTTAGATAGATTTGGTAAACATAATGAGTTATATGTAAATGTATCTAAAAAGCTTCAAGAGTTACAACCTCATGAATTAAATGAATTTTATACTACATTTAAAAAGCAAACAGCTAAGTATAAATTATTAAAGATAGAAGAACTTAAAGATGGTTCTATTTATTCAAGATTAATGGAGCCAAATAGAAATGGAGCTAAACATGTTATATTTGATAAATGGCATCAATTATTTAATACAAAAGCTAAGCAATTAGGATTGATTTCTGTTGATGAAAACGGATTTGAAGTAGTTAATACCGAAGCTGGTAAATCGTTGCTTAAAACTTATGAAAATGCGTCTAACGAGGAATCTTTTGATAAAGTATCTGAGGTATTTAATTCAATAGGATTAGATGTAAAACCTGAAGCATTGCAATTGTATTATGAGAATGAATTTGCAGTTAAAGGAAGTATGACTAAAAAGACTTTCTTAAATGAGAATATTAAGTACATATTTGATTCTTTAGCTGGTAAATATTCATCAGAGAAAATTGGAGAAGCATTTGAGAAATCTAATCCATTTTACAAACAATCTGGTTATATTGAGAAATTAGCCATGTATAATAATATAGTTGATCCAACTACATATTCATCATCATTTGTTAATGCAAATGGAGATTTATTATATGCTTATGTTAATTCAAATAACTTATCAGATTTAACTGTAAAATTATTAAATGATGAACAGTATTTTAAAGATTTGTCATCTTGTGATTTTCAATCTACATCTACTATATTAAAGGATTTAAACGATGAACATGATCCTAAAAGAGCTTTATTAACTAAAAAGCATTTTGGAGTATATTATTTAGATGCATCTAAAGGAGATTCTATTGCTAAGAATTATGATGAACAATCTGCTATAGAAAAACAAATTAGTAGGGTTAACTTTTATATAAATGGTAGTAATACGTCTGGTATATCATTATTTTTAACACCAACATTAGCTGATAAAACTAATTTTGTAATGATGCAATGTATTAGAAGATCATTACTTAAAGAAGTTAGTGGAGGTAAAATAACTGTTTCTGAAGACAGATCGAAACCTGTTATTTTTAGTACTGAATCTTCTCCAGTAAAGATATTATCTGATATAGTAAGAGGAGAGATTAAACGTATTAATTCTACAATAGAACAACTTAATACATTACCTAAAGATAAATTGATGGATAATGCAGAATATGGGAAACATTTCTTCTTATTTCCATCAATAAATGACCTTCCTTTAAAACGATATGAGAAATCAATAGAAAAAGATGGTTCTATAATATTCCATGCTGGTCAAATAATTGATTCTATTGAGAATATGGATATGATTAAAGAAGAAATTAAATCCATATTAGAAAAAGATACTAAAGCTAAATTAGATAAGTTTGAAAAAGTAGGATTGTTTGAATATGATAAAAACAATGTATTTAAACATAAAGTAAGCTCTGAATATTTCAATACCATAGGGAAAGATATTCCTATTGGTGGTGATATGAATATGAAGAAAATGGCTTATTTAGCTGCTGACTATAAATATAATAGCATACTTGCTCATATTAACATGATTCAATTATATCATGGCGATCCAGCTAAGTTTGCTAAATTAGAAAAAGGTAAAGAGAATACAGCATTTAATGTTGTTTCTAATACTATGCAAGATTTCTTTAAAAGATCAGCTAAAGATTTAGCTCCTGGAACACAATCTAATTTTGATTCATCTCACATGAATGTATTATTCATTAATGAACCAAAGATTACATCTAAACTAGTATCAAAAGAAAGTGAATTAGGTAGAGTTGTTAAAGAATATAGTGGATTAGAATTAGCTGATGCACAATCTTGGATTACTAAGAAAGAAGCTGTTAGAAGATTATTTTCTAATGGTCAAATAGACAAACAAACTTATGATAATCTAATTGATAAATGTAATAAAAATCAAAGATTTACAGATCAAGAAGCAAAAGATGTTTTACAAATGTCAATGAAACCGCTTGGTCAACCTAGTAAGCCAGTTTATGTTAATGGTGTTATGAATAAGGAAACTAGATCTAGAGATGAATATTACATTAAAACATCATCATTTCCTTTATTAGACGAATTAACATCTGGTGAAACTAATATTGAATTAGATAAGTTAAGACAATTAATGGAATCTAGTAATGTAGACATGGCTGTTGTTAAGTCTGGTGTTAAACTTGGATTTCATAAAGGAGTTGATTTGTTTGATAATGAAGGTGGCATTAATCCTTCTGATATTAGTAATAATATACATACATTACCTAGAGATGGATTTAGAATACAACAAGATGTTCCTTATCATGATAAAGACACAACTATAACAGATTCAACTCAGTTTAGAAAAAAAATATTTGATGATTTAGATCAATCATTAAATTTTGATTTAAATAATAAAAAATATAAAGGTCATGAGTTAAAACAACAAGCTAGTGATATTTATGTTGAAAAATACAGACGTAAACTTGAATTGTTTAAAGAACAAATAGGTGTAAATGAATCTGGTAGAATTAATGATGTTAATAAATTACAGAAAACATTAATAGATGAAGCAATAAACCAAGGATTTAGTATTAATGATTTATTAATGTTAAGCACTATTGATTATCAAAATAATACTTTATTTGATATACCTTTATTATTCCATCCATTATCTAGAAAGATAGAATCATTATTAAATGCTTCTATTAAGAATAACGTGTTGAAATCAGAACTTCCAGGATTATCTTGTGTTCAAGGTTCATCTGTTGGATTTAAATTTGATAAAACTAATGTAAGAACGTCTACAGAAGGTATAAGTCAAATTAATTGGACTGGTAAACACGATGGAAAAAATCTATCTTGCAATAAAGATGATAAAGGATTATATGCAGAGGTATTATTACCATTTCATTTTAAACAAAATGGTAAAAGATTAGATGTAAATAAATTTAAAGATGGATTAAGTGATGAGTTATTAGAATCAATAGGATTTAGAATACCTTATCAAGGTTCTAATTCATCAATGAGATTAAAAGTAGTTGGGTTTCTACCAGAAAGTATGGGTGACTTAGTTATAGTTCCAGCTGAGTTTACTAAACAAATGGGATCTGACTTTGATGTTGATAAACTATATATTTATACAAAGAATTACGTTGTTGAAGGAGATAAAATCTCTAAGGTTAATTATATATCAGGAAAAGATAAAGCATCAACTAAGAAGAGATATGATCAATTAAAAGAAGATTATATTAAAGCTCATGATGTTGATTTTGCAGAATATAAAGAAAGATATTTTGATGATCCAGAATTTAAAGCAGAACATGAAGATGATTCTGAAGCTAAGTTATTATCAACTATCTTTTCTGATAGAATAAAATCTGATTTTATTAATGAGAATGGATTAATATCATATGAAGAATTTGCTAAATTACCATATATGGAACAATTTACAAATTCTAAAATGGATAATATGCTTTATGATATTCATGACTCAGTTATGAGAAATAAAGATGTTTTAAAGAAATCATTAAATCCTAATGATACTAAACCATTAAAAGAAACTAGAGATGCTATTATTAAACGTAAATTAGAATTAGATAAAAACTATTTAAAGAATCGTTCTGGTTATTATAATAATGGATTAATAAATGACGATTACAATGAATATGTGCAATCTCAATTTAATGAAGGTAAAGTTGGTATTGCAATGATGTCTAACCACTCTACTGGTCATACAATGTTTCAACATGCTGGTATATTTATTCCTATTAATTTAACTGAGAATGGAAATGATATATCTACATGTGTAATGTTTAAAGATAATAATGGTAAAATATATACTGATAATACTTTAGGAAATAATACTGATAATCACTTATACGATAATCATAAGACACTTGGTGCTTGGAGATTAGATAAAATTAATGGATTTGATGGAACTCCTATTTCTTTGACACAACAATATATACAATCAGCTTCTGTTGACTGTGCTAAAGATCCAATGTTAACAGATTTAAATTTAAATAAAGATACATTTGGTGTTGCTGGAGTAATTGCAAGAAGTGGTTTTAATAAAGATTTTATTGGATGGTTTTTAACTCAACCTGCAATATTAGATTATATTAAAGAACTTAATTCAGCTTCTAATTTTACTTCTAAAGAGTTTATAACTGATGAAGATAAATCTGTAATAGCATTTAAAAAAGTAAGTGAAAAATATGAGAAATTTGGCGAAGCAAAAAACAGAGTAACTCCTTTTTCATTAAGTGAACTTCAAGAATACAATAAAGAATATCAACATGCAATGTTAAAAAACTTTATTGAATGGGATAAATTATATAAAAACATTAATAAACTAGAACGATCATTAAATCCAGATACTAAAGGATTAGATAAATCTTTATATTCTTCTGTATTAAGAGTTAATAAATTTAATGATGATTTTGAGAATAGTAAATTTGGTAATACTAATAACTTACTTTACACAAAAAATGGTGCAGAGACACAAGAATATGCTGCATTTAAAGTAATGAAGTCTAGTGTTAATATGTTATCTGATAGTAATGTATTACCTATATCTCATGAAAATGTAAATTATATCTTTGAATCAATATCTAAATTTACTAATGTAGATAATTTATCTGAGAAAAAAGCTCAGAATATTATATCATCAATAAAATCAGCATTTTATTCTAAATTTGCTTTAGATAGTAAATTAACTAATCCAGAAAATAAAACATCTTCTGAGATAAGAAATGAATTATTATTTGGCAAAGATTCATTAGCTAAATTAATTACTGAATTACAATTAAAAGGAACTAAAAATTCATTTATAAATTCATTAAAATCTAATATTAGTGGTGATACATCTAAACCAGATACTATAGAATATGCTATTTCTAAGTCAATGAGAGAAGAATTAAGTGTTCCTAATACATTAGCTTTTGAAGATTTAGTTTTAAGTGACAAAGGCACATTAGAGAGTAAAATAGGTCAAAAGTTATTACAATACACATTTTTATTGCATAATGAAAATAATGTTAAAGACTTTGATAGATATTTATCTTCTGATTTATTAAAACATATTGGATTTGGAGAACATTTAAGATCACAAGATTTAGATGATTTAAATAAAGACTTATTTATTAAACAATGGTTTCAAAATAATTCTAATCAAGCAAGTAGAATTGATAAATCTGATATAAAATCAATAGATGGAGATAATATTATTTTAAAAGAAAAAGTTGATTCTCCTTTTTTCCAGTATGATAACGAACTTTATATTATAAAAGATAATATGATTTATACCAAGATTAATAAACTTGGTAATGAAATGTATAATGAATATGATTTATCTAAATCTAAACTAGATTCATCTTTTAATAAAAATATTAAACAAGCTGAGCCAATTCATAATCAATTAGTTGTTGAAGAAAAAACCATTCAAGATAAACCTGAATTACCAGTTGATAAACATGGTTATAAAGAAGGTGGATCTTTATTTGATGTATTAGATAGTATTAAAGTTAAAAGTGATAATGAATATAATTCTAAATTATCAGAAATTATTAGAGGTCAAAGTAATTTAATAAAAGATGTTAATATATTCACACATGAGACTGGTGAATTTGATGACAGAGTTAATCAAGTTGTTGGATCTGGTGGGTATTATTTAGATCATAAATTAAGTATAGATCCAGAGTTTAGAGCTAAAGATGGAGATACAGATCATAGTAGAGATGATGATTTTGAAGTTGCTGTATTACATGAATCTTTACATGCTATATTAGATGAAAAGTTAAAAAGAAGAATAAATAAAACATTAGATTTAACAAGTATCAAAGCTCTTGATAAATTAGATACTATGTTGCCAAAGATGAAAGAAGTTGTTTTAGCTTCTCCAGAATGGCGACATATAGCTGATACTAAGATGAATGATATTGATGAAGTATTTGCTTTATTTAGTAATAGAGAATTTACTGAATTATTTAGAGGTGTTAAATATGAAGGTGGTACATTCTTACAAAAGATATGTGCTACTCTTAGAATGTTATTTGGTATAGATGGTAAAGATGATTTATTTAATCATTATGTTGATGGGGTAATAACATTATTAGGAGCTGATACTGAAAACAATACAATATCTGATAGTAATAGACCAGATCAATTACCAATTGAGGGTTTAATTAAAACATTAACAACTCCAGTAAAAGAACCTCAATTAGATCCAATTGATAAAACTATATTAAGACAAAAAGGAATTGTTGACTTTCTTAATAAAAGAATACAAGATGTTACTATAGGTAAATATACAGCAGAAAAGAAACAAAAAATATCTGATATTAGAAGTCAAATTTCTAGTATAGAGAATAGTATAAAGAATCTAGAGAAAAAAAGAACTAATGAAGCTGTATTAAAAACTGCTAATGATCAATATAGACAAGTAAATGAACAATTAAGTTTTATTGAAAAACAATCTAATAAAAAGTTATCAGAAAAAGATATAACTCTTTTATCTAGAAAATTAGAAGATGTAAAAGCTTATGTATCTGCTTGGAAAGATATTAATAAACTACTTGATGACGATAGAGATTCTATTTTCCAAAAACAAGTTAATGATGTTAAATCTTCTTATGACAAGCTAAATAATGACGTTTTAAGCACTTCAGCTTTGTTGTTAACAAAATACATGGAAATAACTCATGGAGAAAAATATGACACAAATGAGTTAAGATCTAAGATGTATAAAGACGAATCATGGTGGAAGAAAATGTTTTTCTCATTATCTAATACTAGTAATGATATTTCTAAAATAGCTCATGATATTCTTAAGTATAAATTATTTCAAAGAGATAATGAATTTATATCATCTAAGAAATCTATTGAAGATAAGGTTAATGCTTATCAGAAAGTTACTGGATTAAAAGGAGAAAAGTCTTTAGATAATATTAGACAATTAGATAAAAATGGTAATCCAACTGGAAATTTATTATCTGAATACAAATATGAACTATTTGCAGAAAGACAAGATCTTATAAATAAAATTAAAAGATCTAAAGATGCAACAGAAAAAGCTACTAATGTAAAAAGATATATTGAATTTAAAAAAGCTAATTATTATCAAATGAATGAATCTACTTTTAGAAATAAAAGTAGCGATAAGTTTACAGAAGAAGATTATAATAAACAAGCTAGATTAATTGAACAATATGAATCAGATAAAGAAGTATTTGGTAAAGATACATTAATGTCTTTCCAAACTGTAGATGGAGAATGGATAGGTAGTACACCAGAAGAAAAAGCTCAAAGTGAATCTGATTATATGGCTGCAATGTCTGAATTTGATAATCAAAATAGTCCATATTCTTATTGGAGAACTCATGGTCAATATGGTAATAGTAAATATGTTATTGATCCTAGACCAAAAGAAATATGGAAAGATTCAAGATTTGCAAAACTTGGTAAAACAGATAGGGAATTTTTAGATTACGTTAATAATACAATACAAGAATATGCATCTAATCTTCCAAATGAATTATCACATAATTTAAGAGATGGTTCTATACCAAGTTATCTAAAAGATATTAAAGGACTAAAGTATCTTAAAACATTACCAGATGAAGCTAAAAGACTTATAGCAGTTAATCTTCATGATAGTGTTGATGAGAATGTATTTATTGGAGAAGATAAATATTCTAAAGTTAATGTACAAGGAGTTAGTAAAGGAATTAAACCAGAAAATAAATCTTTTGATATAGGTGCTATATTAACAGATTTTGCTGAAACAACATTACATTATAAACATGCTAATGAAATAGCTCCATTATTAGAAGCAACTGATGCTTTATTAGGAGAATCTCATGAAGCTAAGATGAGAGCATCTGGTCAAAAAACAGTTAAAAATCTATTAGGACAAACTGTTGTAAAAGAAAATGGAATGGCTAATGCTAAAGAACATTTAAGATTTGTATTAAATAAAGAGTTATATAAAATAGCTAGAAAACCAGAATTTGTTAGTAGTAAAAAAGTTTATGATTCTATACAAAAGAAAGAATTATCTGATTTAAAAACTATGTTAGAAACAAAAGTTATTACACAAGCTCAGTATGATGAAGCTGCTAGTGAAATAGGAATGAATGTTGCTGGTAGTAAAATGATAGATAGTGTAATTAAATGGACTTATTTAAAAGCATTATCATTTCCAAATATTGCTGCTCCAGCTACTAGACGTGGATTATCAATAGCTACATCATTAACACATGCAGCTTCTGGAGTAGATTTTAATACTAAAGAATATTTACATGCTATGTCTATAGTTACTTCTTCAGTAAGTAAAACATTAGGAAGTAAATTCCATGAAGATAATTTAAGAAAAACATATGCTTGGATGGAACAACTAGGAGTTTTACATCACAAATATGAAAGTCCTTATAGTGGTAAAAAATCTGTTGCTGAAATGCTTACTATTCTTACTGAGAAAGGTGAGTTTATGAATCAAGGAGAAACTGTTATAGCTTGTTTATTGCATCATAAATTACTTGATAAAAACAACAAACCAGTATCAGTATGGGATGCATATAAAGTTGTTGATGGTAGATTGGAATGGGATACTGCTAAAATGGGTGAACAAACTGAAATGCAAAAAGATGCTTATGTAAATAAAGATGGTAAAAATGTTAATATGTATAGACTTGAAAGGTATACATCTGCTGTTAACTATAGAATCCATGGTGATTATAAAAATGCAATGTTAGCTAAAGAAAGTTCAATAGGTAGAGCATTAACATTATTTAGAACATTCTTGCCTCAATTTGTTGAAAGTAGATTTGGTAATGAAGTTAATGATCCTGATTTATTAAGGATGACAAAAGGAAGATATCGTTCATATATGAATATGAAAGATGTTAATGGAAATACATTAGGAATAACAGACATGTTAAAGGTTGTTGGTAAATCATTAGCTAATGCTAGACTATTTACAGGTAAATCAGCATATGAAGGATTATCTGCTGTTGATGCTGAAAATATGTCTAGAAACATGAGAGAATTAAAAACTATTGGTTTATTTGTAACGTCAGCATTAATTTTACAATCAATAACTACTCAAAATGAAGAAGAAAAAAGAGGAATTAATTTAGTAGTAAATATGATGAATAGAGTTAATAGCGAAATATCATTAATGGTTGATCCATCGTCTATGTTAAGCATATTAGGTAAGGATCCAGTTTCTATAGTAAAAACACTAAGTGATTTTGAAAAGTTAATGCCATTAACTATACAAACAATAAATGGAAATGGATATTATGCTGCTGGAACTTATAAGGATATGCCTAAATTAGGAGTTGGTGTATTAAAACAATTACCAGTTGGTAGTGGTATATTAAGTATGTTAAGCAAAACTAAACAAATAATTAAAAATTAATTATGAATAAACAACCAATATCAGAAAGTAGAATAATAGTTATTGAAGAGTGTTTTGATGATGGTAGTAAACAGATTAGGGTTATTAGGAACACTGATAACCCTGAGATTATTAATAAGCTTCTAATGGCTTTATTTAAAGAATTAGGGGCTAATTTAAATAAGTAATATGAAAAGACAATATGGTTGGAAAAAGCAAGTAGAAGATCCAAGGGATTTTATACATAAATTAAGAACTACTAATCCACATTTACTACCTAAAAGTGTTGATTTAAGAGATCATATGCCATCAGTATATGATCAAGGTCAATTAAGTTCTTGTACAGGGAATGCTATCTGTGGTGCTTTTGAATATAAATTACACAAACAAGGGATAACAGATTTTATGCCTTCTAGATTATTCGTTTACTATAATGAAAGAGATATTGAAGGAACAGTTAATGAAGATACTGGAGCTGAATTAAGAGATGGTGTTAAATCTGTTAATCAACTAGGTGTTTGTCCTGAGTCTATGTGGATATATGATCCTAATAAATTAACATCTAAACCAACATCTGATTGTTATACAGAAGCATTAAAACATCAAGTATTAAGTTATGCAGCTGTTAAACAAGATTTAAATTCACTTAAAGGATGTTTAGCAGAAGGTAATCCAATCATCTTTGGAATGCAAATATTTGATTCATTTGAATCAGATGAAATGGCTTCTACAGGTGTGTTAAATATGCCACAACCAGGAGAGCAAAATCTTGGAGGTCATGCCGTTTTAATAGTCTCATACAATGATGATACACAGAGATTTATTATTAGAAACTCATGGGGTTCAGATTGGGGACAACAAGGATATTTTACTATACCTTACATCTACGTAACTAATCCAAATTTATGTTGTGATTTTTGGACAATAAACGTAGTTGAGTAAAAAAAAAAGAAAGCAGGGTTTCCCCTGCCTTCAATCAACTTACACTATGAAAAAAATCTTATTAATATTATTATTTCCTTTATTTGTCAGTTCACAATGTGGAACTGGTAATTATAAAGGATTATTAACCTTTTCTGGTAGCTGGCAAAATACATCTAATACTGGTAATAATCAAAGACCATATTGGATGTTTAATGCTGTCAAGAATTACATTTACAATATAAGTAATTGCAATGGTACTTCTGAGGACACTAAAATAAGAATATATGATCAATTATTCAATGAATTAGCATTCAATGATGATAATGGACCATATTGTGCGTCTTTAAATGCATCTTTAAATTGGACTTGTCCTCTAAGTGGTGTTTACTATATCTTTTTATCTCATTATAATTGTTCTAAATTAGATAATAATCAAATTATTTCTTACAAGGAAATTGTGTCATTACCTATTAATCTTTTAAGTTTTACTGGGTTTTGTTTTAACAATAATATATACCTTCAATGGGAAACCT
>Ga0209777_10000549_pt1 | contig 60953 bp, 51 predicted proteins | sample FrelakmetHBP12HB_FD_187147 | JGI IMG/M metagenome (GOLD analysis project Ga0209777, IMG submission 187147) | Freshwater lake sediment microbial communities from the University of Notre Dame, USA, for methane emissions studies -HBP12 HB (SPAdes)... | ecosystem: Environmental > Aquatic >...
CCATCACTACAAATATAATGCATGAATGTCCATTTTCAACACCTTTGAAAACTTTTTTCCTCTTCACCCCTGCGCGCGACCCCACAAACTTCATCGCACCATATCAACGGGGTTTTCACACAGTCTGGGAATTTGGGAACGAGATAAACCCTCTGCGTCCCTTTGCGCCCCAAGGATTTAATACAAAGGACCCGGACAAAAAATAGTATTTTTCCACCCGGTACGTGGTGGTAAATGTGGAAGGATTCTCGCGTTAATGGCAGACGCGGTGACCGTCGACCTTCCCGTGAGGAAACTTTGCGCTACAACGCTCCCCCGAGAAGCTTCAGCGCTGCCGCGATGAGAACAACCCCCAGCAGCCGGCGCAGCGTGAGATTGGAGAGCTTGCGTGCACCCCACGATGAGCCGAGATATCCGCCTGCCACCGCCGTCGCGATAAACGGCAGCAGATTACCGACCACAAAATACGCCTGCGTCAGCCTGCCGGCGATACCGGCGACGGAATTGAAGAAAATAAAACATGCCGATGCCGCCGACGTCTGCTTCGCGTCTGCCCAGTTCCAGAGGAGGATCAATGGACTGAGAAAGATGCCTCCACCAATTCCGACGATCCCGGAAAGCAAGCCGACAACGCCGCCGACGATGAGAGCGATGGCGATCCGCGGCGGAGTGTGCGGTATCGATGCTCCCGGCGTCGGTTCGAGCTTCACGATGAGACGAAACGCCGCGACGAGTAACGCCACGGCAAGAAGGAAGGTGTACACACTTGCCGGAATGTGAATCATGCCGCCGATGAAAGCCGCCGGAACCGAGCTCACGAGAAAGGGAAAAGCCAGCCGGGGGGAGAAGTGTCCCGCCCGGTAGTAGGCAGTGAAAGCTATTCCGGATACGATGATGTTGAGAACCAGTGCGGTGGAAGACATTTCCTTCGGTGCCAGAGCGAAGAAGGAGAGAACGGCAAGGTATCCCGAGGCCCCGCCATGCCCGACGGACGAATACAGAAAGGCGACGATGAAGAATAAAATCGAAATGATTACTATCGTTGCGATTGAAAATTCCATTGAATTGAAATGTAAGAAATGCGAAAAGAACAATCAATAGAAATCCGTAACGCGGGGGCGGGCCTACCCGTTACCAGATAGACCCGCTCGGCTAATGCCGCAGTGCATCGTGATGCACTGTGTGGGAGAAGAGCAAATCACTTAGCTTCTATGCTCGTAATCGGATGTATTTCCCAAGCTGTCGCACGCCAGTTGTTAGCGTGGCCTGGATTCGTGTTTTTTGAAGCATTCTTATGTTCTTCGTCACACAACAGCCAGCCCTTGATCCTTACCGAAAAATGATTTGTAACTGGTTCTTCAAGTCCTTGTGTCGCACCGCATTATCGTATGCTCGCCTCATTAGTTTGGGAGCTTCAAAATGATCGCTTGCATGAATCATGTAGTACATCAAATGTCCGCCGCCATCCTGCTTCTCACGGATCGGCCAAGGAGTCACATACTTATATTGGAGATCAGATTTAAATCGCTCCATAAAGGTTTGGACTCTCTTAAAAGGGTCCAGCTTTGTCATGGTAATCCAGTCGGATCTTTCCCACCATTGCTCAGCGATAGTTTTGTCACCAAGCGCTGAAAAGGCTCTTGGTAGCCACTGGTTCGCGAGAAAATAGAATAGTTCAATTTTGAGGCCCGACGTTTTGTATTGAGCTAGCATCTCAATGCTTTTCCAATGACACTCAAACGTGCGTTGATCGAGGAGGCAAAACGTTGCCTCGGTCCTACCGATTTCCCCCGATTTCAGCAGTTTCAGAATTTCAACATTGAAGTCACCCGGGAAAACCTTAATGTGTCTGCTGCTGTTTGCCTGCTTTAGTTTTTCGATCAGCAGTATTGATTTGGGATTTTGCTCGAACAAATAGAAGTGTTGCAACAATTCATTTTTCAGTACGAGATTTGCCGACCACATCTCTAGCTTGTCTGGTTCTTGTGGTCCAGCAAAACCGTCAATGTAAGTGCCGTGCTTTGTTATCAAGGTGAACAAATGGAGATATTCCTCGATCAGACGAGCTTTGTTTTGGGTCCAGATCGGTTCGTGTAGGATAGGAACTAAAGGTTGTTTGGGTTTTCTCGGAGGGAGTTCAAATAGAAATGGTTCGAATACTTCTTCCGTTGCTGCGTGGGAAATAGAAGTGTCGTTTTTTGTGGACATTTCAGGAGAGGATTGCGGTTCTCAGCGGCTCGCGTAAGTCACGGGCATCCCATTCCATGTCCGGCCAGCTAATTTTCGGCCTGCGGCTTTTTTCCCCACTCGCTCGCCATACTTGTTGTACGCACCCCACTGCTTAAAGAAGAATGGAACTTCATATCCTTCACATTGATCTTGAATTGCCTTCACCCACTCTGGCTTCATGGGTCTTGCGCCAGGGCCACTCTCTCCACCGACAATGACCCAATGGATCCCCCGGAGTAAAGAACCAAAGAGATTTATTTCCTCAAGAAGTGGCTCGATTGAAAGAAAACGCACTTGGGAGGGAGATTTCTGAAGTTCTTTAATGCGTGATGTGTAATGCTGATTCTCGACGGAGACGCCAAGCCAAATGTGTTTCGGAAGAAGTGGCCTGAGTGATGATTCATTAATTAAACGATAATGTTCGCGTGTCCACAGCATCATTCTTTCTGACCGTTTTGTTAACACCTGAAAAGTGTGATGGTTTGCCTGAATCATGATATCAAAAACGCTTTGGATGTATTGGTCAGGAACTTGTTCATGAAAAAGATCGGACATCGAATTGACGAATATCATGCGTGGGTTTTTCCACTCTAAGGGAAGTATGAGACGATCTGGCCAAAGACGTAAATCAAACCCTTGCTCATAAGGATGTCCGGGAACACCGCGGAATCGTTCCGCAAATGTTTCAGCATAGCAATGCTTGCACCCCGGGCTGACCTTGTTACAACCAGTCACCGGATTCCAAGTTGAATCCGTCCATTCAATATGGGATTTAATGGCCATTGCGGATTTGAGCTCCTTAGTCAGTAAACGTGATTATTGCTCCATCGGGGAACGATTTTTTTCGTCTTCTCTTGCCGTCGCTCTTCTGGCCTTCGACACGGATTCCTCCAGCTTGCTCGCCAAAGCGAAGACTAGATACCAGATGCTTGTCAATGTATGCGGTATCATCTTGAACGAACCTGCGAATTCGTGACACTTCTGTCCTTTGTCCAGCAAACGATTCCTTTAGTGTGCCGAATAGCGCTTTGTCGTGCTCTGTTCGGAATAGCACTTCTTGGGCTGGGTTGGTTGCGTCGGAGAATGAGAAATCTCCTTCAGAATCTATCTGCCACATGGCCTCCTTCATCTTAAGGTGACCGAGCGGGTGCTTTGTGACAAATTGGAGGTAGTAGATAACCTTGTCATTTCGATCGCGCATTTCGAAGCTTCGAACAAACCGGCCGAGTTTCTGCAACTGAGATTGATAGAGTTGAGTGAGTTTTTTAACTCGATCGCCGGATCCTGATACCACCTTGAAAACCTCGTCGGTACCAAATAAGTCTCTGATATGTGCTCTTATCTCGTCGTTCGGGGTAGTCAGAAACCTGTTAATTGGGTCAACCATCAAGGTGATGAACGCCTCGCTGCGCTTATGTCGGAGGAGCCGCTCAAGTAGGTTGAATGGAAGTCCTGAGAAGCCAAAAGGATCTACGAACGCAAATGCAGGTGCCAGACCTTTTCCTTCTTTGTCGAGTTCATCGAGTATTTTGGTTACCGTCGGTTCAAATTGACTGGATTCAACTTCTACTCTGAAGTTACCAGGAAGGTCGAGCTTTGCTACTTCTTTCCTAAGGTTCTCTGCTCTATCGGTCCGCTCCTCAATGAACAGAAATACAGCTTCTCCATCGATTGGTCTAAAATGTTCGCTTGCTGCCTTTAAAGCGATGATTGGAGAGCCCGGTTCACCACCTCTGTATATTCCTGGCCCGGAAAATCCATCCAAGAACACTAACCGTTTGTTGTAACGATTTAATATCGGGAACCAAGCATTAAGGTAGTTTCTTAGGATCTTGTGCTTGGTTGTTGTGTGCGGCTCAATTTGCCAAGTCGTTTCGTCTGGAGTTGTCACCTAGGCGACCTTATTAATGATTTTGAAGATACGACATTTTTGTCGCATTGTCAAATATACTAATTTCTCTCGATATGCCGCAAAACGCTTTGTAAAGTGAAACCTTGCTTCGACACAACATCTCGCACAAACACGCAACACTTCCGGAATCCACTCATACACCAATCGCCCATGAGCAAAAGTCTTGTGAGTGACAATCTTCCACACCCCTAACATTGGAACGTAGAAACCGAAGTCATACGGGCAACCAACATTATTGGTTTCATAGACACGAATGTGATTGTCGAATATTCCAACAACAGGGGTATTTGGCGGTCTGCCGCACAAAAACATATTTTTGTCAAATCAAGGATGTATTTCGTTCCTTCAATTGAATCAAAATACAAACGGGATTATTCGTTTCGTGCGCGATGCATACTCGACGTAGTCTGGATATCGCTCGGTTATTAGACGCTCCTCGGCAACGATGCGGATAAACAAGCCGATTGTTGCAGCGATGCCCAGAAGAGCATTGATCAATGACATATGAGAAAATATTCCAGCCCAAATAAAATACATTATAGCGGCATAGATCGGGTGTCGTACGTAATGATATGGACCAGATGTCACGAGACCCCCTTCCGTAGGGTCTGCGGTTGCGTGAAAACTCCGACCGCCAAAGGTAACTCGTGCCCAAAGCATAAGCAGTACTGCAAGGACTTGAATTAGAACTGCGACAATTCCCACTGCCAGAATTGATTCTTGAAAAATGAGTGTTACTAATGCCAGAACAGCGATAGCAAAACCTGCTCTTGAAAACCACTTAAGACTCATGAGAAGTTCTCCTTTTATCCATTTTTGCTGGCGACTAACTCCTGATTATGCTGTATTGCGCAAAAAGCCCCTCAAAATTACGCCACAGCTTTGCGAATCTCCTCATACACCAATCGCCCGTGAGCAAAACTGTTGAGCGAGTTTCTACCATGACATTTCCGGCATCGTCGTTGGGCGTGTCATCGAATGGCTGTGCGCTACAAATATGCGTATGACTGCGGTGGTAGCAGGCCAAAATGTTTGCTTAGAGACAGGGGGGTTCGATATCGCTTCACGCTATGGATTCTTAATGCATAACCCCGATCCTTATTCTCGAAGTACCGGTAGAACAGCTCCTCAGTAATACCGGAATGCTTGCGGGTCTTCCGCCAAAGAGACTCCACATCGTCATAAAGAATTTGTGAGATAATAAACTCACCTAACACTTTCTGTATAGGTGCACACGCGTAAACTACGACGACTTTAACCTGGCGCTTCTTGAAAATTACTCTCCTGAACTCATATTTCTTTTCACCTGAGAATATTTTCTCGGCGAACTCCGGCTTAATTGATAACAAGATCCTCATTTACCTGAGCCTCTTTAAGGATTAGTTTGAATTTGTCATTGCTGATCGGTGTAAACCCACGGGGAACGCTTTCAATGTCACGAATTATACCAAGTTCAATCAATCTCTTCAGGTTTGGCAATGGTCTCTTTTGGAAAGAATAGACGTAGAGAAAGTTTACTATGAAAGGGCGGAGCTTAGGATTCCAATTCCACCATTCGAGCAACTCTTTGTCTGAAAAAATAGTCCTCTTTCGGCAGAGCCGTACAAACTCTGCCTCATCTTTGATAGAATTGATTATGCTTTCGACCATTCCAATTGTTGACACCACTCCTCTATAGTATCCACCGGTACGGTAAAATACAATCAAGTCTCCGAGTCTCAACTCCCGTTCAATCGAGCGAGAGATGTAGGCTTTCCTGATGGCATTTCTGTGTGGTTGATTTTCGATAAAGTCAAGTGGTGATTCATTTCTAAGAATCGAATCTGGGAATAGCTCGGTGTGATATTGTTCACGAATGGATACTATGAAGGCGCGGTTATTCGCTGGAAAGTATGGGTAGCTAAGCTTGGGATTTGCAGCATTGAAAGCGGGATTGAAGTCCCGAACATATACTTCCTCGATACCGGATGATGATGCTTTGGTCCCGTGTCTGTAGAATCCCCAGTCTTTGAGGAGCTCAATCAATTGAAGTTGGCTTGTACGTTTCGGGAAGATTGTGACGTAGATTTCATTCACTCGGAGAGTAATGGCATTGTCAAAAATTATTTTGATAAATCTCTCCCCAAGTCTGAAGGGATTCAACGCTACCTTGAATGTGCCAATTTTTAGTCTTTTCTTTTTTTGAAATACTGGAGTGATATCCGAATAATTCTCCCCCGGACCTTCCACTTTTAAGTACAAGAAAGCTTTCAGTTGGTCTGCCTCTCTACATACATAAGCAAATTCGTCCGCTTTCTTGTTGAACCACTTCTCAAAGTCGACATAATCGTCCCTGAATGAATCGAAGAAAGTATCTTTCAAGTTGACATTGCCGATCAACTCTTTTTTGACGGAAAGGACTTTGTAATCGACTAACTGGGGATTCTCGGCGGCCACTCTTTCAAGGAAAGCGTCGATCGTTAGTACACGATCAGAACACCCCAAGAGATTAGCTTTCCCATGAATACCTCTGTCCTCTGTAATGAGCAAATCAACCCGGTCGCACACCACTTCGTTGAGAATCCTGGAGTCGGCCTGATCGTTTGCATCTTTGTCAATGTGTTCGACTATATGTTCTATTCTTGTATCAAGTGTAGCAGTGGTCTGCAGGATATGATAAGCCTGCAGCTTGATTTCCATCGCCTCCACGGTTCGTTTGTCGAGATGTCGCTTTATCTCCTCCGCTGTTATTGGGTGGACACACTTGGTTATGTGGAGCCGGTCAAGCCAATTGAAAAGGACACCGATGTCCTCATTGACGACGTGGCTGGCTTCACGGTGGATCACGATGTTTGTGTCGAGCAGGACTTTCATTCCAAGATTCTATGTGGTCGACATTTCGAAACTGATGATAGATTTGCCATTTCCCATTACATTCAAATATCCTTCGGAAATCTACAAAACTTTTCCGGCATTGTCAACTTCGAGTTGGGCTTTTATTTCAGGCCTTAGTTCGAAGTTGTATCGCCCTCGTCTGACCCGCTTTTGTCTTGAGGTTGTCCATAAAGTAAGCCAACCCGTCATCCTGACATGCTCTTGGTCAGGATCTGAACCGAGCATTCCGCTGCCGACGTTTAGATGCCGATCAGAAGTGAGCGCTCCGGCGCCATCCCGCTCCAGGGGAGCTGTCAGCAAGACGCTGGGACTTTCAGGACAGCCTCATCGAAGGTGGGGTCGGCACAGCACTCAAAAGTGAACAGGACGCGCTCTCCCCAAATGGCCGTACAACGATGAAAAAGATGTGTGATACCCGGCCTTACTGCTTTTGACTTCTTCCAAAAAGAAACTAAATTATGATGGTACATAGAGTTATTAATCATAATAAAAAATTCTGTATTCGAATGCCTAGAACCTGAATAAATCTTAAATCCGAATATCTAAACTCTAAACAAATCCCAAACTCAAAGCATTAAATCCTAAACTCGTTCGGAAGGTCCGAATGACTTCTTCCGGGCACTTCGTAGCCTTCGAGACACGGGGAGAACATTCCATAGCATCGTTGCTAAAACGGTTTAGAATTTAGACATTAGAATTTGTTTAGAGTTTCGAAATTAGTGCTTCGAATTTATCTCTTGGAATGACCATGAAAATAGTAGCCCTGACAGATATTCACGGCTCGTACAAAAAAGCCGAAGAGATTATCCGGAAAGCGCAAGCGGACGTCGTTATCATCGGCGGTGATTTGACAACGGTGGGATCGGTCAAAGAAGCCGAAGAAGCAGTCGTACGATTTCAGTCGTACACCGGCAACGTTCTCTGTATTGCGGGCAACATGGATCTGCCCCAACACGACGACCTCTTTGTCCGCCTCGGTGTCTCGATCAATGGCCGGGGTGTTATCATCGATGATGTAGGCTTTTTTGGTGTTTCGGCCGGCCCACATTCTCCCCTGCGCACTCCGTACGAAATTTCCGAAGAAGAGATCTCTCTTCGCCTTGCTGCCGGTCATGCGCAGGTCAAACAGTGTGGTGTGAAAATCCTTGTGCCGCATGCACCTCCCTACGGAACCAAAGTGGATATCGTGCATGCCGGTTTTCATGTCGGCAGCACCGCCGTACGGGAATTTATTGAAAATGAAGAACCGGATGTCGTGGTATGCGGCCATATCCATGAGGCCCGTGGCAAGGACGAGATCGGCAAGAGTGTCATCGTGAATTGTGGACCAGCCGGCAAAGGGTATTTTGCCACTCTCGAAATTGTTGGAGAAGAAATTACCGTAACAAACTGCTCACTTCCAGCTTTCTAGGTTAGAAAGCTCGCTGTTGAGTTAGGGCGGTGAGTTTCATCTTCTTCCTCCGAACCGCATTCTTTTCCCCACTTTTGTTTCGAATTACCCCACTCCCGGGATACTCTAAATAATGCTGTTTTGATGGATTTTCAGCAGAAATGGCTATCCCAATCTTCCCAACCCTCCCGGATACTCATTTTCTTCATCAAAAACTTGACTTTCATCAAAAATCATGTAAATTTAAAACTCACGGTGGGGGAAAGTGGGGAATTATGGAGTGTGAAATTTGTTTGATTTGAGGGATTTCAATCACTACTTCTTAGACTGAGAAATTGTCATCATTCAAGGGTTCATATAATTATTCTGTCGATAACAAGGGGCGACTGAATCTTCCCGCGAAACTGCGGAAATACGTCTCGCCGGAAGCAAACGACACATTTGTTCTCACGCGTGGTTTTGAGAAGTGTCTGTACGTCTATCCCCTCGACGAGTGGAATAAGCTGGAAGAGCATTTACGCAATCTCTCCTCGTACAACTCAGAGCATCGCCGATTCATGAGAGAAATCCTTGAACTCGCGCAGGAAAGTCAGCTTGATTCCCAGTTTCGTCTCATGATTCCCCAAGATCTTCGGGAGTACGGCGATATTCAGAACGAGGTCCGCATTCTTGGTACGCTCGACAAAATCGAAGTGTGGAACCCAAAGGTGTACGAGGAATACAAGAAGGCTCATCCGGAATCGTATGAAGCCGTCGCAGAAAAAGTAATGCGTCCGGCCTGACGGCAATGCCGGTAACTCTCATACCGGCGACATGAAAATACACCAGGATGATCGATGACTATCACATTCCGGCACTTGTCGACGAAGTGCTCGAATATTTGCGGCCGGTGCCGGATGGCATCTATGTCGACGGGACGCTCGGCGGTGGCGGACACGCCGGGGCTATCCTGAAATGCCTTTCTCCTCGGGGGAAAGTCATCGGCTTTGATATGGACATTGATGCGCTGAATCACGCGAAGGCACGATTAGCGGAATATGCAAGTCGGATAGTGTTCGTTCATGACAATTTTCTCAATCTCCGCCTGCGGTTGAAGGCTATCGGTATCGACCGCGTACGGGGAATCTTGTTGGATCTCGGCGTCTCATCAAGACAGCTTGAGAATACAGAGCGTGGTTTCAGTTTTCAATCCGACAGCCGGCTTGATATGCGCATGGACGCCGCCCAATCGCTCGACGCCTGGACTGTCATCAACTCCTATGACGAAAAACGGCTGGCGGATGTTTTGTGGAAATATGGTGAAGAGCGAAATAGCCGGCGCATTGCAAAGAAAATCGTGAAGATGCGAAAAGAAGAACCGATCGATACTACCCATCAGCTTGCTCAGATCACGGAAACCGCTGTCGGCCCCCGATGGCTGATGAAATCCCTTGCAAGGGTGTTCCAGGCGATCCGGATTGAAGTCAATAACGAGCTGGAAAATCTGCGCGGAGTTCTCACCGACGCGGTCGACATCCTTGAACAAGGCGGTCGCATTGTGGTCATTTCGTATCATTCTCTTGAGGATCGTGCGGTAAAACAAGCGTTCAGGGCAGAATCGCAACGGCTGGCCTTTTCCGGGAACAAACTTATACCCGACAGGGAATTGGAACAGCGATTGACGGTTCTAACGAGGAAGCCAGTCCAGGCGACACCGGCGGAACTCGCCCGTAATATCCGGGCGCGTAGCGCAAAGCTCAGGGCTGCAGAAAGGACGTAGAATGGCAAAGGACGTCGCGCAGAAAATCGAGTCACCATTCGATACGGAAAGCACCGACCGCCGGATTGTCTACAATGGCGAGTTTGTGAAGCAAGCATCCGGCACCGGAACGCGCAGCAACCGGCCGGTGAAACGTCGAAAACGCTCGCCTGTTTCATTGGTTTTCATCGTTATGACCGTATCGTTTTTTACGGTATCGTACATCTGGAACAAGATTACCGTCATCCGGTTGGCCGAAGAAGTTAATAATCTGCAAATGCAACATCAAAAGATCCTCAGTGCGAATGAAATTCTGCGGGCGGAGATCAGCCAGAAGTCAAAGCTGGAACGCATTGGGAAAATCGCTACGGAGCAATTGGGGCTCACCTATCCCAAGGAGCAGCCGGTGTGGCTCGACGTCGACCCGGATCGTCTCCGGGAATTTCAAGAAGACTAGTTGAAGCTTCCCACCAGGAAGAAAAGTTAAAATCGGGCGAGTTGTAGGAATGACAGGTATCGTGACGATAAGTGTTGCTTGATGAATTATTCAGAACACAATATTGCCATTACCGTGCAGGCATCGGCGATGAAGCCGGACTACTTCCGGATGAAGCTCTTGAAGGTCGTATTGTGCGTATTGTTCGTCGTTCTGTGTGCCCGATTGGCACAGATTCAGATTGTCGACGCTTCCCAGTATCGTGAGTTAGCCGATAAGCAGTATCAATCGAGAATCGTTCTGCCGGCGGTGCGGGGTACGTTGTTCGATTGCAATGGAAACATCCTGGCATCCAACTCGATGTCTATCTCATTCGCGGCCGACCCTAAGCTTGCTGCCGATGAAGTCAGATCGATCGCGTCGACATTTGCGCGCGTGTTCGGGAAACCGCAAGAATACTATCTGCAGAAACTCAACTCGGATTCACGCTTTGTCTGGCTGGAGCGGCAAGTTCAAAGTGATTACTTAAGCAAGGTGAAGCCGGAAACATTTACCGGCATCGTTGTGCGGTATGAGCCCAAACGGTTGTATCCCAATGAATCTGTCGCGGGACAACTGATCGGTTCCACCAACGTGGATTACGAAGGAGATGCCGGCATCGAATGGGAATTCAACCAAGAACTCCGGGGCACCGAAGGATACGTTGTGTTCCAGCGCGACGGCAAAGGGCACGCTCGACCGGCCGTCGACTACCCCCGCGTCGAACCGGTCAACGGACATGATATCCATCTCACGATTGACCTCGGGGTGCAATCGATTGCCGAGGAGGAACTGCGAAAAGGTGTCGAAGCCAATAAGGCGGATGCCGGTATCGTCGTGATTCTTCAGCCGATGACATGTGAAGTCCTGGCAATCGCGCAGTATCCTTCAGTTAATTCAAATGCGTTCTCGCGTTCGGAGCTGAAAGACCAACGACTCCGTGCCGTGACGGATGTCTTCGAGCCGGGATCGGTCTTTAAATTGGTTACTGCCTCTGCAGCACTGGAAGCCGACCTCGTCAGGCCCGATCAGAAATTTTATGCCGAACAGGGTTTGTATCGGGTGCCTATCGGCGGCGGCAAATTTCGGAAAATTGAAGATGTTCACCCATACGGATGGCTTACCTTCCGGGAAGCGATTGAGTTTTCAAGTAATATTGTCATGGCGAAGATCAGCGATATCCTGGGAGCCGAGCGGTTGTACAAGATGGCACGGGATTACGGGTTCGGCATGCCGACCAGCATTGAACTTCCCGGCGAGGTGAGAGGAACGTTGAAAAAGCCGGTTGACTGGTACAGCACAACCTTGAATTCGACGGCGTTCGGTTATGAGGTGGGAGTAACGCCTCTGCAGCTCGCCACGGCGTATGCCGCCGTTGCGAATGGCGGGTCGATCATGAGGCCGCATATCCTGAAGAAAGAAGTCGATGCGAGCGGGCAGGTGGTCCGGGAGTCGAAATCTGAAGTGATTCGGAGGGTCGTATCATCTTCAACGGTGCAGAAGCTGAATGAATTTTTCGTCGGGGTGGTAGAACACGGAACGGGGAAACCCGCAAAGATTCAGGGAGTACGAATTGCGGGAAAAACCGGGACGTCAAGGAAATATGTCGAGGGTGGTTACGAACCGAAAAGCTATACCGCGTCGTTTATCGGATTCTTTCCCGCAGACAATCCCCAAATTCTATGTCTGGTGATGATGGACAATCCGCGGGGCGCGAACTACACGGGTGGGATGACGAGTGCACCAGTGTTTCACGCGATAGCGGAACGTGTTCTCAACACGACGCAACTGCTGATGCCGGTCGAATCGTCAACGGCCGTGCATGCGGACAACAATCAGCAGACGACGCCGTCGACGGATGACGCGAATCAACCTGGAGCACCGGCAAAAACGACTGATAAGAAATTGATGATTGCGGCCTCCGATACGCTCGTTCCCGACGTGAGAGGATTCAGCGCGCGACGCGCCGTAAGTCTGTTGACGATGAAACAGTTCGAACCGGTGGTGAATGGTTCGGGAATTGTAGTGCGGCAGCAGCCCCCGGCAGGGATGCATTCGCATTCGAGAATGAAAATCATCCTGACATGTCAACCCAAGTCGGCGGTGAACGGGGACAGGAATTGAGAACATCGCGGCAATGGAATTGTAAAAGCATGTGAGCCAATGAATGATGATGAAAAGAAGTACAGGAATCCTTGCTGTCACTATTTGCCTCGGCACGTTGATTGCGTATGGACAGCCGAGAGTTGTGAAGAAAGAGATTCAAACAGGGTATGTTCCCGTTGCAGGCGGTAAGCTTCAGCCGGACCAGTCGCGAGTCGTAACGCTTTATGATCGCGAAGGAAAGGTGCTTGAAGAATCTGACCAGCATTTGTGGCCCAAGGCGCAGAAGATCGTGATGCATACCGAACGGAATTATTACGGGGTGAACGGCAGACTCGATTCGACACTCACGTTCTTGGACGGGGCACGCTCCTTGAAGATGGAAACCCTCTTTGATTCGGCCGGACGGGAAATTGGAATACAGGAGTTCACGAGCGACGGAAACCGGAGTTATAAGACAGTGTACGTGTTCGATATTTCTGGCAGAAAAATCCGGCAGGAAATGTACGACCGCGACGGCAAACTGTTCAACTTCAAGAATTTCAAGTACGACAACCAGGGGAATTTGACCGATGAAAATGGAAGCGAACAGGGCATCCCCCGATATCGTTGGGTGATTACGTACGATTCCCATAATCGGAATACGATGCGACGGGACTATTCCGGTGACGGGAAGTTCATCCGGAAGCATCTCTATTTGTACAATGCCGACGGACGGGTTGTGAAAGAAACGGTTCTTGACGACCAGGGCAAGATGGCGCAAGTAGTCAAACACAATTATGAATACTACTAACCCTCCCGTTCCGCCAGGCCGGAAGTTGTGGTTACAATAAATCGCGTTCGCGGTTGGAAGAGATCGAGATTCAATGACGTTCTCAAAGATCCTTACGGGAATCACCGTAAGCAAAATGATTAATCAGAGATATGGACAGTTGCTTGTTACGCAGGATATGGAGATTCGCTGCCTCCAGTACGATTCCCGAAAGGTTGAACGGAACGATGTGTTCGTTGCGATTCACGGAACATCGAGAGACGGTAACAAGTTCATCATGGACGCCGTCGGGCGAGGTGCAAGCGTTGTGGTGACGGATGAAGATCGCGCGCTGCCTGATTCCTATTTCATGCACGCCGGTGTCGTGAAAGTCGTGGTTCCCGACACAAGGATTGCCCTGGCCCGGATGTCGTCGACATACTTTGGCAATCCCTCCCACGCGCTGACTATGGTCGGCGTAACGGGAACAAACGGCAAGACAACGACGACACATTTACTAAAATCGCTTTTTGAAGCGCAGGGAAAGACCGCGGGATTGATCGGAACGATTGAATACGTCATTGGAAAGGATCGGATTCCTGCCACGCACACGACGCCGGAGTCCCTGGAGCTGAATGAAATTCTGGCGAGGATGGTCGACGGGGGTTGCTCTTCTGCGGTGATGGAAGTTTCTTCCCACGCGTTACACCAGCATCGTGTGGAAGGCATCGAGTTCGACAGCGCTGTGTTTACAAACCTGACTCAGGACCATCTCGACTACCATGGTTCGATGGAAGAGTATTTCAATGCAAAGCGTATGCTGTTCGACATGCTCTCTCCAAACGCCCGGGCAGTCATTAATGTTGACGATGAATGGGGAAAGCGATTGTACGGCAGTGTCGCGGGCCAGAAAATGTCGTTCGGAGTAGATTCGCCGGCAAACGTGCGGGCGAAGAACATCTCGTTGTCGTTGCAGGACGTACGATTCATTGTCGAGCACGGCTCGGAGGAGACCGAGATTCAATCGCCCCTTGTCGGCCGATTCAATGTCTCGAATATCCTCGCGGCCTTCTCGACGGGGATCTCGCTCGGGATTCCGAAATCGACCATGCAGCAGGCATTGCATTCGGTACGGGGTGTTCGGGGGAGATTTGAGCGGATTATTTCTCCCCGCGGTTGGATCGCCGTTATCGACTACGCACATACTCCCGACGCACTCGAAAAGGCAATAAGAGCCGTCCACGATGTTCTCGGAACAACGAAGAAAACCAGAGTCGTGACAGTATTTGGATGTGGTGGTGACCGTGACGCCAAAAAACGTCCCATGATGGGGCGTATCGCCTCGGAGTTGAGTGACATTACGATTGTGACTTCCGACAACCCGCGACATGAAAACGCCGACGCGATCATCGATGAAATCATGCTCGGCGTGAAACCGGGTTCGAGGGTCCACCGGGAATCGGACCGCGGGAAAGCTATTATGACCGCGCTGGACATGATGAGACCCGGCGACGTTGCATTGATTGCCGGTAAAGGCCACGAAGACTATCAGGTCATCGGGGACAAGAAGGTCCATTTCAGCGATCGTGAGATTGTTGAGGAATTTCTGCGCGCGCATGCATGAGAATGACGGTCAAAGATCTGCTCGCTATCGAGCATTTTCACGTACACAGACCCGAGAGGCTGAAAGGGGCGACCATTAATGGAGTGTCGACTGACTCCCGGACAGTCAGGCGGGGCGAACTCTTCTTCGCGATTCGCGGAGAGAACTTTGACGGGCATGATTTCATCCCCGCAGCAACCGCGAAAGGAATCGCGTGCGCGGTTGTTGACCGACGGTTCGACTATTCGTCAACAGATCTTCCACTGGTGATCGTGGAAGACACCGTGAAAGCTCTGGGACAATTGGCGTGTGAGCACAGGAGAAAGTTTGATATTCCGGTGGTTGCGATTACGGGCAGCAGCGGAAAAACAACAACAAAAGAAATGGTAAGAGGCATACTCAAATATCGTTACTCTGTACTCGGCACCGAAGGCAATCTCAATAATCACATCGGGGTGCCGATGACGCTGTTCCGCCTCAATCGCGGTCACGACCTGGCGGTCATCGAAATGGGGATGAACCACGAGGGTGAAATTGCGAACTTATGCGCCATCGCGGAACCAACCCATGGTGTCATCACCAATGTCGGCAAAGCTCATCTCGGATTCTTTGGTTCGCTCGAAAGGATCGCGCGTGCCAAGGGAGAGTTGTTTGACTGGCTGACCATGGATCGTTCCCGCGTTGGTTTTGTCAACGCCGATGACCGGCATGTGGTCGCGCGGTCGAAAAAGTTGAAGCAGAAAAGAACATATGGCCTGAGCGCAACAAGAGCGCAGGTGCGGGGAAAACTGTTGGACGTCGATCGACATGGTTGCCCCAGATTCTCTATCGCGCGGTCGGGTTTAAAACGCCCGATTATCGTTCAAATCCGGGTCCCCGGCCACTGGAATGTCTCCAACGCGCTCGCCGCGGCGGCGATCGGGTTCGAGTTCAGTGTTCCCGGCCGGGATATCAGAACCGCATTGGAATCGTTTCAGCCGATGAAGAATCGCATGCAGACTGCTCTCGTTGCCGGGGTCACGATTATCAACGATACCTACAACGCGAACCCTGAGTCAGTGGCTTCGACGCTTGAGGTGTTGCAGACGATGAAATGCTCCGGGAAAAAGATTGTCATTCTGGGTGATATGTTGGAACTTGGAGAGTACGCGCAAGAAGAGCATGAAAGAATCGCGGCGCTCATCAACCGCCTCGGTTTCGGGTATGTGCTCACGTACGGCGCAATGGCAGCATGCATTACAACGAAGTTGCGATGCGATGTGAATCTTCACTATGATCAAAAGAACATCCTGTCGGAATACGCCGCCGAGCTGGTGGCTCCCGGTGATATCGTTCTTGTGAAAGGCTCACGCGGGATGAAAATGGAGGATGTCGTCACCTTCTTACGCGAACGACTCGGAGAAAGAGGAATATGAAACGAATACTGTTGCTGATCGTGTTAAGCCTGGTGTGCTTCGGGTTACAGAAAATGAAGACAAGTTGTGGGAAGATCCAATGAAGGATCGGACAGAAAGAAGACGAATCCAAAGATGGATCAAAGAAGTGATCCAGAGCATATGGGAGAACAAAATAAAAAAAGATTACAAGGATCACTGGTTGCTTAAGGAAGATTCGTTCAAATGTGCCTTTTATTATCATATGAGAAACGAGTTCAAACACCGTTTAGCTGTTAGGAACCACTTGTGCATCTTCACGGAATACTACTTCAAACAATGGAAAAGAGCTGATTTGGTAATAGCTCAGATTAAGGACAAGGATTACGACGACAGCAAACATTTAAAATGCAACATTGAGTCAATTCTGGCCATTATTGAGCTAAAGTACAAAATCGGTAAGATGAGCAAGCAAGTTTTCTTCAAGGATTTGGAAAAATTAAAAAACCTTCGTAAGCGCCTCGATCAAGACAAAGAAGTCAGTCTGTACGCGGGATTTATCTTTGAAATCTGCAACGGGACGAAGGAATGGTTAGCCGACCTGAAGAAACTATCAGGAGATGTAACAGTGTGCGCAGGCTACATAGAAGACAGCGAACTACAAACTCGCCTGCTATGAAAGTCGCAAAATGCGGCACGGAGCGTTTCTTCTTAAGAAGTTTCCATCAAGTGATCTTGAGCCGATTGGACTGAATAGATGATAAATAAACGCATGCTACTCAAGTTAGTTATCATGGAGGTAGTGTTAGTAGTCTGTAGACTATGTACGCACGAACCCTTTTTGGTCGGAGCAGTTCATCCTAGCCAAGGCAAGACTACTGCAAATTACCACCAGCCCCCCAGCCAGTCTGAATTCGAAGCAAAGAGAGCTGAACTGAAAGAAAAGTATAACGTTGCGAAAAACGAAATTAAAGAATCGGCCGTTTTCAGTGAAGCCGGAGCATGGTCCAGGGACTTTATGAGAAGCAGTTCTTACAAGGACGAGTATTGGACCGGTAAAATCATTTCGATTAAAACTGATCAAGGGGGTACAGTAGCCGCGGTTACGATAAGGTCCAGAGCAAGGGATATCCCAATAGAATATCGTACGGATGTCTTAGTCTTGCCTAACCCTAAGGATGAAATAATAAAGAAAGGTAGCTACGTTTACGGACAGCTATCGGAACTAAGTGAGGGGGATTTGGTTAAGTTCAAATTCGAGTTTATCGCTGATGATCAGCGCGGTGTAAGAGAAGGCTCGATTACTGAGGAAGGAAGTGTAACAGAACCAGAATTCATTGTGAGGTTTTACACCATTGAGCCGTATTCAGAACCGAGTCATTATGAACAGGCCCGCCATAGTGCCCCCAAACACGACGAGCTTCTAGGCAAGTGGCAGCTTGACCTCAAAATGACCAAGAATCTCCCGGAGTCGTTCAAATCGGTCCATCAATACACCATGGAAATCCAGACTTCGCATGATTCCATGTTCGTCTATATCGAATTAAAGGGCTCTGGTCAGGATGTGAAATTGCCGTCAACGGCATATTCGTTCAACGGCAAAGAGACATTCCACAACGATTCTCTGCGGGGAGTGAGACGGTGGTCGCAGGCCAGGTGGATTGAAAAGGAAAACAAACTCAGAGTGACGAATCGCGTCGAGCAGAGGGTCGCGGGCAAGGATCAAAAATTTAGCCAGACGGATATCTGGCACATTCGCGATGACGGCATTCTTCAGATTAGCATGACGCAAAAATTCTCACCGGGTGATTCGACGTACACCCAGCAGCGGTACTTTCACCGGGTGAAATGATGCTCTATTATCTTCTGGAATATATTCGCGTCAAACTCCATCCCCCGGGATTCGGGTTGTTTCATTACATCACGTTCCGCGCGGGGGCGGCAACCGTTACCGCGCTCGTGATTTCATTCTGGCTGGGACCCAAGATAATTCGGGCGCTGAAGGAGCGGCAGGTAGGCGAAGCGGCGAAGTTGGAGGCGCCCAAAACGCACCTGAGCAAAGCCGGAACTCCGACGATGGGCGGGTTGATTATTTTGTTTGCGACGCTGATTCCCGTCCTCCTCTGGGCCGATATCAAGAACGGCTACGTGATTCTAATTATGTTTGTGACGGCGTGGCTGGGTGCGGTTGGATTCCTGGATGACTATCTCAAGGTCGTCAAAAAAAAGTCGAAGGGACTTGTCGGTCGTTATAAAATTGTAGGACAAGTGATCGCGGGTTTGGTTATCGGTTTCGTGATCTATTTTCACCCTGAATGGATTGACCCGGGTCTCAAACGGTATGCTTCTTCTACGACGGTTCCATTTTTCAAGAATCTCGAATTTGATTTCGGAGTATTTTATATCCCGATGGTGATTTTTATCATCACCGCCACAAGCAACGCAGTGAATTTAACCGACGGACTCGATGGTCTGGCGGCAGGGACGGTGGGTATCGTTGCCGTCACGCTGGCCATTATGAGCTATGTTTCGGGACATGCGGAATTGAGCCAGTACCTCACAATTCCGTTCCTGCGTGGAAACGGTGAACTCAGTATCTATTGCTCGGGGTTGGCCGGAGCGACGATAGGTTTTCTCTGGTTCAATGCCTACCCGGCACAAGTGTTCATGGGGGACACCGGTTCGCTTGCGCTCGGAGGTGCACTCGGCGCGCTCTGCGTGCTAATAAAAAAAGAATTGTTGCTGCCGACCCTCGGCGGAATCTTCCTGCTGGAAGCGCTGTCGGTAATTATCCAGCGACTGTATTTCAAGTACACAAAGAGAAAGTACGGCGAAGGCAGGCGCGTGTTTAGAATGGCACCCCTGCACCATCATTTTGAAATGCTCGGCTGGCCCGAACCAAAGATCGTCACGCGTTTTTACATCGTTGCAATTCTCATGATGATCCTGAGTCTTGCAACGTTCAAAGTCAGATAATGCGTCTTCACATGAATCCATGGATTGCGGCTAACGCACGTGGAATGCAGGAGAAAGTTCAAAGCAGTTGTGTTGCATGGAACGTAATGCACTTCAAGGAAAGAGAATCTCAATTATCGGCGCGGCACGAAGCGGTGTGGCCGTGGCGCAATTGCTTAAGTCCAGTGGTGCGCGCGTGTTCGTAAGCGACCGGCAAACTGGCGAGAAACTGCAGTTGCAGATTGCGGTACTTCAATCCCTCGGCATCGAGCATGAACTCGGGGATCACACCGAGCGTGTCTACCAGGCGGATTTGTTCGTGACCAGTCCCGGTGTTCCGACGAATTCCAATGTGCTGCAGGAAGCAGCGCGGCGCGGGCTGAACATTGTCAGCGAGCTTGAAGTCGCGAGCTGGTTTTGTCCCGCCCCCGTCATCGCGGTCACCGGGAGCAACGGCAAGACGACCACGACGGCATTGCTGGGAAGGATGTTTGGCGACGCCGCACGAGACCATATCGTTGCCGGGAATATCGGTACGCCGTTCTCGTCAATGGTGGATGGTCTGGACCCGAGCGCGGTAGCGATTGTTGAGGTAAGCAGTTTTCAGCTTGATTATGTCGAATCGTTTCATCCAAAGGTCTCGGTTATTCTCAATATTACCCCGGACCATCTCGACCGCTACAACCATTCATTCGAACAGTACGCCGCATCGAAGTGCCGGATTTTTGAGAATCAAACGTCGGATGACTACCTGGTCTACAATGATGATGATCAAACAACCCGTGACTATGTGCTCCGTCTGGCCCGGTCGCATGTGCACCTGATGCCATTCGGCCTCCAGCCCAAATTTGACGAGGGTGCGTTCGTTCAGGATGGGAAACTTGTTACAACGCTCGGCGCGAGCCGCTACGAAATTGTGCCAACAAACCAGATCAGCATTCGCGGTGTCCATAACCTCTACAACGCGATGGCGGCCACACTCTCGGCCCAACTCCTGGGAGTTAAGGTTCCGTCGATTCGGGCGACGCTGAGGAACTTCAAAGGGGTGGAGCATCGTCTGGAGTTTGTTCGGGAAGTCAATGGTGTCAAGTATATCAACGATTCGAAAGCGACGAATGTCGCGTCGGTCTGGTATGCACTTCAAGCGTATGACCGGCCCATCGTGCTGCTGCTTGGCGGGCGGGACAAAGGAAATGACTACTCACAATTGTACGAGCTCGTTGAACGGCATGTGAAAGCTATCGTTGCGATCGGCGAATCCGCAGACACGGTCGTCAGTGAATTCTCGTCGAAAACGAACGTGGTACGGGCACCTTCAATGGATGCGGCTGTGAAGCAAGCGTGTGCTCTTTCACGTTCCGGCGACATTGTGCTGCTCTCGCCCGCGTGCGCGTCGTTTGACTGGTTTGAAAACTATGAACACCGGGGAAAGGTGTTCAAACAGCTCGTGGAGAAGCTATGATGTTGTTCCATAGTAATGAATGATCAGCATGCCGCGGGCAGATCGAAACCATATTGACATGGTGATTTTCATTGCAGTGATCATACTCATGTTCATGAGTCTCGGGATCGTGTACAGCGCGTCCGCGTCATGGGCTCAGGCAAAATATGGTGAAAGTGAAAAGATGTTAATCAGTCATGCCATCAAAGTGTTCCTGGGATTAATTGCGCTGTTTGTTGGAATAAGAATCAATTATCAAAGGTTGGAGCGGTTCACGAAACTGGCGCTCATCGCAGCAGTGGGCCTTCTTGCCGCTACGCTGGTGATGGGCGGCGAAGCAAAAGGCGCTTCGCGCTGGCTACGGTATGGCAGTCTCGGCATCCAGCCATCTGAGTTCGCCAAATACGCGCTCCTTTTCCATCTTTCTGCCCTCATTGCAGTCAAAGGGGAGCTTCTCCGCAACTTCAAGCACGGTTTCATTCCGGCTATCATCTGGATCGGGCTTGTGACCGGGCTTGTCATGTTGCAGCCGAATTTCAGCATGGGGACCATGATTTTCGGGCTGGGCTTGTTGATGCTGTTTGTGGGGCGGGCGAAATTTTCACATGTCCTGTTGTTGTTCGCAATCGTCGTTCCGCTGCTGGCATTGTATCTGTGGAGCGCCCCGTACCGTCGCGTGCGTATGATGGATTTTCTGCATATCCACCATGGCGCTTCCGGCACACACAATTATCAGCTCCAGCAGGGGATTTTCGGTTTTGCGAACGGTGGTATCTTTGGGGTTGGTCCCGGGGAAAGTAAACAACGCGACCTTTTCCTGCCGGAGTCGTACGGTGATTTTGTTTTTTCCATTGTGGGAGAAGAGTACGGTTTCCTGGGGACGATGTTTGTCATGGTGATGTTTCTTGTGATCATGTTTCGTGGACTTGAAGTCGCCCGTCATGCGTCGGATATGTTTGGTCGCAATTTAGCGATTGCCATTACGTGTGCCATCACGCTGTATGCGCTTGTCAATGCCGGTGTCACGCTCGGTATGCTGCCGACCACGGGGCTTCCCATGCCGTTTGTGAGTTACGGGGGGTCGTCGATGGTCTTCTCAGCATTTGCCATCGGCGTGCTGCTGAATATTTCTTCACAAACGGATTTGCACCCCCGTGCTTCCCAGCTTCCGATCGTGGGTGAGATCGATGTGGATGATATGAGCGTAGGAAAGGTCTATTGATGTGCCGGGCTTACGAATCATCTTCGCCGGCGGTGGAACGGGTGGGCATTTGTTCCCGGCTCTTGCCGTGGCGGACGAAATCAAGAAACTCGAGCCGGCGGCAGAAATTATTTTCGTGGGTACCCGGGATAAACTCGAAGCGCATGTCGTCCCGCAGCAAGGGTATGAGTTTCGTCCGATTTGGGTCAGCGGGTTTCATCGCCGCAGGTTGTTTAAGAACGCATTGTTTCCGGTGAAATTGATCGTATCGATAATGCAAGCGCGCTCAATCATACAACAGGTCAAGCCGGCCGTCGCCGTTGGAACGGGCGGTTATGTATCGGGACCGGTGGTGTATGCCGCAACGCTCTCGCATATCCCGACGGTCATTCTGGATCAGAATGCATACCCGGGCATAACGACGAGGTTGCTGGGAAACCGTGTGGATGAGGTGCATCTCACCTTCGAGACGGCAAGGAAGTATTTGAAACGGAATGACAACGTCTTTATCACCGGCAACCCGACCAGAAGTTCTCTGGACGATGTCGATATGGCGGCGGCGTATTCGTACTTTGGTTTCAGTGCCCGGGAAAGTAGGCGCACGGTTCTCGTCTTCGGTGGAAGTCTCGGCGCCCGGTCGATTAATCAGGCTGTACTCAAGAATCTGGAAGAACTCGTGCGGTCCGGCGTCCGGCTGATCTGGCAGACCGGCAAGGATGAGTATGAGGCGATCAGGAACGAATGTGGCCGGATGGCAACCACGCCCATCTGGGTGAATCCGTTCATCGACCGGATGGATTACGCGTATGCCGTTAGCGACCTTGTGGTGTGCAGGGCGGGGGCGACGACGATTTCGGAACTAACCCGGATCGGCAAACCGGCGATTTTGGTCCCGTACCCCCATGCGGCTGCAAATCACCAGGTGCATAATGCTTTGGAGCTGGCAGAAGCCGGTGCGGCCAAGCTTCTGTATGACCATGAAGTGGCCGATGGATTGTCCGTGGTTCTCACCTCACTTATCAACGATGAAGAACAACTTCGTCGAATGGGTGAAGCAAGCAAAAAATTCGGGAAACCTGACGCCGGGCGGGTAATTGCAGAGCGTATTCTGAAGTTGGCGGGAAAGAAAGTTGTATGACGAGCGATCTGAATCCTGTGGATAGCGATCGGCCGGAACAGAAGGCAAAGGTGTTCAGGTACAAGCTCGATTTCTATTATCAGCAGGCGCTGTTGTATCTTACGACGCTCTTGTTGTACGCGGGTGTTCGCGGAACGCTGACCATTGAACGGTTACCGTCGTTGAGCACCGACCCGATGTTGTATGTCATTATTGTTTTCGTGTTGATTTCGATTGTCGTGTTGATCTTGAACAAGCTCCGTGACCGGAAATTGATCTTTGGAGTCGACAAGATGGTTTTTCATCACAAGTATCGTGAGCGTGAAATTCCGTTTTCAGCCATCGAATGGCTGTACATCGGGCGTGAACGGTCGGTGCAGACCGCCGGGCTTTCGCAGGTGATCCTTTTCAAGACGAAAGATCGCCGGCGTTTGTTCCGCATCAGAGTCGGGCGGTACGAGCGTGAGAAAGACCTGATAGCGGAAATGGAGCGTGTTGCCGAGCTTGTACCGAAGGCGAAGCACCCGACATTCGGGCTTCGCTCCTCGAGGCTCTCATAACGTGTTCAACAGAAAGGAACGAACAGATGGAGAATCTACCGTACATCATTCTCGGGCTCGTAGGCGGCGTGTTGAGCGGAATCCTCGGCATCGGCGGAGCGACGCTCATCGTGCCGGTGCTCGTCTACATGTTTAGCTGGGAACAGCATATGGCGCAGGGAACAACGCTGGCAATGCTTATCCCACCCGTTGGTTTGTTGGCCGCATGGCAATACTATCAGGTCGGCAATGTGAACATCAAGATCGCGGCAATTATGTGCGTCGGACTCTTCGTCGGCGGATACTTTGGCGGCATGATTGCCAATCATATTTCTTCGGATACATTGCGCAGAGTCTTCGGGGTCGCGATGTTCCTGATTTCACTGAAAATGATCATCGGGAAATAACGGACCATGCACACGGTCAACATAATCAAGAACGATCACATTCGCAGACAATAATACCAATAATTCCAAGTTATGTTCAGCTCAATAAAGAAACTACACTTCGTCGGTCTCGGCGGCATCGGAATGAGTGGCATCGCTGAAATCCTGCTGGATCAAGGGTTTAAGGTGAGCGGTTCGGATAAGGCTCTGAGCGAAGTCACGGAACGGCTGCAGTCACTTGGTGCGGAAATCTTCGAAGGCCACCGGGCAGGCAATGTGAGGGAGAATGTCGACGCGCTTGTCTACTCGTCCGCGGTCCCGCTTGATAACCCCGAAGTTCTCGAAGCGCAGCGACGGAAAATTCCCGTTATCCGGCGAGCGGAAATGCTTGCCGAGATGATGCGCCTGAAGTACGGTATCGGTGTCGCGGGAACGCACGGAAAGACGACGACGACATCGATGATTAGTCTCGTGCTGATGGAGGGAGGTCTCGACCCGACCGTAATCGTAGGCGGAAAACTCAGCGGCCTCGGCGGAACGAACGCCCGGCTGGGACACGGTGAGTTCATCGTGGTGGAAGCGGATGAATTCGACCGATCCTTTCTGTCCATCACGCCGACCATTGCGGTGTTGACGACGCTGGAAACTGACCATCTCGATTGCTACCGCGATCTTGACGATCTCAAAGGCGCGTTCGTACAGTTCGGAAGCAAAGTTCCGTTCTACGGATTCATCGTTTTGTGTCTCGACGAACCGGCGCTCCAGGACATCATGCCGATGTTCAACAAGAAAAAAATCATCACCTATGGCTTAAATCCGCAGGCAGACATCGAAGCGGTCGATATTTCTCACAAGCAGGACACGGCGACGTTTACGGTGCTGCGAAATGATATCGAGCTTGGCGCGGTGACGCTGCAGGTGCTGGGAAATCACAATGTACAGAATGCTCTCGCCGCCATTGCCGTCGGCCTGGAACTCAACATCCCGTTCGAGAAAGCGAAAGCCGGCATCGAGAAGTTTGCAGGTGTCTACCGTCGATGGGAGAAAAAAGGCGAAGTTGGGGGCATTACCGTGTACGATGATTATGCGCATCATCCGACGGAATGCAGGGCAACGCTCTCGGGTGCGAAAGCCGGATGGCGGCGGCGGCTGGTCTGTGTCTTTCAGCCGCATCTCTTTTCGCGGACGCGCGATTTTTACGAGGACTTTGCCAAGGCCTTCCTGCAGGCCGACGTGCTCGTTGTGACGGATATTTATCCCGCGCGAGAAGAACCGATCCAAGGTGTGACGGGCGAATTGATCGCCAATGCCGCGAGGCAATACGGTCATAAGGAAGTGTACTACGTCGAGGACAAGCGTACGGTGCCAGGTTTCCTCAAAGGCATCGTAAAGAAAGGTGATATCGTTATCACGATGGGCGCGGGGGACATCTGGAAGTACGGTGAAGTGTTCCTGAGAGAATTCAAAATAAAAAGTTAAACAAGATTCAGGATTTTTGCGTTGGTGGACATCGAAGACCTAAAAAAGAACTATCGCGGACGAGTCGTCTTGAGCGAACCGTTGGAAAAATACACGTCGTTTCGCATCGGAGGTCCGGCGGACTATTTTCTTGAACCGCTTGACAAAAATGACGTCGGGAATCTCCTCGCGTACTTTAAGACACATGACGTTCCGTTTATCGTGATAGGCGCCGGCAGTAATTTCCTCGTGAGCGACCAGGGAATTCGCTGCGCCGTCGTCAATCTGGGCTACGCACTCAACCGGATCTGGATGGAGGGCGAAATGGTCGTAGCCGAAGCGGGGGTCCGGATGGCGAAGTTTGTTGATTTCTGCGTCCAACAAGGCCGGCAGGGAGTTGAAATGCTTGCCGGTATTCCAGGGACGATCGGCGGCGCGGTTGTGATGAACGCGGGTGCGTACGGCGGCGAGATTTCCGACCACCTGAAAGAAGTGGAAGTGTACCGGGATGGCAGGATTTTGAAAGTGGCAAAATCCGATGCCGGATTTGGATATCGTCAATCCGGTTTCGCAAAAGATGTCGTCCTGTCCGCATCGTTTGCCCTGCCGGTCGGGAACAAACCCGAGTTGATGAAGAAGCGAAGAGAACTGTTGATCAAACGCAATCAGTCTCAACCGCTCAATCTTCCGAACTCCGGGAGTATATTCAAGAATCCGCCCGGATTGTTTGCGGGAAAGCTCGTTGAGGATGCCGGGCTCAAGGGAACGCGAAAAGGAAAGGCACAGATTTCCGAGAAGCACGGAAATTTCATTGTTAACACCGGCGGTGCGACGGCAAACGATGTTCTGGAACTCATTCGGCTTGTTCGGACGACGGTGCAAAAAAAAATCGGCGTGATACTGGAACCGGAAGTGAAACTGGTGGGTTTCCCGGACAGTATTCGCAAGGAGCTCTGTAACTGATGGAAGAAATTGTCACACCGGCACGACCACGACAGCAGTCACCCCGATCCAGCATCGGAGTATGGCTGCATATTCCGCTGGTGATAGGCTTCTTGATGATTTTCATCCTATCGATGCAGTGGAAGGAAACGCTCATTGTGCAGCGAGTCGTCGTTGAAGGCGCGCGCATCATGTCCGCGAAGGAACTTGTCGCTCTGGCGAATATCCAGCCGCAGGCGTTGATGTATCAAACAGACCTCTTTGCGGTCCGCCAGCGCCTGTATTCTCAGCCGCTGATAAAATCAGCGATAGTCAGCCGACAATTGCCAAACGGGTTGTACATCAGTATCGTCGAGCGCGACCCGATTGCGGCTTTGAGCGGCAGCCAGTTGTACTGTATCGATGTAGAAGGCATGGTGCTTCCCCATCGCGTTTCGACGACAACGTTCGACCTCCCATTGGTCAATGGAGTGGAGGGTGCCGAGAGCGTCCGGGTCGGGACTGCCATGATTCAGAGTGATGTATTTGAAGCGATCAATATCCTTCAGATCGCGCAACGCATCGACCTCTATCATGTTATTTCCGAAGTCAACATGAATAAGGGCGGTGAAGTGGTTCTCTATTCGACCGAAGGAGGAATCCCCATCATGCTGGGACGAGGGGATTTCGGCAAGAAGCTCGTCCTGTTTCAATCGTTCATGAGTGGCTATGGAAAACCGAATATGCTGCAGCAACTCCGGGCTGTCGATTTGCGGTATGACGGACAGGTTGTCGCGAAGTGGGATCGACAAAAGGAATCGTTGAAGAAGGTTCCGTCGTAATATTCTTAAAAGGAAAGAGCATGGAACATAACATTGTTGTCGGGTTGGATATTGGCACAACGAAGGTATGCGCTGTCGTTGCGGCAGTGGATGACGCCGGGCGGTTCAACGTCCTCGGCATTGGCAAGAGCGCCTCGGGTGGACTGACACGCGGAGTCGTGACCAATATCGATAAAACGGTTCGGTCGATTCAGGTCGCGATTTCGGAAGCCGAAGCTCGTTCGGGAATCAGAATTCAATCGGTGATTGTCGGCATTGCCGGCGACCATATCCAGAGTTTTCAAAGTCGCGGCGTGATTGCCGTCAGCGGCACTGAGCACGAAATATCACAGGCCGATGTCAACCGCCTCATTGAAGATACGAAACGAGTGGCGCTTCCCGCCGACCGCAGGATCATTCATGTGATTCCGCAGGAGTTTATTATCGACGGGCAGGATGGAGTATTCGATCCCGTTGGAATGTCCGGGGTTCGTCTGGAAGCCAACGTCCACATCATCACGGGGTTGGTGACCGCGGCGCAAAATATCTGCAAGTGCGTTCAACGCGCCGGACTCCAGATACGCGACATGGTTCTCGAACCGCTGGCATCCAGCTACGCCGTGCTCGACGAGGAGGAAAAGGAAGTCGGCATCGCGTTGCTCGACGTCGGCGGCGGGACAACCGATCTGGCAGTATTCGAAGACCGGACGATCCGTCACACGGCGGTGATTCCTATCGCCGGCAACCAGGTGACGAACGACATCCGCAAAGGCCTGGGTGTTCTCACCGAACAGGCGGAGAGACTGAAATGCCAGCACGGCTTTGCGTATCTTCCCAGCGTTGTCGATGACGAGCCCATCACGCTCCCGGGCATTGGCGGGCGTCCGCCGCTGGATATCGACAAACGACTCCTCGCGCAGATCATCCAGCCGCGGATGGAGGAGATTTTTGAGATTGCGGCGATCGAGATCAAGCGTTCAGGGTATTCGCGTCACCTCTCTGCCGGCGTCGTGCTGACAGGCGGGGGCTCGCTCATCAAAGGGTCGGCGGAACTCGCGCGTGAGGTGTTGGGCATGCCGGTCAAGATCGGTGTGCCGTCGGGATTTAACGCCGGATTGGTTCGCGAAATCGAAAATCCGATGTATGCGACCTGCGTCGGCCTCGTCCTGCACGGTTTGCGCAACAAGGATGCCGCTCCGCTGACCTTCAACAACGGAAAAGGTGGCCATTCATTAAAGAGCATCTTCAGTAAAATGAAGAGCTGGTTTGACGAGTTGTAACAAGGAGAAAGCTCAGGAAGTCAGAGATTAGAAATTAAGATTAAATAAATAACTAATAACCATTAACTCACAACTATCAACATTAGAGGAGAAACGATAGTGATAGAACTGGATAATTACTTCGACCACGGGGCAAAAATTCGTGTGGTGGGAGTGGGCGGTGGCGGCGGAAACGCCATCAACAGCATGATCGACAAGGGATTGCAGGGTGTGGATTTCTTTGCGATCAATTGTGACATGCAGGCGCTGGAACGAAACAAGGCGCCGAACAAGATTCAAATCGGGAAGAACCTGACGCGCGGTTTGGGCGCCGGGGCCGACCCGACCATCGGTCAGCGTGCCGTGGAAGAGGACAGGGATGAAATCGCCCGTTCGCTTGCCGGCAGCGACATGGTGTTTGTCACCGCCGGCATGGGCGGCGGAACCGGAACCGGCGGAGGACCTGTCGTCGCCAACGTTGCCAAGAGTATCGGCGCGCTGGTCGTCGGCGTCGTGACCAAACCGTTTAGCTGCGAGGGTAAGAAACGGATGGGACAGGCGGATATCGGCATCGAGGAAATGAAGAAGCATGTCGACACACTCATCGTCATTCCGAATCAAAAATTGCTTTCGATCGTTGAACGGAATACGCCGCTCCAGGAAGCCTTCGACAAGGCCAATGACGTGCTGCACAATGCTACACGCGGCATCTCCGAGCTGATCACGGTCCCCGGTCTTATCAACGTGGATTTCGCCGATGTTCGCACGATCATGCGCGAGATGGGCGATGCCCTGATGGGTTCGGGCGTTGCGACCGGTGAGAACCGGGCGGTCGAAGCCGCGCAGGCAGCGATTTCAAGTCCGCTGCTCGAAGGCGTTTCGATCTCCGGCGCACAGGGCGTGTTGGTGAACGTGACCGGCGGTCCGTCGATGTCCCTCGTGGAAGTCGACGAAGCGGTCAGCATCATCCATGAAGCGGCCGGCGAAGACGCGAACGTGATTATGGGCGCCGTCATCAACGAGAACCTCGGCGAGGAAATGATGGTGACCGTCATCGCAACCGGGTTCAACAAGCGCGGAATCGGGACGGTGCGCGTCGCAAAGCCCGCGTCGAAAGTGATGGACCGGATTCCGGCAGGACTGCACGACTTGCAGAAACTCGACGAGCCGGCGTATATGCGCAAAGGGATTGATATCCCGCTCAATCCGTTCCGTTCAGAGGAACCAGAGCCACAGGCACGGGCAGAAAATATCGATGCCGACAAGCCCGCGTTCCTCCGTAAGATCATGGATTGAGTACGGAGCTGTAGGACAGATATTCTTGTCTGTCCGTTGAATGTGATTATCGTTCTCTCCTCTACGGCCTCGTGGAGAGGTCGTTAATGATACGGGATAGCGTGCATATGCCGGCACGCTATCCTGATATCTTATCACGCCAACGACCTCCGTCTCCATGCTTAGGGGCGACGTAACTGCTAAGTCTTCCTGTCATTGAGTTGTTCCTATGCGGTGAGACCGCTACGCCTTTCTTGCATCTTCGTGTCCTATTTCATACCTTTTCTTATATGAAAAAGCTGTTTCTCCTCTTCTGTGTGCTCGTCTTCGCGTGCCTTGAGACTTCCGCGCAGGCTGTGAAGTTCAGTAGCTCGTTCAAAATCGCACGGCTCAAGTATATTGGCGGCGGTGATTGGTACAATGACCCGCTCGAGGAAGTGAATCTTCTCCAGTTCGCCCGGGAGAACACCGGCATCGATGTCGACGCGAATTACCAGTTTGTCGAAATCTCCAGCGATAAATTCTTTACTTACCCGTTCATTTTTGTGACCGGCCATGGTAATCTCGCATTCAACGATGACGAGGTTAAGCGATTGAGGACGTATCTGGAAAATGGCGGATTCATGTATGCAGACGACGATTACGGTATGGACAAGGCGTTTCGCCGTGAGATAAAAAAGGTCTTCCCGGAACAGGAATTGCGCGAGCTGCCATTTTCATTCGGGCTGTATCATTGCTTCTATGAGTTCCCCGCCGGTCCCCCGAAAACGCACGAGCACGACGGGAAACCGCCGCAGGGATTCGGATTATTCCACAACGGTCGGCTTGTCGTCTATTATACGTATGAATCCAACCCGAGCGACGGCTGGGATCCTCCCGAGGTCCATGGCGACCCGCCGGAGAAACGCGAAGAGGCGCTCCGTTTCGGAACAAATCTCGTCGTCTGGGCGTTAACCCATTAAGGTGTTTGCTGAGTGAAAACCGGGCAGCAAAATAGTTCGCCACTTTATTCAGAGATACTTCAGCGCCTTGATGCGGTGAGAAGGGAGGAGAATCGGCTCTCTCTTCTCTATGGCAGTCTGGCTACGATCCTTGTTGCAATTTCTATTGTCCTTCCCGGAATTGTGCTTGAAGAAATCTTCTCTTTGGGAGTCGCCGGAAGAACGGTTCTCTTCACCGTGGTTCTCCTATGCATCGGCGGTTGTGCCGGATGGTTCGTTCTCCGTCCGCTCTTGCGTGCCTTCGGCCTTTTGAAGACGGATACTACGATGTCGGTTGCGCTCAAAGTGGGTGCGCATTTCCCCTCTATCCGAGACCGACTCGTGGATGCTCTCCAGATATACGAGGCGCGCGATGCATTTCAACAAATCTATTCTCCCGCCCTCATCGATGCGTCCTTTACCGACCTCTATCAGCAGATTCAACCTCTTGATTTCACGGGGGCGGTCAGCAATATGCGTGTGAAAAGATTTCGGAAATTTGTCATGTACGCGTTCGGTGTGTTCTTGCTTGTATTCGTCGTTTCTCCATCGGGATTCCTTGGATCGATTTATCGCATCGCAAACTACAATACTTCGTACGCCGTCTCCCAGGAAATTCGATTCGTCGTGGAACCGGGGAACACGGAAGTTGTGCGCGGGGAGAGTGTTCCGGTCACGGTCCGCATGCTCGGGACATCCCGCCGGAAACTCTCTCTGATGATGCGCCCGGAAGGTCAACTGGAATTTGACGCTCAGGTACTACAGGCCGGGACCGACGGTACATTTCACACGGAATTCGGCAGCCTCAAGTCGACCACGGAGTACTTTGTTTCGGTTGAGGAGAACAAGAGTGATAAATTCAAAATCACGGTCGTTGACCGTCCGCTCGTTCGCTCGTTTCAGCTGAAGGTGACATCCCCTTCCTACACGCGCTTGTCTCCCAGGCTTCTCGACGAGAATGTCGGAGATGTCAGCGCCTATCCCGGGTCGAGGATCGATGTGCAATTGACGGCAAGCGAAGAGCTTTCGGAGGCATCGATGGTATTCAACGACAGCACGAAGATGCCGTTGAAATGCGGTGAAGCCAGGGCTGTCGGCAGTATCGGCATCAAACGGGACAGGACGTATCATTTCCTGATCGTGGGGCGGAATGGACTGACGAATATTTTCCCCGTTGAATACACGATCAAAGCGGTTCCCGATGAATATCCGACCGCCGAGATTCTCGCGCCCGCGAAAAATGTCGACCTGACGGAGGAAATGAAACTCAACCTCTTCATCCGCATTAAGGACGATTTTGGGTTCTCACAACTCCGGCTTGCATATAGATTAGTCCAGTCTCGCTACGAACAGCCCGACACCGCGGTGACGTATGTCGACATCCCTCTCGCGCGAAACGATCAGATTGTGATGGAAGTACCGTATGCCTGGGATGTCTCTTCCATGCATCTCGTTCCCGAAGACGCTATTTCCTATTACGTCGAAGTGCTTGATAACGACGTCATTAACGGACCGAAGGCGGGTAGAAGCGAGACGTACCTGCTCCGGCTGCCGTCACTTGAAGAGGTTTTTTCCACCGTTTCTCATGACCAGGTTCAATCGATGGAATCGATGAAAAATGTCGCCCGGCAGGCGGAAGAGCTTAAACATGATGTTGAGGATTTGCAGCGTGAGTTGAAAAAACAAAACCGGGAGAAATTGGATTGGCAGCAGCAGAATAAAGCTGAGCAAATGCTGCAACGATACGAGTCTATGAGGAAAAAGCTGGAAGAGGCTTCTCAAAAACTCGATGAATCGGTGAAAAAGATGGAAGAGAACAAGGTTCTCTCCGATCAAACACTCGAAAAGTATCTTGAGCTCCAAAAACTGATGGATCAACTGAAATCGCCGGAGTTGCAGGAAGCGCTCAAGAAATTGCGGGAGTCAACGAAGCAATTATCTCCGGAGCAAATGAAGCAAGCGACGGAGCAGTTAAAGTTCTCTGAGGAGCAGTTTCGACAGAATCTTGAACGAACCATCGAGCTGCTGAAGCGCATCGCAATCGAACAAAAGATTGACGAGCTTCTCAAGCGCGCTGAGGAGTTGAAGAAGCAGCAGCAGGCGCTCCAGCAGCAGGCGTCAAAAACGAGTCCGTCGGACGAGCAAAAACGGAACGATCTCGCCCGGCAGCAGCAGGATCTGCAGCAACAGGCGGATTCACTCCAGAAGGAGACGAAAGACCTGAAGGATAAGATGGATGAATTTCCGAAAGAGATGCCGCTGCAGGAAATGTCGAAAGCACAGCAGCAATTGCAGGACCAACGGCTCCAGCAGAAGATGAATTCCGCTGCGCAGCAGATGAAAGCGGGGGAGATGCAGCAAGCTCAGGAAAATCAGCAACAAGCGATGGAGGGCTTGAATCAGTTCGAAGAGCAGATGCAAGAAGTCAAGAAGGCTCTGAGCGACAAGCAAACGAAGGAAATTGTAAACAAGATGCGGAAGCAAATTGAGAATATCCTCGAGCTTTCAAAACGCGAGGAGAATCTCAAAAATCAAACTCAGAGCCTTGATCCCAATTCGCGACGATTCAGGGAAGCTGCGGAAGGGCAAAACGAAGAAATAAATAATCTCGGCAACGTCGCCAATGAGATGGCAGAGCTTGCCAAGAAAACGTTCGCAATCAGTCCGGAGATGGGAAAAGAAATCGGCAGTGCGATGCGGCAGATGGGAGATGCAATGCAGGGTCTGGAAAGCCGCAATCCGGTCGGAACGTCGGCGAAACAGGGCGAGGCCATGGGGTCGCTGAATCGCGCAGCAATGATGATGCAGAGCGCGCTCAACGGCATGATGCAGGGCGGGGAAGGTGGTATGAGCATGGCAGGTTTGATGGGGCGACTGGGACAGATGGCAGGCGCTCAGGGGTCGATCAATCAAGGTACAGGGCAGGCCATGGGGCAGGGCGAAGGTCTGACGCAACAACAAATGGCGGAGTACCAGCGTCTTGCAGGCCAGCAGGCGGCCGTCCAGAAATCACTCGAAGAACTTTCACGCGAGGCCAAGAACGCCGGTGAGTACAGCAGGCTTCTGGGCGACATTGACCGTGTGGCGCAGGAGATGAAGGAAGTCCAGACCGACCTTGAGCAGAACAACGTCAGCCCCGAAACGATAAAAAAACAAGATCGGATTCTCTCGCGACTCCTCGATTCGCAGCGCTCCGTTCGCGAACGCGATTACGAGAAACGCCGCAGAGCAGAAACCGGGAATTCCATCCCGCATGCAAGCCCGTCGGACTTCGACGTGACGACACAGGAAGGTAAAAACAGGCTGCGCGAAGAACTTCTCAAGGCCCTCGAAGGAAAATACTCGAAGGACTATGAGGAATTGATCAAAAAGTACTTTGAGCAACTGGAAAAGGAAGACCAGCTCCACTGATTTCCACGGCCAACGGGAGCCGAAGAAGAAAATGTGCGTTCCTTTCCCCGGCACCCAGAAGCGATCGGCGGTTCATCGGGAAATATCGGCAGGGACGGATCTAAAGACGATTTTTCCCACAACGCACTCCTTGCATCGTTCCTCCACACAATAGAATTTGTACAGTTGCAACGCACCCTGCTGGAGCATTGCCGAGTCGAGTTTGCACTTGCCTCTAGTCAGCTGACCATCCATCATTCGAATTATGGCGTTGTGGCTGAGCGGGGGATATTCCTCACAAATCTTCAAGGCCGCCTGCCGGGCACCCTTATCCTTAAAGATCCTCGCATATAATAAACATATCGGAAGCACGATGTTCACTACAATATCATCTGAGCGACTCTTGCCGATGAGGAGCCTTAAGGGTCGCCTCGATTCCTCGCCAAATCGAAAATGACGCTGCCAGAACCCGTCGAATGCGATTATAAATGTTGACCTCAAGGGGTTGAGTTTCTCCGCGGTATCTCTCCCCGCGTCCTTGATGGTCTGGACGAGGGTTTTGAAGAAATCCCGTGTGAGCATTCTGGAAATCAGTTGCGCCGCGGCCGCAAGGCGAACCGTCGGAAAATTCTCGGGGCGCAACCGGAAAAACTGCCACTCGGCTTCAGTCAAAGTCTCGTTTCGGTATAATGGTTTCATTTTCCTCCAAGTGCGACGGAGTTCCTGCACATGTTTTCGGCTTGGGCGTTCATCGAGGCTGCGAACCGGCGGCAGCAACCCTGCGACACCGAAAAGGATCGCCTCGATCTGCAGGATATCGCGGGGAGGGATGTTGTGGTTTTTGAAGAACTGGAGCTTCAGGTTCCTTGCAAGTTTCAGGAACGATTCCTGGTTTTTTGAAAAGCCCAGCGCTTCCATGCAGCCCTCAAACAATAGTTGTTCCCACAACTGGATTTTCCCGAAATCCCGCTGTGAATACCGGTGAACCGGTGAAGGCAGGTCTTCGGGATTGAGGCCGAACGGCGTTTCTTCATAACGCGCCGATGGTTCTTTCACCGAGAGCTTCTGGTCATCAACCAACTCCTTCAGGCGTTCCTCGAATCGCCGTACCTTGAGCTCGAACCGTTCGATGGCAAGTTTCTGAAGCCACCGCTGAATAAGCAACGGCTCGACAACGTCGTTGAGGGAACAGCATTTGATGGTCGCGAGCCGCTCCGAGCGTTCATCCCGTATCATTTTGTCCCAGAGTGAATGCTGGGTGGAGACGAGGTGAGGTTCAAGGACGAGAACGGGAACGCTTCGCCTGCTTTTCGTGAGGGTGGAAGTCTCTGAAGGATCCCGGCGAAAAACGACGTGGAGAATCACGGTGTTGTATTTCGGGTCGAGATGATGCTCGTGTTGACTCCAGTCAATGCAGTTTTGGTGCAACTCGACGTCGCCGCGGTACAACACGTTGCCGACCCGGATCCTGGCATCAATAAAATCCGGACCTCCGTCAGGATTGGATTTACCGGGTGAGATAATGACAATGGGCTGTCCGTCGGTGGTCTGCAAGACCGGAGTTGCGAAATCCCGGTGCTTCCATATCTGCCTCAGGAAGCGTTCAGGGACATGAAATGAATTTGTATGCCTCCGCATGGTGCCTCCCCATACTAGTTTCTGAATATTGTTACTTAAAATAATTGGGTGTTAGGTTATAGGTAATAGGTGTTAGGATTTAGAATTATTTGGGATTTGTTTAGGATTTCGGATTTAAGATTTTTTCAGCATTTAATAATTCAGATGTCTCGAATTAGGATTTAGGTAATAGGTGTTAGGTTTCAGGATTTTTCAATAAGAAACATGCCTCACGGAGAATGACTTACTAATATACTAAAATACTTATTTCCTTGCCTGAAAATGTTCCTTTCGACATGCATCCATTTGTTCCCGATACTCCTGTGCCACTTCCCGTGCTTTCTCTGCAAAATCCTTGCCGCCGGATGCGAAAATGATGCTCCGCCCGATGTTGATGACCGCAAGTTGGCCTCTCGTATTGCAGCCATAACGGACTGCTGCCTCCCAATCGCCCTTTTGCGCCCCGATGCCCGGAATGAGGATGGGCATCTCCGGCGCGAGTGAACGGATGCGTTTCAGCTCCGCCGGGTGTGTTGCACCAACGACCAGCCCGATGTTCTTTCTTGTGTTCCACTTGCCAGCTGCCCGCACAACGTGTTCGTACAGGGGTCTGCCTTTCACCCTGAGATACTGAAAATCTTCCGAGCCTTTGTTGGATGTGAGCGCAAGAACAAAAGCGCATCGGTCGCGACTCTTGAGGAACGGTTCCATCGAATCATATCCCATGTACGGGCTGATCGTTGTGGCGTCGAATTTCCAATTCTCGAAGATGAGAGAGGCATAGCGCGCGGCAGTGTTTCCGATGTCGCCTCGTTTTCCGTCGGCGATCGTAACGATCTCTTGCGGAATGACGGCAAGAGTACGGTGAATTGTCCGGTAGCCGGTGTCACCCATCGATTCATAGAATGCGAGATTCAACTTGTACGCGCAAACGAGGTCCTGCGTCGCCTCGATGAGGAGCCGGTTGAATTCGTACTGCGGGTTCTGGAACTTGCGGAGGAACCGGGGAATTTTATCCGGGTCCGTATCGAGTCCGATACAGAGGAGCGATTCGTTTTTGTGCTGGATATGTCGGAGTTTCTTAGTAAAGTCCATATCAAGATTAAATACCAAAAAGGAAAAATCAAAATGACAGATTAAAATGCAAAGATTATTTTCTTCCTTTCAACGTTAGAATGCTGGAGGAGAAGATATTCGATATTTCAGACAACTCACTCAGCAGCATGCTTAGCCATGGCTTTTAGAAGGAAGTCGTTGACATGCTCGTTGTCGATACCAAATACATCCTGAATGGCACGGTAGAGATCTTCATCTTCTTTTCCGTATGTCATCAGCTTTCGAATGAGCGGTAGACCACCTTTTTCCTCCGCCATCTTGCACAGCAATCCGCCGATAAAATACTGAGCTTGTACATATGGGTCCACACCCTTGAATGTCAGAACGTCAACATCAGGGTGATCCTTGAGATACTCATAGTTGCGTCGAATGTGCCAAGAAAGGTCATGCCCCTGACTGCCCCCGACAAGGGTTGCATAGCCTTCGTGAAAATAGTAATGCGCATTGGGAAATAGTGGGTTGATGTAGATGTGAACAAATTCGTGCGGATGCCACTCGTCTGAACCACCTGAGTAGATAATTCGGTTCTTGAAATCTGTGAAACCACGTGGTCCGCTGATATTGCCCTCCGCAGGCCAGTAGTCAAACCCAAGCGCTTTCGCGACGCGGTCAATGTCGTCAGCGAAATAATACTCGGTTGGCACTACTGCTATTTGCCAGGCAGCGGCGAGTGAATCAATGAAGCGACTCATTCGTTCTGCGAGCGCACGATCAAATTGATGTTCAGGTGGGAAAACAAATTTGATGCTGCCGACTTGTTCTTTGCGCCAGTACCTGGTGTTTATCGGGAGCACATTGCAAAGCTTGTATGAGCCATTGTCATATTGTGCGCCAGTTTGGATAATACTGCCAACGCTGACACGACCTGAATCTTTCAGCGAAGAGGAGTAGAACATGGTTCGTATAGTGAACGAATTGCCAACCGGTGAAACACTGAGAACTGCTGATTTGCAGTGTCGCATGTTGACGTAAAGGCTCGGGGTCCACCAAGTGTTGTCAACCAAATCAAACGGCTTGTATTGATGTTGTTCGGATTCTATCCAGTAGGGGTTGGAATAGATACTGTCGGGATTTGAGTTCAGATAATTCTCCCACAGTCGGATGACTTGAGAAATCTCGAAATTAGAAGTGTCAACGGTACCTTCGACTTCAATACGAATGGGAGATCGCTGAGCGAATGATACAGAGGTAGAAACCAGGAAAAGAAATATTGCTATTTTGTTGCGCATATGATTCTCACTGGATAGTGGCGCGTGCCGCCATTTTCACATAACTTTAAGGCAAATGCGTATAATCTCTTCTTATTAGACTCCATTTTGAATTTTTCGTCGTCGGTTTGCATTTAGATATTTACTTTTTGAGATAACTTTCCAGCCATTCGAAGACAGTCTTATGCCAGAGGGCGCTATTTCCCGGTTTCAGAATCAGATGCCCCTCGTCTGGAAAGTAGAGGAATTTTGACGGAATTCCCTTCCGCTGGAGCGTCGTGAAAAGTTGCTGGCCTTCATTCAGCGGAACGCGATAATCCAGCTCGCTGTGAATGATGAGCATGGGCGTCTTGAAATTGGCGGCATACTTGTGAGGGGAAAACTTTTCAAAGTTCGGACTTTCCCATGGGATTCCATGTTCCCATTCGTCAAACCAGGTCTCTTCCGTCGCTCCGTACATGCTGGTGAAATTGAATACACCGTCGTGGGTGATGATGGTTTTGAATTTGTCCGTGTGTCCCTCGAACCAGTCCATCATGTAGCCGCCGAACGAAGCGCCAGCCGCCGCCATGCGAGTTGAATCGACATACGGGAGTTGTTCCATAGTCGAAAGCCCGTTCATCAGGTCGGTGAAGACTTTTCCACCCCAATCGCCGCTGATTTCATCCACAAACTTCTGTCCGAAGCCGGTGCTGCCGCGGGGATTCGGCAGCGCGAGCACGTACCCTTGCGCAGCCCACAACTGTGCATTCCATCGATATGACCACGAATTCAGAAATGCCCCTTGCGGACCGCCGTGAGCCCAAAAAACGAGCGGATATTTCGTCTGCGGGTCGAACATCGGCGGCTTGACAATCCACATTTGCACTTTGGCACCTCCGGCGCCCGTAAACCAGGCGACTTCCGGTTCAGAGAAGCTTATTTGCGAGAATAACGCGTCGTTCAAATGCGTGAGCTGGCTTATGTTCTTCCCGTCCGAAGAAACCGAATAGATTTCTGCCGGACGTGAGAGCGACTGGTGAGTGAAGATCAGCATTTTTCCGCTCTGAGAGACCGCCACCTCTCCGTTGGCAGCGTCATCAACGATTTTTCTCAAGTCATTCCCTTTGACCGAAACAGACCATAGGGGCTTGTTTGCTTTCTCTTCAGCTTCAAAGTACAGCCTCCTGCTGTCGCCAGCCCACGTGAATGCCTCCACCCACGAATCGAGAGCATCCGTTAGACTCCTCGTATTCCCCGTGGCTCGATCATAGAGCATGAGTTGCCACCGGTCGGATTCGAAATTAGGACGTGACTGCGCTCGATAGGCGATGTACTTTCCATCGGGAGAATAGCGGGGGAATCCATCCGCTGCCGGATTGGTTGTTATCTGCTTTCGTTCTCCCGTCGAAAGATTTACGGTGTAAATGTCGTGATTGGTACTCCAGGATTCTTCGTGCGGCGGAATCGGAGTCGCCGTAAAGGCGAGTTCCTTCCCGTCCGGAGAAAAACAGAAATCGTCCCCCGCGGAAAACGTCGTTGCCGTCGGGACGGCATCGCGGTCTCCCGGTGTAACGTCGCGCGGGTCCCCGCCGTCGACCGGAATGACAAAAATGTGCTGGCGCTTGTCGTCGACCCAGCTATCCCAGTGGCGGTACAGGAGTTTGGTGATCACCCGTGCTTTCACCTTGCTGTTGTCGCGGTCATCCTGTTTCTGCTTGTTGAGGGCATCGCTTTCTTTGTACGGCTTGTCTGAAAACTCGGGAAAGACGGCAGAGACGAATGCGAGATATTTTCCATCGGACGACCACACCGCCTGGGAAGCTTCGGTGGAAATATTCGTCAGTTGTTTGGGCTCTCCTCCGTCGGGGCTCGTGAGGTAGATTTGATACGAACCACCCCGATTCGACTCATACGAAATCCATTTTCCGTCCGGTGACCAACGCGGATGGTGGTCGTGTTTGTGTGTATTTGTCAGTCGCACGGGGTCACCGCCGGTCGACAGCATGGTCCAGATGTCGCTGCTGGACTTGTTGTTCGGCTTGTCCATTTCCGTGATGACGAATGCGATCCGTTTGCCGTCGGGTGACATCTGCGGGTCGCTCACGCGTTTGATCCGAAAGAGGTCATCAACCTCCATCGGGCGCTTGGACTGAGCGATTAGCACGGAGCTTAGAGTAAGAAGCAACGCGCACACATTGAAGGTCATTTGCTTTCTAAAACCGGACTTCATGTAAATCTCCTTGTTCTCAATTCAAAATGCAAAATTAAAAATTAAAAAAAGTCCTAACGTGTTTCATAATCTCATATACTCAACTACTGAAAATCTCTACATCGTCGTTCTATTTCTCGGAAGTTCTTTGTTATTGGTTCTCTGTCATTGGTAATTAGTCATTTGTTCTTTGTCATTCGTTCTTGGTTCTTAGTTCTGGCCTCGGGCTTTTGGCCGTTGGCTCTTGGCTTTTAGCTTTTTGCGCCTCACAATCTCAACAATGCCATTACCAGTCTATCTCATAATCTCAAAATCTCAAAATCTCATTTCTCAACTACTTCCTAAAATTCTTCCACATCATTGATTCCACCGGCATCACTGTGCGCTTGTTGTACTTCGCTGATTTCTTTCTGGAATAGGGAACCTCCACCTCGCCGCTCACTTCAAAATAGATCATCTGGCCGATCGGCATGCCGGCATAGATGCGGACCGGTTGTCGGACCGAAATTTCCAATGTCCAGGTGTTGCAAAAGCCGACATCGCCTTTTCCCGCCGTTGCGTGAATATCGATGCCCAGCCGGCCGATACTGCTCTTGCCTTCAAGAAAAGGAACGTGACGATGTGTTTCCGTGTATTCCTTCGTGACGCCGAGATATAGTTTACTGGGGACGAGAATCAATCCCTCCCTGGGGATGCGAAAATACCTCACGTGGTTGTGTTGCCTCGCATCGAGGATTTCTTCTTTGTACATTGCCAGCCACCCGCCAAGATGGACGTCATAGCTGTTCGAGCCGAGATGGCTGCGGTCGAACGGTTTGATGACGATCGTCTTTCGCTTTATCTCGGCGAGGATCTGTTTATCCGTGAGAATCATTTCGGCTGCTTCCTGGTGCTGGAAAAGAACAGGGAAAATACCCCAATAATTTAGCAAAATTTAGGAGAGAAGCAACAGGGACCGCTGATATTCAGGATACCTTCGGACAGGGCATATGATCGGTATGGCCCTGTTGTAACCGAAGCACTGGGTGCGATAAGGAAAACGCACTGCAAAGGACACGCAAAGACCGCAAAGTGTTTTGCCGCGCACCAACCCTTTGCGTCAAATTCTTTAATCGCAAGTGGGAGAATACGGACGATACAACATTAAACTGAGACACCACCGAAAAGCGTTTTGGGAATGAGATGCTGCCGTTAGAAGAGGTTTGCAACGCTCATAGTGAAATAGAATCTTGCGGGATCCTTGAAACGGTATGTCACGTCCATCCTCAGAAGGTCGAGGATTCGACTGATCCCGATACCCACTTCAGAATACCAGCCGCCTGAGGTCGACGCCGTGCCGTACCATGTTTGAGCGACCGATCCGTCAACAATAAGTTCGATGCCGTTCCGGTAGAAAGAAGGTATGTTCAGCATGAGGAACGGGATGCTCCGGAAGTTATGTTCGAGGTTGATCATGACAAATCTGTCGCCGGCGAATTCCTTGATGTTTGAGCCGCGAAGAACCCCGAACGGCGCGTAGCCGCTTGACCGGGAGTCGAGGACAAACATTTCCTGCGGCGGGAGCGACCCGAGGCCGATGCCGCTCGTCAGCCGAATCCGAAGCACGGGCGGGAAAAGAAGATTCCGGGAAAATGTCGTGATGTTCCAGGTCAACAGTCCATGGTAGCGTGTGAACTCGAAATCGCTGTTGGCGAGGGCCGGCGAGGTATGCTCCATAGAGATTTCCAAAGCGTCGCGGGAAACAATATCGAGCGGAGTTTCCTCCGGGCCGAATCGCAGGTCGAGTTGGATGCTGCGCAGCTTTCCTTCTTTGATTGGCGGATTCAGTCGGTACGCACTGGTGCGTGTGAAAATGCTGTAGTAGGAGTTCGTCTCCATCGAAGATTGGTCTTCGGAAGTAAAGCTGAGCGTAGAGTGAAACGCTCTCAGGGGATCGGCGGTCACGAACATCCTCCATCCGCTGGCAAGGTAGTAGTCCCGGTAGTCGTTCTGGTCGATGAGCGCCATGAGCGAGATTGCGAGGGGTCCGTAAAAACCTTCATCCGGAATATTGTTCAATTTCGTATAAGCTTCGCCGCCTGCGCCCAAATGGTGGGCCTTCGATGTGAACACTGTTGAGCCCAATTCGTACTTGAACCGCTGGTCGGACATTCCGACGCCGGCCGCAGCGCTCACGTTGAGGTAGGGCGAAATATTCTTGAATTCATTCCGGGCGCCGAAGAAAAATCCTTCCACGCGGTTGAACCGGAAGTCAAGGATGTCGAGAATTGTCTCAGTTCCCTTTTCGCCGAGTGCTGCAAGCGGTCCTTTGGGCTCGAATTGTTTCTCAAGAGTTTGTGTGCTGTCGAGGGTAGTGTACGCCCTCTGTTCCTCCGGTGTCAGGGGGAGCACCTGGTTGCTCGACCAGAATGTCGAGTCAAACATCGTAACGCTGGAATCGACCACGAGTCGTGGCTCGCTGAGAATGCTGTCGGGGATCGCTGCATTGATTGCGTAGTCGTAGATCGTGGAGACGAGGTTGATTTTGATCCTCGGCATTGATAACCCGACGAGACTTATGCTGAAACCGCCGTCAATACGCATATCCGCGGGCATCCAATACGTTGAATCGTAGAGAGCAAACTGCTGGCGGTACCGGAGGTCGACATCCTTCACGAACGGAAATGTCAAGGCCTCGTTCGGCCTCACATCCACTCCCATGACAGCGTACGTTCCACTGGCGATGGAAATTGTGCCGTCGAAGAGAGGTTGGAGGCGCGATTTCGGCGTCATTCTGATGTCGTAGATTTCCACGCCGTGCATCACTGACGTCTTCAAAAGTTTGTAGTCATAATTGTCAAGCGCTCCGGGAGCTGTCGGACCGGTAAACATGTAACTCCTGGTGACGCCGGGTCCGTTCGGAGAATTAACGGTAATGGAGAACAAATTGATTTCGTCTTCATTGAAATTCACAACTCGCCTGACGGCAGCAAAATTTTCAGAGGATGGAATGTTCTGGGTTTGGCGACGCTGCTTCACAATTTCCCGGAGCGTATCCCCCGATTGCATGAACCCGGTTGTATATGCTTCGGTGATGCTGGCAATTGCTGTGTCGCGCCAGAGGACTTGCCGGGTGAAGGCATCGAAGCGGTACGACTTCAACTTTTCCATCCATGTATGTTTATTGGCAATTGCCTTGCGGATGATATCGATGGCCGGGTCTTCTGCCAGGACGAGAACTTCCGGTATTTGAATGGGAGACGGCTGAAGTTTAATGTCGTGGAGTATGGATTCTTGAATGGAGATTCTCAGCGTATCCGGCTGGTAGGCGAGGTAACTGAAGACAATTGTGTGCTCGCCTGCCTCCAGGGAGATTGAATAGCTGCCTTTGGCATTGGAGATCGTTCCCTTCGATGTGCCGAGAACACGGATGTTTGCTGCCGCGAGCGGTTCACCCGACGCCGCGTCCGTGACTGTGCCGTGCAGGAGAAATGAGCCCTGGGAAAATGCGTCGACGGCAGAGAGTAACATTATCGCTGCCGTGAATAATTTGTTAACGCCCATTTGTATGTGCTATTTGCCCGGTTAGAGAATGGAATGGTTGCGAGGAGGGACGGGAATCAAATGGATGCCTATTTGATAACGACTAACTTTTTGACATCTGAAAACCAACGCTCTGAGCTCCCCGAAAGATCTCCGACCTGCAAACGGTAAAAATATACCCCGCTGCCGAATTTGTTCGAATGGAATTCTACGTACTTGTAGCCGGCGTCCTGGTAGCCATCGAATAATAGGGCGACTTCGCTTCCCAGCATATTGAACACTTTCAGCGTCACGTAGCCATCCATAGGGAGTGCGTATTCAATGCGCGTCGTCGGGTTAAATGGGTTCGGGTAATTTTGCGACAAGGAATAGCTCCGAGGAATTCCTTTCCTTCCGGTGAACGCATCTCCAGGTGGGGGAGGCGGTAACTCAGACGTTGGAACTATTCGAATGCGATTCGAGCTTAAAATACTCTGCGAAGAGGAAACGATGAGCGTTCCGGCTCCATTCGACTTCACCCAGTATCCTTTCCCGGGTTGAATTGTGTCGGCAACAAAATATCCATTCTTGTAGCCGTAGAAATCAGACGTAATCATTCCCGGCTGCGCTGAAGTGACGTTTGTGGTAGCCACGGGATAACTGATCGACCCAATAAGATTCCAGCCATCAACGACATTGATCGAATCTTTTGCTGTGAGCGAGGCAATGAAAGAGACCGTTTGAGCACTGTCAAACTTCAACCAGTAGCCTTGGCCGGCAGACAAAGTGTCTTCCCGGATGTAGCCTGCCAAGTAAGCGAAGGCGGCAGAGAGAGCAGTTGGAAAAAGTGTAGTCTCTGTGTAGTCATCAACTATGAATGGAATGGAAACAATATTCCATCTCTCCCCGACATTGAAAGATTCTTGCATTCTGATTTCAGAGACTTGCAACGCAATGCATCCTTCTACACAATGTATCCGTGTATTACCGATTACCTCCACGTGCAGCCCCACATATCCTGCCAAGTTGCCAGCTAGCCAGGTGAATGTGTATCCTGAATCAGGTTGGAGGTAAAATTGATCACACGGAGGCCCGCAAAAACTAATTCCAGCGAGTTGAATTACTCCCCAGTAAGCCTCCTGCTGCGAAAATATGGTTCCCCGGAGAAGGATGGTTAGAATAGTCCCGAGAAGGAGAATACGTTTCAATTTCGCAGTGATTCTTCGTTCACAAAACGTCTTCATGATATTCTCCTCACGAAATACGACCCGCCCTTCCAGAATCGCAAAACCCGCCGTGCCATATACTTCAGCACAAGCAGGTTCTTTTTCGAACTCACGGGTTTGTCATCGGGATGATTTAGTAACCTCATGATTCGCCCTCGATTAATCTTACAGAAAGGTAACCAATTCCTGAACTTGAGTCAAGACGCGTCGGGCTGTTTTGAAAATGATTCCCGATTGACTAAATCTTTACCGGCTATGCACAGAATAGATGCTGAACAATAGCATTTCAGCATGACGCCGGGTTTTGTGGACAGATCCAGCCGAAAGGGGCTATTTCAGCAGAACGATTTTTCTGGTGGCCATAAACTCGCCAGCCGTCAGCCGACAGTAATACACACCGCTCGCAGCTCCTTCCGCATTCCACTCCACCGTATACTCACCCGGTTGCCTGACCTCATTCACCAGAGCAACCACCTCCCTGCCGAGTTGGTCATAGACCTTCAGCGAGACAAATTGTAAACTGGAAATTGAAAATTGCAAATTTGTCGTTGGATTGAAAGGGTTCGGATAATTCTGTTCCAGCGCGAATATCCGAGGGAACTCATTCTGGAAGTCTGACACCGACATGCTCAGCCCTGCATTGACCCACGCTGTGTACCAGATACTGGCGAGAGCAACGGTCGCACGCTGGATTTGATCCAGGGTGAGCGTTCGCACTCTCAGCCAGAGCTCGGAATAGTAGGCCGTGGGAGCGGTTCCCGTTCCATCCCATCCGGACGAGACCTCTGCCATTCTATCGGCGTTCGCCAATGTGCTGGCCAGCGAATTCGAATGGTAGATAAAGTCAAAAGCAAAATCGAGCGGTGAGCTGAGGTACTGAATGGAATCCTGATGTACCGAGAGCTGCGCTTGGTACATGTCGATCATTGTCGTTTCGTATCGGGAGTGCATGCCATTCGGATTGTAGTTTGCGGTGCAATGGAGCGGCTGATGGGCATCACCGACGTAGTGTCCCAGGTCGCTTGCGGTCTGCCGCGCAGCGATGTCATGGCGGGCGAGCTGCGCGGTGAGAGAATCCATGACCATGACGATCGCCCATGGAAGGGTTCCTTTTGATTTTACTTGATTCCATCCATACAACGCAACGACGGAATCCAGCCGGTGGGGGAGATGCTGGAAGTTTGGAAAACTGTCGATATCGATATAATGCCTTAGATATTCGGCGAAGAAGGACGTATCGCTATAATTTTTCCTGTAATCCGCGTCGCTGGAATGTGCCTGATAGAAAAGACTGTCTGCCTTGAATGAGCTCATCGAGTTCGGAAGGTTATAGACGGCTTTGAGATTGATGAACTTGTGTGCTGTGCTTCCCCACCCAAAGGAGCACGTGGTGCACAGCACAGTCAAAGAAAACAGGAGAACAAAGAACGTAGTGGTTCGCATCATAGATCTAATCCCTTGGCCCGGAAAGCTCTTTCCAGTGCATCGCATATTCAACAAGCGTTTGGTCGACAAGAAAATGTACGGAATCTTTTTCAAATAGCCCATTTTCTAGTCGTCTGCCTGCTTTCTTTCCCATGAGAATTTCGACGCCTTCATCGATGGTTTTGATCGCGTAAATGTGAAATTGTTGTTTTTCGACGGCTTCAATGACATCGTGCCGTAACATCAAATCTTTGATATTCTGCCTGGGAATCATGACGCCCTGCTTGCCGGTGAGTTTGCGTGCCCTGCATACATCAAAGAAACCCTCGATTTTCTGGTTGACACCGCCGATCGGCTGGATTTCCCCTTTTTGATTTACCGACCCGGTCACGGCAATGTCCTGGCGAACCGGAATATTCGCAAGGCTGGAAAGGATGGCATACACTTCAGTTGAGGATGCACTGTCCCCGTCAATGCTACTATAGGACTGTTCAAAGGCGATGCTCGTATTCATGACGAGCGGCTTCGTGCGCGCGTACATGCTTTGCAGGTAGCCGCTGAGAATAAGGACCCCCTTGTTGTGGGTTGGACCGCTGAGATCTGCTTCTCTCTCAATGTTAATGATGCCGGCCCGGCCCACGGACGTTTGTGCCGTAATGCGTGTCGGTTTTCCGAAAATGTATTCCCCCATGTCATAGACCGAAAGCCCGTTTACCTGTCCCACCGTCGACCCGTCGCATTCGATCATGATGGTTCCGTCGATGATCATTTCTTGAATCTTTTCCTCGATCATTCTTACCCGCTCAATTCGCTCCTTGATTGCTTTCTCAACATGGGCTGCGGTTACAAATTTGTTTCCATGTTTCGTTGCCCAGTAATTCGCCTCACGGAGAACGTCGGCAATGACGTTGAAGCGCGTCGAGAGTTTGTCCTGACGTCCGGCAAGCCGGGCACCGAACTCGATCACCGCCGCAATTCCCGATCGGTCGAAAGACATCAGGTGGCCGCCGTCGCAAATCGCCTTGATGAAAGAGATATATCGTTCAATGGCTTGTGGTTTCTTTGACATCTCGACGTCGAAATCGGCACGCACTTTAAAAACCTTTTTGAAATCATCATCCGCTTCGTATAAGATCGAATAGATGTATGCGTCTCCGACCATGATAACCTTGACGTCGATTTTTACCGGTTCGGGTTTCAGGGCCGAGCTTGCCCCAAAGAGTCCTGTTTCCAACGGCTGGATCTCCAATAAGCCGTTTCGAAGCGTCCTTTTCAGCGTTTGCCAGACTCCCGGCTCGACGATTGCGTCGAGTGCGTTGACGACGACGAAACCTCCGTCGGCTTGAAGCAGGGAACCGGGTTTTATCATCGTGAAATCGGTTCTCCAGACACCGTTGCGGTCGACCTCGCGCTCAATCGTGCCAAAGAGATTCTTGAATTTCGGATTTGTCTCGATGATAATCGGGATCCCCTTTACCGTGGAGTTATCGAGAATGACGTTCACCTGAAATTCGACAAAGTCGTCTTCGTCGGGTTGGAGTGCTGGGGATGGATGGTCCTCCCTTGGTCTAAAGTGCTGGAGATTGTCGACAATATGTTCCTGGAGGTCGTTGAGGAAGAGGCGTACCTTTTCATCAGAATATTTTTCTCGCACTTCTTCAATCTGTTCCTTGATTATGGGGAAAATGAATCGATGCGTGAGCTCTTCCAACGATTCACTCGCTTTGCGCTCAATGTTCCGCATTTCCCGCATAACAATCTCCATTGCGCTTTCCAGGGCAACCCTGTCGGTGGACATTTGCTCGAGTTGTTGTTTGGAGATAATTCCCTGCTGCATGAGGGAATTCAGTTGTTCGAAGCTCACCGGTTGGTTGTTCACTACGGGAACGATGTCGGGGCGTACAGCGGCGCCAAGCTGCACCTGAATGACTTCAAATCCCTTTTCTTTCACCCTTTTTTCGAATTCCTTCAACACGCTTCGCTGTCGATCCTGAAAATGATCCATCACTCGCTTTCGTTCGTCCTGGAAACGCTTGCTTTCAAATGCCGACGGTATGATTTTCAGCAGCTCTCTCAGGAGGGAATCCATATCGGCCCGGAATTTTCTTCCCTGACCCACGGGGAGCGTGATGAGCACCGGCTGATCCGTATTCCTGAAATTATGTACGTAACAACGGTCTTTCAGCTCGATTTTCTTCTCCTGAAACTCAGAAAGAAGTCGTTTGATCGTCGTCATCCTTCCCGTCCCCGAGTAGCCCGTCACAAAGACGTTATAGCCTGCATGTTTTATCTCAAGGCCGAGGCGCAGCGCGCGCAGTGCTCTCTCCTGACCGATCGTATCCTTGATCGGCTTTGCTTCGTCGGTCGACTGTATTTTCAGACTTTTGGGGTCGCAGTTCCAGCGGAGCTTGCCGACGGGAACTTCCCACTTCATTCTTCTATCTGCCATGATGGTGTGAGCGATTGTGGTTAATATTCTTTTCTGTTGGCATACATATTGAGTAACAATCCGATCATGAGCATGTTCGTGATCAGATTTGATCCCCCATAACTTATGAATGGTAAGGGTACGCCGATGACGGGAACCATTCCCATCGACATACCGATATTGATAATGGTGTGTAATGCAAATGAGGCGACAACACCGATCGCGACAAGACTCGCGTATCGGCTTTTCACCATGCCGGCAATCTGCACGCCCCGGTACAGCAACACGGTGAGCAGAAACAGAATAATGAACGCGCCGACGAACCCGAACTCTTCGCTGGGAACGCAATAAATAAAGTCCGTCCACTGTGCGGGAATAAAATTCAATTGCGTCTGAGTGCCCCGGAGGTAACCCTTGCCGAAGAGTCCGCCGGAGCCGATAGCGATTTTTGATTGCAGCACGTTATAGCCGGCGCCGAGGGGATCCGCATCGGGATTCATGAACGTAAGAATGCGCTTCTGCTGGTGAGGAGCGAGTTTTCCGAAGATGAATTGAACGGACACCCCGACGAGAACCGTGAGCGAAAATACGATCGAGGACACAAATCTGTTTTCCCGAAGAATAAGAAGTGTGACCAGGGAAAAAAGGACGACGAGGGCGAAAGGAGTCGTTCCAAATAATGAGGCAATTGCCGCGGCCGTCGGCGCAAGGACGGTGAGCAGGAGAAAATTCGACGCGCCCGCCCAGTACATGACGAGCAGCAGTATACCGAAAAAAATGACCGTCGTTCCCAGGTCGGGCTCAAGCAAGATCAGGATGACGGGCACGAGAACCAACGCGACCGCAATCGAGATATCCTTGAGACGATTCACATTGATATGGCGGCCGGAAAGGAATGCCGCGAGGGCAAGCACGGTTGCCGCCTTTGCGAACTCAGAAGGCTGAAGCCCAAGTCCGCGAACACCAAACCAGCTTTTGGAGCCGGCCACCATCTTCCCCGCGACGAGAACACCGATGAGCGCGATGATGGAAAGTCCGTAAAAAACATACGACAGAAGTTGAAGCGAGCGAAACGGCGTCAACATCACTATCAGCATCCCGACGATACCGAGCGCGACCCACAGAAGTTGGCGGTAGAATATGACCGATGCGCCGGCGTCGTACGTTGCGCTGTACACCGATACAACTCCAATCAATGAAAGGAGAAGAGCTGACACGATCGTGGTAACATCGATCTGTTCTTTAGACCATTCTTCCATGCCCGAGATCCTGCATTTCAGTGATTATCACTTTTCATCGCCATGGTCTGCTGGGTTTTGTTGTACCGGATAAGATTTCCGTATAAATACTTTTCGATACACAGCCCGGCGATGGGGGCTGAGACCGCGCCGCCGAATCCTGCATTCTCCACCAGTACGCAAATCGCGATCTTGGGATGTTCCGCCGGCGCATAGCCGATGAACCACGCGTGAGCTTTACCATGAGGATTTTCCGCTGTCCCGGTTTTGCCTGCAACGATCACTCCGGGAACCTTCGCCGCAAAACCGGTTCCCCCGGCGACGTTGACGCACCGGTAGAGGCCGTCCCGGACAATGTCCCACACCTCGCCTGAGACGTCGAGTGTGCGCGTCTGAATGGGTGTTATCAGAATTCTTCCGGTTTCCTTTTCGTAAATACTCCGAACCACGTGCGGCGTATGAAACTTACCCCTATTCCCAATCGCCATCGCATAGCATGCCATTTGCAACGGAGAGACACCGACTTCCCCCTGTCCGATCCCCAGACTCACCAGGAATCCCTGTGTCCAACGCCCCTTGCCGTACACCTGGTCGAAATACTCTTCCGAAGGCAGCAAACCGGGATCCTCTTCAAGAATATCGATACCGGTCGGTGATCCAAAACCGAACTGACGGCCATAGAAATTCCATCGTTCAAGGCCGGTCTTGAGCATCAGTTGATAGAAGAACACGTTGCATGACCGTTGAATCGCTTCAACGACATTCGTCGAGCCGTGCATGTGCAGATCCTTGAATATCTTGTTCCCAAATCGAAACCCGCCAGTGCAGTTTACACGCCAGCTCGTTGTAATAATGCCTTCCTGTAGAGCTGCTGTTGCCAGAACCATTTTGAAGGTGGACCCCGGAGGATAACGTGTCAGTGTCGCTCGGTTGAAGAGCGGTTTTCCATCGTCAGTGTTCAGCGCATTCCAGGCTGATGCCGGTGTGAAGCCGCTGAGGAGAGAAGGATCGTAATCCGGCTTGCTTGCCAACGCCAGCACACCACCGTCTTCCGGGTCGATGGCGACAATGGCACCGTGTTTCCCATCGAGCAGGGATTCGGCGTAGGCTTGCAAATCGATATCAAGCGCCAGGTAGAGGTCATCGCCTTCCTTGACGGGAACATCGTTCTTGCCTTCGTTGTAGGCGCGGACAATCTGACCTTTCGCGTTGACGGTAACAAATTCAAATCCTCTGCTGCCGCGCAACGCGCGTTCGTATGCTGCCTCTAATCCTGTTGCGCCGATATCGTCCCCAAGCCGGTATTCCTGCGACATTTCTTCAAGCTGGTGTTCGGAGATTTCCTTTGTATATCCCAGCAGGTGAGCCGTTCGCGCCTTTCTGGGGTAGAATCGGTTTGTTTCGATTTGATAATCAACTCCAGGGAGACGGTCTCTGTTCTCTTCGAGCGCCGAGAGGGTGGCAAAATCGATATCTCGCTTGATTCGTACCGGAGCAAATCGGTTGTACCGCTGACCATTTCTGACCCGGTCAAGAATAAACTGGGGGTCGAGTTTCAAGAGCGAAGCGAGGTAGTCGACCGTCTTGACGTGGAATTCGGCAGGGGTGATGGTCAGAGAATACGACGGGCGATTGTCGACGATAAGTTTGCCGTTGCGGTCGAAGATGTAACCGCGAATGGGCTCCTGTGCGACCGGACGAATACTGTTTTCTTCCGATTTTTTTCCATAAACGTCTTGGTACAGAATCTGAAGCTGCACCAGGCGTCCCAGGAACAGTATGAACATGACCGCGATTCCTGCGATGAAAATCTTTTGTCGTATCGGGACTTCAAATTGCTCTGCCATGTCACATCAGCGATTGACGGGAGAACTTGAAAATGGGTATGAGGGACAATGTTCCCGTATAGAGCGTTGTCGTAAGTCCGAATCGTACAACCGCCTGAAACAGGCCGATATCTGTCCCGCGTGTGAAGATGATGAAATATGCCGTATTTTGAATAAGCGATGCGAGCAAGACGATGAGGAGAAATCGGTAGCTTCCCAGGGTTAATCGTGTCCTCGTTTCATTGAAGAAATAACCCGCAACGAATCCGGTCATCGTCTTTGTGAGCGCCGAAAGACCGATGAAGTTTCCCGTCACCAGATCAAAGCAGAGCCCGATCGCGAATCCCCAGATGGTCGCGTGCAACTGGCCTTCGGACAAAGCAAGGTAGACGACCCAGATGGCGAGAATGTCGGGCGTTATCTCTTCCAGGGTCACGAGATGCATGATCGTCGCCTGGAGAACGATGAGCAGGAATGAAATGAAAGAATATTTGAAAATGTGACGCACTACCGGGAGAGCGTTTTTTGTTCGAGCGAAACTCGCTCGGGGTCGGGGTTGACCAGCACAACAAATACCTGCTCGAGAGTTGTGAAGTTTGCCGCCGGGGTGATTTCGATGTCCTTGAGGAGACTTCCCGGTTTCTCTGAGGTGCCCGAGACGACTCCGATCCGAATGCCGCGGGGAAAGAGATTGCTGTATTCGGATGTCACGACAATATCGCCCCTCTGGACGTCCTGCTTTTTGCCCACGTTTCTCAAATGGACGATGTCTTCACCGTTCCAACCGATTATTCCGTCAACGCCGCTCCGGAGCACTTTCGCGCTTGCGCGGAAATCCCTGTTGAACATGAGCTGCCCGACGGCATAGTGCGAGCTGGTCGTGATGACCTTTCCCACGAGACCCGATTCCGAAATGATCGGCATATCCGGTTTCACGCCATCCGCTTCGCCGACGTTCAATGTTATGGTGTTGCGTAATAGGTAAAGGTTCTTCGCGACCACATCCGCCGCCAAGACATGGAAAGGACTTCGTTCCTTCAATCCAAGCATTGTCCGCAAACGGAGGTTTTCGAGCCGCGCGTCCCGCAGGCGGCTCACCTCGTCCGAGAGATTGACATTCAATTGGCGAAGGACTGCATTCTCGTTCTTCAATTCAAGTACATTGGGGACGACCGAGAGCGCTTGTTGTATTGCGCCGACGAATCCGACGGTGAAGGAACGAATCGCCCGGACCTGACGGTTATTATTGGAGCTCAGGAGGAGTAGAGATATGATGACGAGCAGTCCAAGAACGAAGTACTCCTTGAAAAACCGGATTATGTTAAGAAGTCTCTGCATCGTGAGTTATGAACAATGAACAATCAGCAATGAGCAATGAGCGATGATTGATGAGTGGCCGGGAGCGGTGAGTTTTGTTTGGTCTCCGGGCTCCACGCTCTCAGCTCAGTATCTTCTGCTCTTGATCAACACTTTGGAATAGTGGCTCAGATTTTCCAGCGCTTTCCCCGTTCCACGCACAACGGCTGTCAGGGGATCTTCTGCGACGTGAACGGGCAAACTCGTCTCCAGCCGCAACCGTTCATCCAGTTGCTTCAACAAAGCGCCGCCGCCGGAGAGCATGATGCCGCGATCGAGTATGTCCGCGGCGAGCTCCGGTGGTGTTCGTTCGAGCGTGAGTTTGACCGCGTCGACGATCTGTTGAATCGGTTCATGCAGCGACTCGCGGATTTCCGTCGAGCTGGCTTCGGTGGTCTTGGGAATGCCGTTCACCAGGTCTCGCCCTTTTACCTGGATCGTGATTTCTTCCTTCAACGGCATTGCCGACCCGACTTCGCATTTGATGGCCTCCGCCGTTCGTTCACCGATGAGCAGGTTGTGGTTCTTCTTGAAGAACTGGATGATCGAATCGTTCATCTCGTCGCCGGCAATACGAATGGATTCTCCGGTGACGATTCCTGAGAGGGCAATGACGGCGATTTCCGTCGTTCCTCCGCCGATATCCACCACCATGTTGCCCACCGGCGCATCGACGTCGAGTCCGATCCCGATGGCGGTTGCCATCGGCTCGGCAATAAGATGAACTTCCTTGGCGCCCGCGTGTTCGGCGGAATCGCGGACGGCGCGTTTCTCAACTTCGGTGACGCCGCTCGGAACGCATACAACGATCCGCCGGCTCGGCAGCCAGCCGACGTGGATTTTCTTGATGAATTCCCGGAGCATCCCCTCGGCTATCTCGAAGTCTGCGATAACGCCGTCCTTCATCGGACGAATGGTTCGAATGTCCCGATGCGTGCGGCCCAGCATTTCGCGTGCTTCGTTGCCGATGGCGACAATCTTTTTTGTGTTCCGGTCGAATGCCACAATCGACGGCTCGTTGAGCACGATGCCTTTGCCTTTCATAAAGATTAACGTGTTGGCCGTGCCAAGGTCGATCGCAAGGTCGGCGGAGAAGAAAGAAAAGAAACCCATAGGAAGTTAGCTCGCTTTAAAGGGAGTTTTTTGATTAATGTTTGAAATGTCTTATTCCGGTAAACACCATCGCGACGTTATGCTCGTTCGCCGCAGTAATGACCTCCTCGTCGCGGATCGAACCGCCGGGCTGGATCGCCGCCGTCGCACCAACCTTGACGGCCTCCAGTAACCCGTCGGCAAACGGGAAGAACGCATCGGACGCGACGGCAGTGCCCCGCAACTCAAGTCCGGCCTCCTTCGCTTTGAACGCTGCAATGCGCGAAGAATCGACACGCGACATCTGTCCCGCCCCGACACCGATCGTCCGGTCGTGCCGGGCGTACACAATCGCGTTCGATTTCACATGCTTTGCGACGCGCCAGCCGAACATCATCGCGGCGAGTTCCTGCTCTGTCGGCTTTCGCTCCGTGACGACCTTGAGATGCTCTTCATTGAAAGTGACATTGTCCGGTGTTTGCGCCAGTAGTCCGCCGGCAATACTCTTGACGATGAATCTCTTTTCGTTTCGAAGTGACATTCGCTGCCGGATCAAACGACGGTCCTTCTTCTTCTGAAGCAGCGCAAGGACGTCCTGAGTAAAATCCGGCGCGACGATGACTTCCGTAAAAATCTTGTCAATGAGTGCCGCCGCTTCGAGATCGAGAGGTGTGTTGACGCAGACGATGCCGCCAAACGCGGACTTCGGGTCCGTCGCGAGAGCTTTTTCGTACGCTTCGCGAAGTGATGTTCCGGAACCGACGCCGCACGGATTCGTGTGTTTGACGATCACTGCCGTGGGGTTGCTGAACTCTTCTACAAGTTCTGCCGCCGACTGAATATCTACAATATTATTGAACGACAGCTCTTTGCCGTGAAGTTTCTCAAAGAAACTATCAAAGGAACCGTAGAGTCCTGCCTGCTGGTGTGGATTCTCTCCGTAACGCAAGTCCTGGACTTTCGGAAGTGAAATCGAGAGAATGTCCGGCAGCTTCTGAGCGGATTCATGTCCGTTCGAACCTTCAAGGTAACCCGAAATCACAGCATCGTAGCGGGAGGTGAGGAGAAACACCTCCTTTGCCAGAGCAAAACGGAGTTCTTCGGAAATCGCCCCCTTGTTTTCTTCCAGCTCACGTGTCACAGCTTCATAGCGTGCCGGATTCACAACCACCGTTTTGTACTTGAAGTTCTTTGCCGCGGATCGAAGCATGGTGGGACCGCCGATGTCAATCTGCTCCAGAGCCTCGTCGAGAGAAACGTTCTGCTTTGCTACCGTTTGCTCAAAGGGATACAAATTGACAACGACCATATCGATAGGGTCAATATCGAGATCCTGAAGTTGCCTGACATGAGCTACTACTGACGGCACAGCAAGCAAGGCCGCGTGAATACTTGGATGAAGCGTTTTCACTCTCCCGTCGAGAATTTCAGGAAAACCGGTGACATCTGATACCGATGTTGCTTTTATGCCGGCATCGCAAAGGGTCTTGAGCGTACCGCCCGTCGAGATGATTTCAATGTTCCACCGTTGCAACTGTCTGGCAAATTCAAGGATGCCCGACTTGTCGGAGACACTGATCAACGCTCGTTTGACCTGAACGGGATTTTTCATGCTGGCGCGATTATAATGTTCCGACCGTTCACTCTTACCCGGCCCTCGGCAAAGAGGCGGACTGCTTCGGGGTAGATTTGATGTTCAATCTTCAGGACCTTTGCGGCGAGGCTTTCCGGAGTATCGTTCGGGGCGACTTCGACCGTTCGCTGCAGGACGATCGGTCCGCGGTCATATTCTTCGTCGACAAGATGAACCGTCGCGCCGCTCATGCGTTCTTTGTTCGCAATGACCGTCTCGTGCACATGAATTCCGTACATTCCTTTTCCGCCGAACTTCGGCAGCAGAGCAGGGTGGATGTTCACAATGCGATTCTTGAAGTGTTTGATGATTGAGCTATCCAGCATTTTCATGTACCCGGCAAGCACGACAAAATTGACTTTCGAGTCCTTCAGCTTCTGCAACAACGTTTCATTAAAGGTTTCATCCGAACCGAACTGCTGCCTGCTCACATGGAGGGCGGGAATCCGGTTGTTTCGCGCGATTTCCAGTGCACCGGCAGTGCTGTTATTGCTGATGACAAGTGCTATCCGTGCGTTGGGAATTTTCCCCGCTTTGATCGCGTCGAGGATTGCCTGGAAGTTCGACCCTTTCCCCGAAGCAAAGACGGCAATGTTGAGCAGATCCGGCACCACGCAATGATACAAAATGACGTAGGAATTTAACGATTATTTGAGGAATAGTCAATAAAATGGGGAAAAATGTGGGGAGGGGAGAACCCAGGAGTCAGAAGACAGAAGCAAGAAGAGCAAGTAGTTGAGATGATGAGATTATGAGTGGGTGAAGGGGTGAAAGGGTGAGTGGGTGAAGGGGTGAAAGGGTGAGTGGGTGAGGTAGTGAAAGTATGAGATGGTGAGAGGATTAATGGAGAATTGGAGGAATGGATGAGATGATGAAATGGCTGGATGTTGAGTAGATGCGATTATGAGTGGGTGAAAGGGTGAGAAAGAAGAGATGGGAAGCAAGAAGCCAAAAGCCAATAGCCTAAAGCTAATAGCCAGGAGTCAGAAGCCAGAATCTAGCGGCTATCAGCCTTCGGATGTCGATGCGAGAGGGATTGTTCGGGAACCGTGGTGTTTCATGTTACAGGTTTCCGGCCTTTTGTAATTAAATCACTGATAATATCAAACCAAGGGATGGAATCACCCAATTCCCGTTCGACAACTTCTATTTCTTTCAGGGTAAGATCTCTTCCTAATTCTTCATTAGCAACAGTTTGAATGTCTTCAACATTTAATGAGTATACGATTCTTTCTGTGTCAATCATATGAAACCTCCCTTATAACGTTTCTGAAGAATGGAAAATGTTTTTCCGATGCCAAAGAATTGCATTAATGTGGGGATATATATTGGGCTGTTTCGGTAAGATCATCTTTAAATCATTTTTCAATATGCTTCTAAATACCTCATGGCTTCCCATTCGCCCTTCACTGACGGGCAGTGAATCAATTTTCGGTGCAACCTCTATGGTAAGATCAGATCGCAGAGTGAACCAACCCACATCGAATGCCCAATGATGAAAACGGCACAGAGAGAGTCCATTCCAAACATCGTCTTTGCCATGGTAACGATGGGGTACAATATGCGCAGCTTCAACTTCCCAGTACAAGGAATCGGGCGATTTGATTTTCATTCCACAAAGAGCGCACGTGAAATCGTAGGCTTCGATGATAGCTTGGCGAAAGCCTCGTTCTCTCAACATGGATTTTCTCGTCACCGTTGCCGTTTTCTTTAGATTGTCGAACGGATTATACCTTTCCGGTCGTGGCGTGTCAGTTAGTTTCTTAATGACTTTTTGAACTTCGAAACATCTGGTTGGCAAGAATTGTTTTTGCGTATTTGGAATGCGTAAAAGTCTTAGGGCCTCATCAAAGCCGTTCTCTGTAAGCATCCATTCTTTCTTGTTCGTCAGTCGAATTGTTGACGAAGGCCTCGACACTAAGTTTTCTTTTGCTAAAGAGTCGGCTGCGCGGAACAAAAGACGGTGCCACAGCAAAGACTTCTTGGCTCTATTTTCTTTGCGATAAGTTGTTTGTAAAAAAGCTGTTCTCTGTTTGTCCTTGAGTCCAAACTCGTTCGCTATTTCATCGACGATCTGTTGACCAGAACCAAACTCTTTTATAGTACCATTATGTTTGAACAAGGTTACCAGCAATGCCTTTTCAACATCCTTCCTGGGAGGCATTCCCAAGTCCTTAAGCATTTTGCCTTCGTAACTCATCTTCTTCTGCCTTCTATATCTGTTCTTTTCATTTCATTTCCCCTCTACTCTTGCGCAATATCTGCACTCGTTGCATCGTTACAAACCATCTCAATTTCCTCAATTCTGAACTTAAACCGCTTCCTGGCCTTGTTGTCTTCCTTTGACGCGTCTGTTGGGTCACCCAGAAAATACTCGACCATTCGTTTCGCAGTGTTTCTATTGCGTGCTTTGATTCTCACCCGGTAAACCCGAGAAAGATTAACATCGTATGTCGGCATAAATGCCTCCTCCCATTGTTGTTTTTGATTGTGGTGACAGTTATTCGTTCTTGGTTGTTCGTTCTTTGCCCTTCATCTCAACTAACTAACTACTCAACTACTTAACTACCAAACTAATTAACCATTTAACTAATTAACCATCCAACTAAACTTACACCTTCGCCAATTCATTCTTTAAGTAGTCAATTACCCTCACCGGCGTCGGGTCGATGCCGTTCAAAATTGCCAGGTAGTAGCTTGTCCAATCGCCGAGATAAATCAGTGAAAACATTCTTGCCATGAGCGATGTGCCTTCGCTGTACATTTCAACCACGTCGTTTGCGTATTCGCCGACGATTTCCATCGTGATTGCCATGCGCCGCTGGACCCGGGCGTAGTCGGATTCATCCCGCAGGAAAATCGCCACCATGTTGCTCATCTGCCGCTTCAGTACTTTCCATCCGACCAGCTCGTTATGGTTCATCTCCGGCAGTACATGGCCGAAGGCCAGCACTTTGGCATTCTCGGCAAACTGTCCGCGCCATCGAAGATTCACAATATCGAACTTGTCGGCCGCGGAGTACACGATCGGCACCTTGCCGTAGAGCTTTTGCGCCAGCTTGAATGCCTTGTTCTTCTTCGAATCGGGCGAAGCATACAACTTTGACTTCTCTTTCAGCAGCGAAACCGTTTCACGAATATCCTTGTCGCGGGTTTTTATGAGCTTCATTTTGGTGAGAGCCATCAACACCGGAAAGAAGGAATAGCCCAGCGCAGCGCGCGGGGGAAAACCTTTAGGGATCGTAATCAGCGGCTGGTGGTATTTTCTCGCGAGCTGCTCGGTTTCGCCGTTCGAGCTGATGCAGAGCACCTTGGCGTCGCGCTTCGTTGCATCTTTGTGCGAAGCAATGGTCTCCTCGGTGTTGCCGGAGTAACTTGAGACGATTACCAGGCTGTTCTTGTCGACAAACGCAGGCAGGAAATAATGCCGGTTGACGAAGAAGGGAATATGCAGCTCTTCCTGGAGATACGAGCGAAGCAGGTCTCCGCCAATCGCTGAGCCGCCCAGTCCCGTCACTACAATATTCTGGATTGACGTCGACGCGTACGGCGCGGGACTCTTCTTGCCGATTCGCACAGCGTCTTCGACCTGGCCGGGGAATTCCACCAGCAGCCGTCGCATGTTGGATTTATCGAATTGGGCTATATCCGTTTCTCTCATACATTCCTCCTATTGGATGTTGTTCTTGTCGTCGAGTGGAATATCGGGACAATTGCTCTTCATGAACGCTCGTGCTATCGATTCCACCTCGCTCGCGGATGCGAAGGTCAGCGCTTTGTGCGTGAGCTCCTGAGCGTCTTTATATGAAATGGAGCGAATGATTTTCTTTATCTCCGGCAGCATTGACGGAATTACGCTGAGCTCGTCGATGCCCAGGCCCAGGAGTACCGGCACGGCGAGCGGTGTGCTTGCCATTTCGCCGCAGATGCCGACCCATCTCTTGTGCTTGTGGCCGCCGCCGATGATGTGCTTGAGCGTTCTCAGCACGACCGGGTTAAGTTCCTGGTACAGATCGGCAACGAGGTTGTTGCCGCGGTCGATTGCCAGAAGATACTGTGTCAGGTCGTTTGAACCGATGCTCAGAAAATCAACCTCCGCGGCGATTTCCCCGGCGGTAAGGGCTGCCGCAGGAACTTCAATCATCACGCCGACTGGAATCTTGGCGTCAAACTTTATTTTCTTTGCCTGGAGCTCCGCCTTTGCCTGCTCAACCATTTCCTTCGCTTTGTAAACCTCCTGAATCGTGGTTACCATCGGGAACATGATGGCAATGTTCTTTCGCGTGCTCGCTCGGAGCATCGCACGCAGTTGGTCCAGGAACAGGTCCGGGCGGTCGAGCATCATGCGAATGCCGCGCCAGCCAAGGAACGGGTTCGCTTCTTCCGCCATCTCGGGGGCGATTTTATCGCCGCCGACGTCGAATGTTCGCATGATCACACGGTTCGGATAAATGTGACCGGCTATTTTCTTGTATTCGCGATACTGTTCCTCTTCAGAAGGAAAATCGTCACGGTCGAGAAGAATGCTTTCGCTGCGGTACAATCCGATGCCCTGCGAACCCTGAACGACAACGTATTCGATTTCTTCCTGAAACTCGATATTCGCGGAAAGCTCTACCGTGTGACCGTCAGTAGTTGTCGCAGGCAGGTTCTTCAGTTCAACAAGTTTCGATTCGAACTCCAGAAATCGTTCGCGCTTTTGTTCGGCGGCCACCAAGCTTTCCTGGGACGGATGAATGGTGATTGTTCCACTGTAGCCGTCAAGAATGACCAGGTCGCCCGTTACAACGGAGCGGCTGGCCTCGCCGAGGCCGACGGCGGCGGGAATTTTAAGCGCGCGCGAAAGCAGTGCGGCGTGGGAAGTCACACCGCCCATGTCGGTGGCATAACCGAGCACGTTGTTCC